>OBVZ01000935.1_pt1 | contig 10441 bp, 8 predicted proteins | sample 1476241 | NCBI WGS metagenome assembly OBVZ01 (sample SAMEA2580034, study PRJEB22360) | human gut metagenome | reverse complement strand
CATCGGCAAGGTCGTTCCGTCCGTGAACGGCAAGCTGCAGGGCCACGCCCAGCGCGTCCAGGTTCCGGACGGCTCCGTCACCGAGCTGACCACCGTTCTGAACACCGAGACCACCGCCGACGAGATCAACGCCGCCTTCAAGGCTGCCTTCTCCGACACCGATTACTACGGCTACAACGATGAGGGCATCGTCTCCTCCGACATCCTCGGCGACACCCACGGTGGCGTGTTCGACCCGACCCAGACCGACGTCAACACCATTGATGGCGTGACCCTGGCTCGCACCGTGTCCTTCTACGACAACGAGTACGGCTTCACCTCCAACATGATCCGTACCCTGCTGTACTTCGCTGAGATCTCCGAGTGAACCATTGCGGTCTAGGCCGCTACGGTTCGTTTGAGAACTAAGCTGTGAGACCCCCGCCTTGTGCGGGGGTTTCTTCGTAGTAGAACGGTAATCATGGCAAAGAAAAGCAAGCATGATAAGGGCGCGGGTTCCACTCCGGCGACAGTCCAACTGGAGAAGGCGGGCGTGGAATTCCACGTATACGAATACGAGCACTCCAACGACCATATGGATGACGGCTACGGCGTGGAGGCGGCCACCAAGCTCGGCTTCGACGAGCATCAGGTGTTCAAGACGTTGATGGCGGACACCGGTGCCGAACGCGTGGTGGGCGTGGTACCGGTGAGCGGTCATATGGATTTGAAAGCCTTGGCTGCAGCCGTAGGTGCCAAGAAGGCCTCTATGGCCGATCCCAAGGTGGCGATGCGTGAATCCGGTTATGTGGTTGGCGGCATCTCGCCGTTAGGCCAGAAGACACGTCATAAGACTGTGTTGGATGAAAGCGCCCTGCAATTCGACCAAATTCTGGTCTCCGGCGGCAAGCGAGGCCTGTCTGTGGGCGTGAATCCACAGGACCTGCTCAAGGTCTTGAACGCCGTTGCCGCACCAATCGGCACGTGGTGACCGTTCTTGGCTCCCCTCACGGAGGGGAGCCAAGAATGACTACTTCTTCCTGCGCAACTCCGCCGGCAGCACAAAGTGCATGTTTTCTTTGATGGTTTCGACGGACTTCATACCGGTGAAACCCAAGTTTTGCAGAGCGTCAATCACACCGGACACCAGTTCGTCCGGTACGGAGGCACCCGAGGAGATACCTACGGATTCCAGACCCTCGAACCATGCCGGGTCAAGCTCGCTGGCATCATCCACGCGATACGCTTTGCCGCGCTCCCCCAAGCCCTCCTGCGCCACCTCCATCAGTCGCACGGAATTCGAGGAGTTGGCCGATCCGACAATCACCACGCAATCGGACTGCTGGGCCACCAGTTTGACCGCAGCCTGACGATTCGACGTGGCATAGCAGATATCCGAACTCGGCGGCTCTTGAATCCAAGGGAATTTGGCCTTCAGCGCGGCAATGGTATCGGCGGTCTCGTCCACGCTCAACGTGGTCTGCGAGAGCAGCACCAGCTTGGTGTCGGGCGCAAAATCCAGCGAATCGACATCCGATTCATGCTCGATCAAGTGCACGTGTTCGGGGCTCTCCCCCACTACACCGACCGCTTCATCGTGACCTTTATGCCCGATATAGACGATTTCATACCCCTCGCGCACGAAACGCAGCACCTCACGGTGCACCTTACCCACCAGAGGGCAGGTGGCATCCACCACATGCATGCCACGACGTTCGGCTTCCGCCTTCACTACCGGAGATACGCCATGGGCGGAAAACACCACCGGAATACCCGCTTGGGCAGCAGCATCCGGAATCTCCGCCAATTCCTGGACGAACACCGCGCCTTGCCCGGCCAAGTCCTCGACCACATGCTTGTTGTGCACGATCTGCCGGCGCACATATACCGGGGGCAGCCCATCCTCGCGCGTCCGCTTTCCGGAAGCCTCCGCGGCTTTGAGAATGGTCTGTACGGTAAGAATCGCACGGTCCACACCCGCGCAGAAGCCTCGCGGATCAGCGAGCACAACGCTTTTGGTCATCGGAACCTCCTGAACGTCAATAGTGTTTTCCAGTGTAAGTCAGGGATTACAGGAATCTGCCGTCACAACTTTTCCGCGTCTCCCACGAATCACCAATTTCCAAGGAATCCACGTGCTTCTCGCATGATGGTGTGAGACTCGTCACTCCACGTATTGCTACCGTGTTTGTACGAATTGTTTATTATATGCCGCATATCGCCAATCCCCGCCTCGATAGAGGAGACGCGCTAGACTGGGGCCAGCGATAGCAGGAGCTACCGGCCCACCAACCTCACTACGGGAGTGATTCCATGACGAGTAAAACACCACGCACCGGAAATCAGTATTCGATTCACTATGGCGATTATTCCGCCGTCATCTGCGAACTCGGCGCCAAGATTCGCCGATTCGATTATCAAGGCAAGGAAATTTTCTGCCCGTTCGGCGTCAACGACCTGACCCCCACCTGTAACGGTTATGTGCTGGCCCCGTGGCCAAACCGCATCGAAAACGGCGAATACGATTTCAATGGCAAGCATTACTGCGCGCCGGTTAACGAATATCATCCCGAACCGCGCAACAATGCGAACCACGGATACGCCTACCACTACATGTGGAAGCTTGAATCGTTGACCGATAGCGCCGTGACGCTTTCGCTGCGCTTCCCCAACTTGGACGGATACCCGTTCGATGTGACCGTGACCGTCACCTACGAACTCGGCGACAACGGCATGACCGCGACCGTCAATGCCCGCAATGATGGCGACGAACCGGCGCCGTGGGCTCTCGGCCTGCATCCGTGGCTGGCCAACGGCAAGCAGGGCGCAACTGCCGCCGAACGCGATGCCGACTCCGCCGCCTGCCACCTGCAGATTAAGGCCGCCAGTCATGTGACGGTGAACGAGGCGCTGATTCCCACCGGCACCGAACCGGTTACCGGTATCTACGACCTGAACGATGGCCCGACGCTCGAAGGCCGCGCCTTTGATGATGCCTGGGTTGACGTGGAGCGTGCCGCCGATGGTACGACCACCACCACATTCACCCGCCCGGACGGTATCGAAGTGAAAATCATTGGCGATGAGACGATTAATGCTTGGCAGTGCTACACCGCCACTGGCGCACCGTTCGCCGAGCATCCGTATGGCATCGCCGTCGAGCCGATGACCGCCCCGGCCAATGCCTTCCGCACTGGTGACCACTTGGTGACGCTCGCCCCCAACGGCGACTACACCACTGTGGTCCGCTACGAAGTAGTCCAGAAGTAGTTCTGTTACGCTGGCTCCCCTCCAGAGGGGAGCCAATTTTTTATCCTTATGTGCCGCCGCGTCTTGGGACTTATGCGATACGATTGTGAGCGATAACAATTTGTTCCACAAAGGAGTGTGCACTATGGCTTTGAAGCCTCGCACTGGTAACCAATATGTCATCTCGTCCGGCGAATGGAGTGCCGTCGTCACCGAACTGGGTGCCAGCCTGCGCGAGCTGAAGTGGCGCGGCGAAGACCTCATCGTCCCCTTCGACCCGAACAAGGTCATTCCCTGCTGCAACGGCTGGGTGCTGGCACCGTACCCGAACCGAGTGACCAATGGTCAGTATTCTTTCGATGGCGAAGACTACCAGATGCCGATCGACGAGTTCGACCGCCAATCCTCCCTGCACGGCTATGCCTACCGCTACATGTGGGAGCTCGTTGATTTGCAGGAATCACACGTGACGCTCTCCTGGCGCTCCCCCGACATCGCCGGCTACCCGTTTGATATCACCATCACCGCCACTTATGCACTTGACGAGAACGGTCTCACGGAAACCTTCACCGTGCACAACAACGACAGCGTGAAGGCACCGTGGGCATTTGGCATCCACCCGTGGCTGGCCAACGGCAAGCACGCCACCGGTCAGGCCATTACCGCCGACAACGAGCCCTGCCGTCTTGAGCTGCACTGCGACACCCACGTGACCGTAGACGAACACTTGCTGCCCACCGGTGAAGAGCCGGTTTCCGGCATCTTCGACCTGCGCGATAACCCCACGCTGGAGGGACGTGGCTTCGACGATGCCTGGACCGATATCACCAACCGCGGTGAAGACGGCAGCACTTCCGCCGTGTTCACCCGCCCCGACGGCATCAAGGTCACGCTGACTGGCGACAAGACCATCAACTCCTGGCAGGTGTGCACCGGCAACGAAATCGGCGAGAAGGCTCGTCAGGCCGGCGTGGCCGTCGAACCGATGACCGCCTACGCCGACGCCTTCCGCACCGGCAAGGATCTGGTTGTGCTCGAGCCGGGCGATGACTACACCACCGTGGTCACCTTCCACGCCGAACAAATCTGAAAAACCGAATAGCCAAGCCTGACGCTCATCGCCACATGGACACCCGTGTTGCATCACGTCGTGCTCATGTGGCATAATTCCGAAGGCTTATTTTTTTACTGCAGCAAAGGAGTCCATCATGGGCATGCGCGGACGTAAGCGCAAGAATCGTCGTAAGAAGGCCGCCAACCACGGCAAGCGTCCTAACGCCTGATTCTTCGCGTTTCTTATGGAACGCTCAAGGTCCGTCTGATGATACATCAGACGGACCTTGTTGTATATGTCGTTACTTATCTTCGCCGCAGCAGTGATCAAGCGTGGCCTTGAGCCGGGCTATCAGACATTCGGGTGCCACATCCGGGCGCAAGTAGGCACGCAACGCGGCAATCAACGCCTGTTCACGCTCGTCGCAGCAGGTACGGGGGTCAAAACAGTCGCCCTCCGTAACGATATGCACGTCCGCCTGGACCGACGCAGAGGCCGAGCCGGTATCCACTGAACGATGATGCACCGCCGTGATATGCACTTCGGTCTGGCTGACCATGCCATCGGCCCCCGTACGGGTTATGGAGATATGGCGAGTACGCTCTACCGGCTGATCGTTCATCAGATCTCCTTTCCCGAAAGCTTGCTTGACTGTTGTGGCGTGCGGGCGCCAGTCGCATGACTATGTCTCACTGCGGCTTGCGTGTCGCCATTGCTACCAACAGTTTGTTCACTACTTCCATTATGGCCGGAATCGGCGATTCGACCAACGTTTTCGCCCAACTTCGCGGATGGTGAACCAGCCGACGAACCAGACCGTGAACCAGCCGACGAACCAGTCACGTACCCGCGCTCTTTCGCATACGAGGCGAGCTCACGCTTGAGTTGCGTGCGGGCGCGATTCAGGCGGCTCATCACCGTGCCGATTTTCACGCCCTGCTCATCGGCCACCTGCTGGTAGGACTTGCCGTCGATGGCGGCGTCGATGAACACCTGCCGGCGTTCCGGCGAGAGTTTGGCGAGCGCGGCCATGATTTCCTCGGGCGCGAAGGCGTCCAAATATTCCTCTTCAGCGGACTTGAGCCCGTCCGACGTATGTTCGGCGGCATCGTAAATGTCCCAGTCGTCGTATTCACCGGTGGAGTCGTTGGCACGCTGCGGGCGCCGCTTGGCCTTGGCATACTGGTTGAAGTAGGCATTGCGCTCGATGGTGGTCATCCACGCCTCGAAGTTGGAGCCCGGCTGGAATGAGTCGAAGGCCTTGAACCCGCGTTCGAAGGTGTCCTGGACCAGATCCTGCGCGTCATCGGGATCGTTGGTCAGCCTCATCGCCTGCCGGTACAGTGCATTGACGGCGGGCATGGCGAGCTGTTCAAATCTGGCGCGCTTGGCTGCCATGGACTCGCCCGATCCGGCTGACTGCCCGGATTGCATAGTTGCTTCGCTTGTCGTCACGTTTCACCATTCTAATCAAATCATGTGCCCATATCGTGGTCGATGACGTGTGAGCCACAACACGCTGCACCCCACCTGTAGAATGGCGTATCGGCTAGATAATAGGGAGTAACAATTATGGCTTTGACTTTGGCTTCGGCCGCTGACCTGCTCAAGGAACACCATCTGCTGCGTGAAATCATCCAAGGGGATGTCTGGACCGACGACCCGGCCCGTATCGCTTCGGCGGATGAGCCGTTCGCCGGCATCACCTACGACACCCGCAAGGTCACGCCGGGCACCCTGCTGTGCTGCAAGGGCCAGTTCAAGGCCGAATATCTGAACGGCATCGACGAAGCCGGCCTGGCCGCATACGTGGCCGAAACCGAGTACTCAGCCGCAACCGCCACCCCCGGCCTGATCGTCAACGACGCACGTAAGGCGATGAGCCTGCTGTCCGCCGCGTTCTACGGATATCCGCAGAACGAGCTCACGGTCATCGGCGTCACCGGCACCAAGGGCAAGACGACCACCTCGTACTTCACGCAGGCGCTTATCAACGCCGTCTCCGGCGGCAAGGCCGCATTGTTCTCCTCGGTCGATAATTGCCTTGACGGCCACACCTACGTCGAATCCGATCTGACCACACCCGAATCGATGGACGCCTTCCGCATGATGCGCGAGGCGGCCGATAACGGTATGAAGTATCTGGTGATGGAGGTCTCCTCCCAGGCGTACAAGGTGGACCGCGTCTATGGCCTGACTTTCGATGTGGCCGCGTTCCTCAACATCTCCCCCGACCACATCAGCCCGATCGAACACCCCACGTTCGAGGATTACCTGTATTGCAAGCGCCAGATCATCGTCAACGCGAAGTCGCTGGTACTCGGCGCGGACAGTCTGCACGCCGATCTGTTGCGGGAGGACGCGGAGGCAGCCGGCATCGGCGTGACCACCTTCGCCCTGCATGACGCGGATAATGCCGGCACCAGTGCGGACGTCGTCGCCTGGCCCGCCGACCCGGCGCACGCCTCCTTCCACATCGCCGACGGAGATCAGACCCTTGGCGACTACCATCTGTCCATCGATGGCGACTTCAACTACCTCAATGCGGCGGCAGCCATCGCCATCGCCCATGCGGTTGGCGTATCGCTCGATGACGCCGACGCACTGCACGCCATCGAATCCGTACGTATCGCCGGCCGTATGGAACAGTTCCGCGATCCGCAGTCGAACACGCTCGCCATCGTCGATTATGCGCACAACTACGCATCCGTCACCGCGCTGCTTGACTTCGTCTACGAGCGTTGGGGCGAGGAAAACCCGCGTATCACGCTGGTGACCGGATCGGCCGGCAACAAGGCCTACGATCGTCGTAAGGAAATCGTCGAGGCTGCCGAGAACCGCATCGCGAACTTCATTTTCACCGCCGAAGATACGGACACCGAGCCGTTCATCGACATCTGCATGGAAATGCAAGGCTACATCACGAACAAGGATGTGGCCTCCACGGTGATTTCCGACCGTCCGACGGCCATCACCAACGCCATTTACGATGCCCGTGCGCACGCCGACCGATTCAACATCCTGCTGATCATCGGCAAGGGCAACGAGCGTTGGATCAAGGACCATCACAAGCATGTGCCGTTCGACGGCGACGATCACGTCGTCGAACGCATGTTTGGCTTGTGACGGGATTCCGGCCAATCAGATCCTGATCGGATCCCGATTGGCCCACATCAGATCACGCGAAATACGACCAAACCAGAAACACGACATACGGATACGAACGAAAAAGGATAGCTGAATCGTAATGATCACGTTGGAGAAAGTTGACGGAGCCACACTGGAAGCCGAAGCCGAGAAGGCCGGCATCACATTGCCCATCGAACAGACCAAGGTTTGGTCTGGTTTTCAGGCGGATATCGACGGACGCACGCCATGGGGCGATTATCTGATCAAGCGTGATGGTGAATTGGTCGCCGTGATCTCCTTTATCGATTTTGAGACGCACGGTTATCATTATCTGCGCTCGATGCATGGGCCGGCGTGGGCTGCCAAGCCCACCGAAGCTGAGGAGCGCGAGGTCGTCGACGCCATCGTGGACACCGTCAAGAAGGCCGACAAGAACATCGCGTTCCTGCGTATCGACACCTGGTTCGCCGATGGTACGGAGAAGGTGCTCTCCACAGTGCCGTACGACCAGACCGTGGTCATCGACGTCACCGGTGGCGATGATGAGATTCTGGCTCGGATGAAGCGTCGTGGACGCCGTGACGTGCGCAAGTCTCTGCGTGAGTGCCCGGCCGAGGTTGCCGATGAGACGGATAAGGCGCTGGCCGATTTCTCCGAATATTACGATGTGATGGTCGAGACCGGCCAGCGCGATGGATTCACGCCTGCTCCGATGAGCGACTACTCCGATATGATCGGCGCGTTGGGTGCCGATCATTGCCGTGTGTTCGCCGCACGTATTGAAGACCGTGTGGTGGCATGGTCGATTGTCACCGTGAATGGCACACATGCGGTGCGCTACTATGCCGGCATGCGCAACGAGGTTATGCGTCTGCATGTGACCGACAAGCTGCTGTATTCCGAATGCTGCATCCTGGGCTCGCAGGGTATTACTGAATACGATCTCATGGGCATTGGCTCCGATTTCGCGCCGTCTCTCAAGGGCCTTAACGAGTTCAAGTGCAAGTTCACCGAGGAAATCACCCCGGTGGCCCCCGCCCGCGACGTACCCATCAAGAAGGTCTTCTACAAGACTCTGCAGACTGTACAGGGCGTGCGCAAGGCATTGCGCTAATACCTCCCCGCTCCCGCTGGCGGGAGCTGTCGAACGAAGCGAGACTGAGGGCGGTCTTTCGATATGGACCGCCCTCAGTCACCTGTGGTACCAGTTCCTGTCAGCGGGAACCATTCGTTTATCGTTCGAGTTTTTGACTCACCACGGCTGTTACGCCATCGGCTCTCATGGTTACGCCGTAAAGCGCGTCGGCAATCGACATGGTGCGTTGCTGGTGCGTAATGATGATGAGCTGCGCATGGGCGCGTAGCTCATTGAACGCATTAATCAAACGGGTCAGGTTCACGTCGTCCAACGCGGCCTCGACCTCGTCCATCACATAGAACGGGCTGGGGCGGGCGGTGAAAATCGCGAACAGCAACGCCAGCGCGGTCAGCGAACGTTCGCCGCCGGACAGAAGACTCAGCTGTTTGACGCGCTTGCCGGCCGGGCTGGCCTCGACCAGTACGCCGGTGGTGAGCATGTCTTCCGGGTTTTCCAGGCGCAGTCGCCCGGTGCCGCCTGGGAACAGCGTGGCGAACATCTGCTCGAACGCCTCGGCGGTATCGTCGAACGCGGATTTGAATACCTGGACCATCGTGGAATCGAGATCCTTGATGAGCTGCATCAAATCGTCACGTGATTTGACCACATCGTTGCGCTGATCATTGAGATACTTGTTCCGCTCCTCAAGCGCTTCGAATTCCTCGGTGGCCAAAGGGTTGATCTTGCCGAGTGCGGCCAGCTCGCGGCGAGCCTTATCGAGACGCTTCTTCTGCTCCTGACGGTTATACGGCACGGTCTTAAAGCGGGCGGAATCGCCGTTGGTGCCGGCCTCTCCCCCGGTTTCTCCCTCTTCGGTCCCAGCCTCAGCTTCCGTCTCATCCAACGGCACAGGGTTGCCCTCATCATCCAGCACGGGCACCGGCTGTTCGGGGCCGTAATCACTAACCAATTCCTCCAAAGTGAGACCGAGTTCGTCGGACACTTTCTGCATGAGCTGCCCGGATTCGGCGGCCAACCGTTCGCGGTTTACATCCAAGGCATGTTCGCGCCCGGTCAGATCGGTGACCTTGGGCTCGATCTGGTTGCGCTGCGCGCGCAGGGCCTTGAGTTCCTCGTCATGGCTGGAGGCGGCGGCCTGCAGCTCGTCTCGTTTGGCGGCCACGTCATGCAGCGTATGCTCTACCATGGCGGCCACTGCTCGCGCGTCATCGGCCACGCCTTGCAGGTGTGCGGCCTGCTCGCGTCTGCGATCGTTCAACGCCTCGATGCGGGCGCGGCGTTCGGCGGCTTCTTTGGCGTTGTCCCGCAGCAGCCCGGCCTGTCGGCTCAGGGACTCCCCTTTGCGGCTTGCCTCGGTCCACGCGATTTTCGCGGCGACCTCATGCTCGCGAGTCAGGTTCAGTCCGCGCTCCAGCGTACGTTCGCGTTCATCGAGTTCGTCGAAATCGGCATGTTCCGCTGTGGATTGCCGGGCCGATGCCAAAGCGCGATTGAGATCGTCGAGCTTGCGCTGATGCTCGTTGCGATTCTCTTGCGTCTCGGTGATTTTCCTATCCAGCTGGTCGAGCTGACGGGTGAACGATGCGATGCGATCCGTGGCGGATTTCAGAGATTTCTCCGCCTGTTGGGCTTTGAGCCGGGCTTCGGTGCGTTTGGCGGATTCCTGATCGACGAGTCGGGCCGCTTCATCGCGTTTGGCTTTGGCCTCGGCCACTTGCTCAGCCATTCCGCCGTCTTGAGCGGTCAACTGTTTGACCTGTGCCAATGCTTTGTCTCGGCGTGCGGCCAAAGACAGGTCCGATTGAGAGATGGAAGAGCCGCCGACCGCCGCCACGCCGTGCGCAAAGGTCTCGCCGTTCTTGCTGACGGCCCGCATGGCTTCGCCGGATGCCACAATCTGCTGGGCTTCGTCGGCGGCGCCAACGCGCTCG
>OBVZ01000933.1_pt1 | contig 10446 bp, 9 predicted proteins | sample 1476241 | NCBI WGS metagenome assembly OBVZ01 (sample SAMEA2580034, study PRJEB22360) | human gut metagenome | reverse complement strand
GGCCGAAGCACACGGTGTAGGTGAAGAACGCGTTGAGGCCCATGCCGGCGGCCTGCGCGTACGGAACATTGGCGAACAGGCCCATCACGAGCGTGCCGATGATGGCCGCGATGATGGTGGCGAGGAACACGCCGCCCCACGGCATACCGGTCGAAGACAGGATCTGCGGGTTGACGATGATGATGTAGGACATGGCGAAGAACGTGGTCAGGCCGGCCATGATCTCCGTGGAGACGGTGGTGCCGTTCTCCTTGAGATGGAAGAATTTCTCCATTTTCTCTTTTCTCATCTTTCTTGGGTTGGTAGGCGCGTGCCATATGGTGGCGTGCGCCGGCGAGAATCGCGACTCGCCTGGGACATGCGTCCCTGAACAAAGCAAACGTAGCACCTATGTAAGTCATGGAAATTTCGTGCGATTGGTAAGGGGTTGCTTTTGCGGCGGCGCGACACGCCGGTCTGGATTAGTCCAAACGGGTCAGTAAATTACCCATTTGTAAACCACAGACCGTTGGTTGGAGCGTGCAAGCGCTCACGAAGTTTGGTTCGCCAAGCCAGCGCAGGTTGAAGAACATACGCCCACCAAGGGCTTTCCGCTTAGCGGTCGAATGTTGCTCTGCCTGCGTGCAGGGCTTTTTTTATTGCCCTGCGAGGTGTCCCGAATCTCACAGTCAACGGTTGACTAAGGAAGGAACGCCATGAAGAGGCCCGAAAAGGAAGCGGTGGTCGCTCAGCTTACGGACAAGTTCCGTAACGCCGACGCTATCTACCTGACCGAGTACCGCGGGCTTACCGTTCCGCAGATCTCTGAACTGCGCGAAAAGCTAGGCCGCGATACTTCCTACACTGTGGCAAAGAACACGCTCGTTCGCATTGCAGCCAAGGAAGCTGGCATCGAAGGTCTTGATGAACTTCTCGCCGGCCCGACCGCTGTGACCTTCGTGAAGGGTGACTTCATCGAAGCTGCGAAGACCCTGCGTGACTTCGCCAAGACCAACAAGGCACTGATCATCAAGGGCGGCTTCGCTGATGGCACCGTCTACGATGCTGAAGGCGCCAAGAAGCTGGCAGACCTCAAGTCTCGCCCGCAGCTGCTCGCCGAGTTCGCCGGCGACATCAAGGCTACGATGTCCAAGGCCGCGTACCTGTTCAACGCTCTGCCGACCAAGGCCGTGCGTACGATCGATGCGCTGCGCGAGAAGCAGGAAAAGGCTGCCTGATTTCGCTGCGGCTCGCCGCATGAATGAAGCAACCACAAAAAAGAAAAACAATTGTTTTAGGTGACGGCCACCTCTTCAATTCAGTCCGTCGCCAAGAATGAAAGGAAGCCATTATGGCTAAGTACACCAACGATGAGCTGCTCGAAGCTTTCGGTGAGATGACCCTGGTTGAGCTCTCCGAGTTCGTCAAGGCCTTCGAAGAGAAGTTCGACGTCGAGGCTGCTGCCCCGGTCGCCGCTGTTGCCGCCGCTCCGGCTGCTGGCGCTGCTGCTGAGGAAGAGAAGGACGAGTTCGACGTCATCCTCTCCGCCGTTGGCGACAAGAAGATCCAGGTCATCAAGGCCGTCCGCGCTATCACCAACCTGGGCCTGGCTGAGGCCAAGGCTCTCGTCGACGGCGCTCCGAAGGCTGTCCTGGAGAAGGCCAAGAAGGAAGACGCCGAGAAGGCCAAGTCCCAGCTCGAAGAAGCCGGCGCCACCGTCGAGCTCAAGTGATTCGCGCGGCTTCAAGCCGCAATCACCAAGCTGTAATGGAAACCCCGTTTGCCGTAAGGCAGCGGGGTTTTCCGCATATGGAGCATGACTCAGGCATGTTCTAAAATGGGGGAATTAGGCGAAAGTTGTCAATTTATCGGTTCGGAATCCTTACTTTCGCGATGAATCATGACACAATGGCAGATAGTGTAGTGCGAAAGGAAGGCCGACAACGGTGAGCGAGGATCGACGAATGACGCGGCAGTGGACCGTCAAAGTTGACGGAAACAACGTGAAAACGCTTCATGACGGCGAAAGCGTGGAAATCGGGCGCAAACCGTTGCGCCCGCTGTCGGATGACGGGTTCGTTCGTCTCGACATCATGGATCCGGGCAAGTCCATGTCGAAAAGACATGCGGTCCTCTCCGTCGACAAGCAGGGCAATTGCTCCGTACGAGATCTGCATTCCACCAACGGCTCGTTCGTGGTGACGAACAACGGCCAACTGATGCGCCTGCCCGCAGGCGAGGACATCAAGCTGCCCATCGACTCGATGACCCTGCAGTTCGGCGACGTGCGTCTTACGCTCGAATCCGCATTCGAACACGATGACGAGGATGACGACGCCACCTCCGGTGTCTCGGATGATACAAGCCAGCCGGTTTCGAACCTGTTCGAATACGCGGTCTCCGACGAGGCTCCGCAGGAACCGGATGCAGCCGACATGTCCGTGGACGACATCCTCAATCTGCGTGCCGGCGAGCCGACGACGTTCTTCCACGCACGCAATGTCACCGACCGTGCCGATGCTCTGCACCAGGCGGAACGTCAGACCTTCACGCCGGAGCATGCCGACAAGCCGGAACTCGAAGATGCATTCCCCTCGGTCTCCTTGGTTCAGGAAACCGTCGTGGCCGCGGACAAGCCCCGCGACCTGTTCGCCGACGCCGCAGCGCAGGCCGAGGCTGAAGCTGAGATCGAGGCCGATGCGGCCGATTCCGCTGATGCGGCTGCGACCGATGCCGAGGTGCCTGCCGTCTCAACCGAGACAGCCGCTCAGCCCTTGGAAGCATCCCATGACGGTAACAAGAACAACCTGATTCCGGTGGACAAGCTGTTCAGCGCGCGCCCCAGCACGCCAATCGCCGTCGCTCTGCCCGACAGGAACGACACTGGCGATAACACAGGCAACGTTGACAAGGCTGACAATGCGGCTGACGCGTCCGCCCAGGAACAGACGCAGTCCGCCGAACAATCGCAGATGGCGGAACAGCCCACATCGGAAACTGCCGAACAGCAGCCCGCCGAACAGCAGTCGAAGCCGATGCACGCTACGCAGCCGCAGACGGAACAGCCGGGAACGGTGGCCGCGGAAGACGACGACGAGCGGTTCCGCCCGCAAAACAGCCAATCGCAGCCCGCGCCGGACGAAACCGCCGCATTCAAGCCGATCTTCGAACCGGGATCGGTATTCGACCGTGTGTCCAAAGGCGGCCTCGCCAAGCAGGAGCAGACCATCGAGGTCGACGGCCTGACCTCCGATGACGCCAAACGCACGGATGATTTCACAGTGCAGTTCCAGATGGCGCGTCATCCGGAACTGTTGCCGTTCCTCGCCATGAACCCATCCCTATACGATGACCTGTACGCGTGGTTGGGCGCATTGGGCAACCAAGACATCGATGCGGCTTTGGCACACAATCCGGGATATGAGGAATACCGCAAGGCAGTAGGGAAGTGAGTCGGTATATGAGCGAAAACGAAGAGACGGCCACCGCGTTGGACCGTATCCGCGGATGGCGTGAGGAGTATCGCCTTGGTCTGGCACCATCCCCGCTTGAGGATGTGACGCAACTGAGCGCCCAGCTTGACCTGACGCATGCGCACCCATCGGGCATCGCGCAGCTGTTCGCCAAAGGACACGTCACCTTGGACTCGTTGTTCCGAGACAACGGCATGCTGCGCGCCGCGGGCAGGCGTGTGGAACGCGTGCTCGACGACCGTGACGCGAAAAGCCGTGTCAGCGGCGTCGGCGAACTCTCCTTGGTGGTCGGCGTGGCCATTTGGAAAGGCAACCAGATGCCGGTGCTCATGTATCCGGTCGAAGTGCGCAAGGAAGGCCGCAACATCGAGAACGGCACCGTCATCGCGTTCACCGGACGAGTGCGTCTGAACGCGGCCTTCGCCGCCGTGATGCGTGAAAACAACGTGACATTGGACGAGACCAAGCTCTTCGATGGTTCGAATTACGAAAGCGGCACCCCCGAAACGTCCGCGGTGTTCGCGGCCATCACAGCGCGCGCGTCCAGCGTTTTCCCCGATTTCGAAATCGAACGTCACATCATCCTCGGCTGCTTCATGGACCCGTCCTCGCAGATGCTGGTGGAAAGTCGCCAGATCATCAACCAGCTGTCCCAAGGCCCGACAGGCAACACCGTCCTGGACGCGCTCGCCGGGAACAAGGAAGCCGCGGACGCGCTGAAAGACGCGCAGATTCCCGAATACAGTCCGTTCGACGCCGATCCCCATGGCGAATACGAGATTGGCGACGTTGACAACACCGTCCGATACGCGGCGCAGCTGGCCGCATCCGGGCATTCGATTTTCGTGGACAGCGCGATCAGCGGCAACACGGCCGAACAGGCCGCGGCAATCGCCTCCCGTTGCGTGATGGGCGGACACAGCGTGCTGTACGTGCCGTGCGTCACCGACCAAAAGCGCCGTTTCATGCAGACGATCGCGGCCAACGAGATGAGCGGCCAATTGCTGGACATTGCCGATGACGGCGCCAATGCGGCAATCGACCGTCAGCTGATAGCCGCAGTCGGTTTCCAATCCGGCGTCGCGACTTCGCGTTTCGACCAGATTTCGGATGAGCTGGTGGGTGTGCGTTCCCGCCTGGCCCGCTATCTGGGCGACCTGCACGGCGTCAGCCAGGAATGGGGCGTGTCCGCATACCAGACCATCCAGAATCTCGCACAAATCGCCGTCCTGCCCACGCATCCGACCACGCATGTGCGTCTGGCCAAGCAGTCCGCCCATTCCATCGCGGACAAGATGGAGGAATGGGCCCAGAAGCTGTATCGCGCGGGAGAACTCGGCGAATACACCATCGGCGCGCAGGACACCGCCTGGTACAAAGCCTCCCTGTATTCCGAAGAGGAAGCGGTCAGCGCATACCAGCGTGTGGTCGAGCTGCTGCGCAAGGTGCTGCCCGCCACCCGCAAACAGGTGTCCAGCACCGTGCAGACCTGCGGCTTCCCGATTCCCACCACCGCGCAGGAGTGGGGACGCCAGGTCATGGTGCTCAAGAACCTGCGCCGCGTGCTCGACGTCTTCCAGCCGGAAATCTTCGAACGCGACATCGATTCCATGATCGAGGCCACCAAGCCCAAGGCCCAGCGCAAGGCCGAAGGCAGCTCCATGGGATTCTGGGAACGTCGCCGCCATATCAAGGAGGCCAAGTCGATGCTGCGCGTCGGCGCGCAGGTGGAGAACCTGCATGAGGCGCTGCTCGTGGTGGCCAAGCAGGCCGAACAGTGGCACATGTTCGTTCCTCACGGCGGATGGCCGGTGCTGCCCGCCAAACTCGACGACATCATCAACACGCAGGACCAGCTGACGAACGATATGACCGCGTTGAACGTGGCGCTCGCCACCACACCGCAGGGCGGCAATCTGGACACCGTCGACCTCAACCAGGTGGAAGAGCGTCTGAAGGCCCTGTATGACGACAAGCAGGCGTTGGATACGCTGCCGGAACGCGCCCGTCTGGAACGTGAGTTCCATTCGGCCGGTCTGGATGAGCTTGTGGCGGACCTGAGCAACCGCGGCGTGCCGAACGACGCCGTGGCCGGAGAACTGCAGCTGGCGTGGTGGACCACGGCTTTCGAAGACATCGTGAAGTCCTCCGCCATCATTTCCAACCAGGATGGCTCCGCCATGCAAAGCGCCGCCGACCGATTCACCCAGGTGGATGCCGAACACGTGCGTTCCATCGGACCGATGGTCGCCCAAGAGTCCGTACGCCGTCTGTGCGACATGCTTTTCTCCCGCACGCAGGAAGCCAATCTGCTGCATACCACGCTTGCCGGTTCCCGAAACGTGCCGTTGAACAGGCTGCGCAGGGAGCATCCGCAGATTTTGGCCGCGGCAAAGCCGATTCTGGTGGCGACGCCAGCCACGCTCGCTGCCATCACCGACCCGGCGCCGCTTGCCGATACCGTCATCATCGATACGGCCGCGCATATTCCGTCCATCGAGCTGCTCAGCATCATCGCCCGCGCGAAGCAGGTCGTGGTGATCGCGCACCGCAAGACCGTCACATCCGATGGCCTGCAGCGACTGATCGCACTGCTGCCAAGCGTGAAGATAACCGACAGGCCGGTTCGCCGTGCGCCGAAGCTCAACGCCTTCCTTGAATCGGAAGGATACGGCTCCGTGCCGTGCGATGTGGCGCGTGAAGGATACCAAGGCGAAGTCGCGTACCATTTCGTGCCGGACGCCAACGGTGTGCCGGTCATCAATTCCGGCCTGGTCGAATCAAGCCAGCAGGAGATCGACGAAGTGGTGAGCATCATCCGCAAGCGCGCGGCCGGTTTCACCATCGTTCCCGCATCGTATGTGCTTACCGTGGTGGCGCTCACGCACACGTTCCGCATCCGTCTGGGTGCCGAGCTCAAGTCGCTTGCCAACAAAGACAAGGCCATGGGCATGTTCCTGCGCCACGTGCGCATCGTGGACATCGTCGATGTGGCCGGCGCCCACGCCACTGACGCGATTCTTGCGATGTGCTACGCCAAGACCTCGCACGGCAGGCTGCTGCAGCAGTTCGGCGCGCTGGAATCCGACGGCGGCCGAGGCATGCTGCTGGACGCTTTGGCGGTACCGGACCGTCATCTCGACATCGTCTCGTCCTTCGCATCCGACGATATGGACGACGAGCGACTGCATCAGGATGGTCCAAAGGCGCTCAAAACCGTGCTGCGTTGGGCCGAACAGCTTGATGACAGCATGGTTCGCCCGGCGATCAAGGAGTCCGGAGAGAACGTGCTCTTCAACGATCTCGCCGAGAGGATCCGCGAACGCGGCTTGGACGTGGCCGTCGATTACGGTTTCGATGACGGACTCAAACTGCCGTTGGTGGTTGGTCTGAAAGGCGAGCCGTTCGCTTTGGCCGTGCTCACCGATGACGCGCAGTTCATGGGACTGCAATCCACCAGGGAACGCCATCGCGTGCTGCTGCAGGACATCGAATCGCTTGGCTGGTCGGTGATGACGGTATGGAGCGTCGGCGCGTTCGTGAACCCCGATAAGGAAGTCGACCGCATCGTGGCACGACTGGGAAGCCTGTACCGGGAGGAACGGTGAGCGCCGAGCATATCGAAAACGTCATGGAGCATGACGATTCGCAGACCCAGTCCGAGACGCACTCCACACCCAGTTATTCCGCCACGCGGCGGACCGCACGCAAGCATAAGCGCGTGGTCCGCCAAGGTACGGAACTGTTCGATGCCGATGGCGTCAAACTCGAACCTTCGGACGTGCTCACCAAGCGCCAACGCGAGGCGGATGACGACAAGCGCATCCTAAACGAGCTTCCGCCACATTGGGCGGTCTTCTCCGAACGTGGCCGCTGATACGTCCAGCCGGGGCCAGCTATCGATTAGGATTATCAGCCATTAATTGATGGTGGCGATGACTGCACTGTATTCCTGAACCCGCAACACGACGGCCGCCTCATTGGGCGGCATGGCGAACACCGCGATGGTATTGCCTTGCGCATCCTTAGCCGGTTTGCCGGTCAGCAGCGCTTCGGCGCAGATCGTGCGTAACTGCGCATCCACACCACCGTCCGGCATATCATTAGCCATGCCGGACGGCGTTTCCGTACCGTTCGGCATATCCGCGACATTCGGTGTGCCGGACTGCATCTCAGCATCTGTCATGGTGGCGCTGGAAAGTGTCACCTTGTCTCCGGGAATCAAACCGCCGGCCACACTTGCCAAACGCACTTCGATACTCGTATGGCCCTGCGGCACAACGGGGGACGCACGGGCCATGCCCGACATAAGCACATCGTGCGCGCCGATGCCCACCTGTGCGATCAGGCCGACGGCGTCGTCAAGCGTATGGAAGGCGTTGCTCAGCGAGCCATCGCTCGGCGCCTCACGTAACTCCACGTCTTCGCGTGTGATGGCCGTGCCTTTGGCGACATTCCGCACCGCGACCACAATAGGCTGCGTGGCGATGGCTGCGCGTACGCATTGCAGCGTGGCGAATACCGTCAGGCCAGCGCACAATGCGGCGAGGAACCGATGCAGGCGTGCGTTGCTTCGTCTGGCTTCCAACGATGCGGCAGTCGACCCATGACGGTCTCGTTGCAGACGCGTCGTGCGCGCGGTCCGTCCTTCCGAAGCCGTCGATGTGCGCAAACTCGAATGTGGCCGGCGGTCCATCAAGGAATGAAAAAAGGTCATCATGCATGCATGATGACCTGATTGTTATGACCACGGCAAGCGGAATCCGGGGTTGTGGTCGGAGAATGGGAGTTATCCACAATCTCCGGCGTGTCGCGTTGGATTCCGCGCCTGTGGGTCACTTGGATTTGTCGGTGCGGTAGAAGCCGGACCCCTTGAACTCGATCGGCACCGCGGAATAAACCTTGCGGACCTGCTCCTCGCCGCATTCCGGGCATACGGTGATCGGATCGTCGGTGAACGACTGCTGCTCGGTGAAGTCGTAGTTGCAGTTCTTGCAACGGTAATGGTAAGTAGGCACGATATCCTCGCTTTACGCACAATCCCAAATTTCTTAACGGGACATATCCTAGTACGTTCCCTGAGACGGCCCCGCAACCGTCCTATCCTCGGACATCGGCATAACCATCCGGCGTGAGCACGCCGTCGACGGGAATATCATGCGGCTCATGCGGCACGGTCTCGTCGGTCGGCTCCCAAGGCCAGCAAACGGCGACCACGCGCGCGGTGCTGCTACGATGCTCCAAAGCGCGGTCGTACCAACCGCCGCCGCGCCCCAATCGGAAACCATGTTCGTCCACAGCGAACGCTGGCACAATGATCAGCTCGGCCGAAGTGAGAACTTCCGGTCCTTCCGCTGCGTTTTCCGGCTCCTGCGGGCGATGTGTGTTGATGGAACCATCAGCATTGCGCTGGTCGCGCAGATCGTCAAGACCGTTCAACTCACTCCAGCCGACTTCCGTGCCAGCACCCAGACGCGGCACCAAAACACGGCAATCCGTGTCGAACATCGCTTCGAGCAACGGCATCATCGATATTTCACTGCCCATCGAGGCGAAGGCCGCGACGGTCGATCGCGGTCGAATCAACGACGCTTCCAATGCGTGTTCGGCAAGCAGTCGTCCCGCTTCGCGCCGCTGGTCGGCGGACGTCCGCTTTCGTCGTTCGATCGCAGCCGCGCGCCAATGCCGTTTCAGCTCGCGTTGTTGCTTATACATGTCCATATCGTTCGTTGTACCACGGTTCGATTGCGTGGAAAACGGAACATGGGGTATGGGTGGGGCACAATGGAAGGGTGATGATTTTGCAATCCTTGAGCGACATGATGCGTCGTCCGGGGAATAATTCCTTTGAAATGCCGGAATTCATCCAATCGCACAGCATGCGCGTCCCGGTGAGTCTGCGCCCGTTGACGGGTGCCGACTATGACGAGTGGAACGAGGTTCGCTGGCGCAACGATGCCTGGCTCAAGCCGTGGGAATCCGGCGACCCGCTGCACGGCGCCCCCATCACCTACAAGGAATGGATGAAACAACTGCGGCGCAACGAACGGGCCGGTACCGGTGCCGTGTTCGCCATCGAACAGCATGGCCGTATCGTCGGGCAGATCTCGTTGGGCGCGATCTGCTACGGCGCGATGCGTTCCGGCGTGGTCGGCTATTGGGTGGACGAGCGTTGCGCCGGGCGTGGCTACGCGCCGATGGCGGTGGCGCTGTTGGCGGATTGGGCCATGTTCGACCCGACCGGACCTCGACTGCATCGCATGGAAATCGACATTTTGCCGGAAAACAAGCGGTCCCGTGCCGTCGCACGCAAGGTCGGAGCAACGTTGGAGGGGGTGCGGCGCGCGTATATGTACGTCAACGGCCAATGGCGCGATCATGAAAGCTACGTATTGATGGCCGAGGACGCGCCAAACGGTTTCACCGCGCGTCTGATGACAGGGAATTCACCCTCCTGATTCGACACGCTGGGGAGGACTCGCCTCGAATGTCGGAATGTCACCTATTCTTATGACATATGGGTTATGAATCGTTAAGCACGGTGGTCGTGCTTGCGATCGTTGTCATCCTGATGCTCATTTGGTTGCCCAGACGGACGATTAAAGGCATGAAGAGGGTGATCGAACATCGCGAGGACCGCTTTTCACCGTCGTTGCATCTGGTGGATGCCGACAGCGGAACGCGATTTTCCGATGAGACCGTTGCGGCAGCGAAAGGGGTACTGATGCAGTCCACAGAGGCGCACAAAGGCGCAACATCCGAAGAACGGATCGCGGAAATTCGCGCCCTTCGTCACGCCGCGGTCCGCAGGAGGCGCGCCATCGCCGTCTCATTGCTGACAATCACGGTCGTTGTGCTGGTCTGTGCGTTCGCACTGCACTTCAGCCCGCTGTTCGCGCTCATTCCGGCCGCGTTGCTGGCCGCGGTGCTCGCGTTGGGTGTGCGTGCGTCCAAGCAGGCCGTGGCGTGGGAGCGGAAGGTCGCCAGATACCAT
>OBVZ01000919.1_pt1 | contig 10587 bp, 9 predicted proteins | sample 1476241 | NCBI WGS metagenome assembly OBVZ01 (sample SAMEA2580034, study PRJEB22360) | human gut metagenome | reverse complement strand
GGCCAATGCTAATGGTGTGGATTTAAACAGAAACTTTCCGGCGGCGAACTGGAAGGAAGGTGAAACCGTTTATCGCTGGAACAGCGCCGCTGAAGAACGCGATGTCGTATTACTGACAGGTGACAAACCTGGCTCCGAACCTGAAACCCAGGCGCTGTGCCAGCTTATACACCGCATTCAACCTGCCTGGGTGGTCTCATTCCACGATCCACTGGCCTGTATTGAAGATCCCAGACACAGCGAATTAGGCGAATGGCTGGCTCAGGCGTTTGAATTGCCTCTGGTAACCAGCGTCGGTTATGAAACGCCTGGCTCTTTCGGCAGTTGGTGTGCAGATCTGAACTTGCATTGCATCACCGCAGAGTTTCCGCCCATCTCCTCCGACGAAGCCAGCGAAAAATATCTCTTTGCGATGGCAAACTTGCTGCGCTGGCATCCTAAAGATGCAATTCGCCCGTCGTGAACTGAAGCGCCGGTTCCACATCTACCGCCAGCCAGGTCGGTCCGTCAAGATCGGCGAAACTGACCTGCGGCACCAGCGGTAAAGCGGCGCTAATGGCACGAGAGGTACACAACATGCAGCCCAGCATCAGACGAAAACCTTGTGCACGTGCTTCAGTCGCCAGCGCCAGCGCTTCCGTCAGGCCACCCGTTTTATCGAGCTTAATGTTAACCATCTCATAGCGCCCTTTCAGCGCCTTCAGATTGCTACGAGTATGACAACTTTCATCTGCACAAATCGGTAACGGATGAATAAAATTCTCCAGCGCCGCATCGTCCTGCGCAGGAAGCGGTTGTTCAAGCATCGCAACGCCTAAATCCGCCAATAGCTGGCAACGCGCCGCCAACCCTTCTGCACGCCAGGATTCATTTGCATCAACGATCAGCGTCGCATCGGGCACAGCTGTGCGAATTGCCACCATCCGCTCACTGATAAGATGGTTATCCAGCTTCACTTTCAGTAATTTCGCGCCTGCCTGCCAGAGTGTTGATGCACTATTGGCCATCTGATCAGGCGTACCGATGACTACCGTCTGGGCAGTGGTGACTGTCTCAGGAAGCGTTATGCCGATCAAATCAGCCAGCGATTGCTGCTGTTTTCGCGCCGCCAGATCCCACAATGCACAATCCAGCGCATTACGTGCTGCGCCGGCAGGGAGAATTTTTTGTAATTCCTCCCGTGTCAGCCCTTTCTCTAATTGCGGCACGACGCTCATAATTTGCGCCATTACCGAGGCATCACTTTCGCCATAGCGCGGATAAGGCGTACATTCGCCCGTACCTTTGACGCCATCTTCTTCCAGTTCAACCACCACCACGCGCGCTTCACTGCGACTTCCCCGGGCAATCACAAATGGGGTATGTAACGGCCAGGCTTCCTCAAATACCTTCACGGTTCTCATCTTTACTCCTTGTTGTCGCGGTGGTCTGCGGATTAAGCGCAAATAGCGTTTGCTGTGTTATTGACAGTTAGCATAAACTAGGTGTGACGTTAACTATATGTAAACAGGAAAGATAATCATGTCACAAACCGTTCATTTCCAGGGCAACCCGGTTACAGTCGCCAATTCCATCCCGCAGGCGGGTAGCAAAGCGCAGACTTTTACTCTCGTGGCAAAAGATCTGTCTGACGTCACCCTCAGTCAGTTTGCGGGTAAACGCAAAGTGCTGAACATTTTCCCGAGTATTGATACCGGTGTTTGCGCCGCATCAGTACGTAAGTTTAACCAACTGGCAACCGAGATCGACAACACCGTTGTGCTGTGTATCTCTGCCGATCTGCCATTCGCCCAGTCTCGTTTCTGCGGCGCAGAAGGTCTGAACAACGTTATCACCCTCTCCACTTTCCGTAACGCTGAATTCCTGCAAGCCTACGGTGTGGCAATTGCTGATGGCCCACTGAAAGGTCTGGCAGCGCGTGCCGTTGTGGTTATTGATGAAAATGACAATGTGATTTTCAGCCAGCTGGTGGATGAAATCACCACCGAGCCGGATTACGAAGCAGCTCTGGCTGTACTGAAAGCATAAGTTAATATGCCTGATGGTGTTGCACCATCAGGCATATTCGCGCTTACTCTTCGTTCTTCTTCTGACTCAGACCGTATTCCCGCAACTTATTGGCAATCGCGGTATGCGAAACGCCGAGACGTTTTGCCAGTTTGCGCGTGCTGGGATAATTGCGATAAAGCTGAGTTAATACCGAGCGTTCAAAACGGCTGGTAATTTCGTCCAGCGAACCTTCCATCGCATCTTCGCCCACGGCTACCGTTGCGGCGTCATAATCCGGCAACAAAATATCCTGAGGACGCAGCTCATAACCGTCCAGTTGTGTCAGTGCACGATAGATAGCGTTCTTTAGCTGCCGCACATTTCCCGGCCACGCATAACGCGTAAGTACAGTATTCAGATCAGCGGCCAGTTTCGGACGCGGCACGCCCTGCTCGTCGGCAAAGCGGGCGACGAACAGCTCAGTTAACGGCATGATGTCCTGCGGACAGTCACGTAGCGGCGGCAGATTGAGCGTCAACACGTTCAGACGATAATAGAGATCTTCACGGAACACGCCTTTTTGCACCAGTTCGACCAGATTCTTCTGCGTAGCACAAATCACCCGCACATCGACATGCACCTCATGGTCTTCGCCAACCCGACGGAAGGTGCCATCATTAAGGAAACGCAGTAATTTCGCCTGCATCCGTGGTGACATTTCCCCTATTTCATCCAACAGCACCGAACCACCGTTCGCCTGCTCAAAGAACCCTTTCTTCCCTTCCGGAGCATGACCAAACAGTTCACTCTCGACCGCATCTTCCGGTATAGACGCACAGTTCAGCGCCAGGTAAGGTTTGCTCGCTCTGGGGCTTGCCTGATGACAGGCGTAGGCAAAGAGATCTTTTCCGGTGCCGGTATCACCCGTAATCAGCAGTGGCGCGCTTAGCATCGCCAGTTTCTGCGCCTGTTCGACAACATGCTTCATTTTCGGGCTGACAGCGACAATTTGACTGAAGGCGCTGACGTCCTGGGCAGCGACATTTTGCAACTGACGGCCCATACGAATCGTTGATCGCAACATCACCACCGCACCGGTCAGGACGTGTTGATCATTTTCATCCTGAAGATAAACAGGCGTAATCTCCATCAGGAAATTCTGCCCATTAATAACGACATGCTCGTTATGCGAATCTTGCGGTTCGCTTTCCAGCCAGCGTAAAAAATTAAAGCCGTTAATCAATTGCGCGGCGGTATGGTTGCGCAGGCGATCCAATTTTTGCCCAAAAAGCTGACAGCTCGCCGGGTTCGCCATATCCACTTTGCTTTTCATATCGACAGAGAGCACAGGTTCAGGCAACGCCTCCAGTAACGCGCTCAACGCCAGATGCTCACGTTCGGAAGGCATCCACGGGACAGTACGCACATCGGTAACACCTGCAATACGGCGTATTTCGGCCATCAGACTGCTGAAACTCTCAAACTCCAGTTCAGCAAAATTGAGGTAGATTCGCCCAATGGGATCAATCTCAATACCGCGTAAATCAATGCCTCTTAGCACGAGTAGATCGAGTAATTCGCGGGTCAGACCGAGTCGGTCTTCACAAAAGACTTCCAGACGCATGGGAACCTTCACCTGAAAAAAGAACAATTAATATGATGATATGACACTATTTGAATAGCAGGAAGGTTTCTGTCAACAATCATTGACACAAAGACGGAAAAACGGGCACTTCGGCGTAAAGATATCCGGTCAGCACCCGATATTGCATTATTTTTCGCTGGGCGTTTTGCCTTTTTGCAGAGTTTCTTTCACCTGACCGATAAGCTGACGACGGAAATCCCCGAGGCGAGGTTTGTCATCGTCAATCCACGGCAGCGGGCGGCAAAGCTCCATAGCTTTAATCCCCAGTCGTGCCGTCAGAAGTCCTGCACCAATCCCCTGAGCTGCGCGGGTAGACAAACGAGCAGCGAGATCTTGCGACATCCAGTCCATCCCCACTTCGCGCACCAGTTCGCTGGCTCCGGCGAAAGCGATATTCAGCAATACCAGCTTAAACAGGCGCAAACGGCTGTAATACCCCAGTTCAATGCCATACAGCGTGGCGATGCGATTAATCAAACGCAGATTGCGCCAGGCGATAAATGCCATATCCACCAGCGCCAGCGGGCTGACCGCAATCATCAATGTTGATTCCGCTGCCGAACGGCTGATTTCACGCCGCGCCTGGGCATCTAAAACTGGCTGGACCAAATGCGCATACAAACTGACCACTTCACGGTCGTTTTGCGTTTCATGGATTGAGGCATACCAGCGTTGCAGCGCCGGATGTGACTGATCGATGCCCGCCTGCTGTGCCAGTTTTTCGCAAAATGCGCGGCCTTTGCCGGTGCCGTGGCTGTGCAATAAATCACGCGCTTCGTCGCGTTCATGGGCGCGCTGTCGCAAGCGCCATAAGCGCCGCCACTCTGTTACCACAGAACCTACGCCAGCGCCGATAATCAATGCCCCTGCAGCACATCCACCCAGCGCTACCCAGTCCTGGGTTTGCCAGGCATTCATTGTCCACTGTACACCCTGCCCGACAACGCTTGCGCCAAACAGAGCCAGCCCGCCCATCACCATTTTGCGCCACAGGCTGCGTTTAGGACGTAACGCTGCATCCATTACCGCTTCAACTTGCCCCTCTTCTTCAGGCGCTTCGTCGAGTGTGGCCGGGGCAAAATTTTGTGCCTGATTTTCGTCAAAGGTCTGCTGCGCCCTGAATTCAGGATTCTGATCGACATCCAGCGGACCGTCGAAATCAATACGTGGTTTTAACGGTTCGGTCATCGCAATTTATCTCCTATTAAAAATTCCAGCGCAGCATCAAGGCGAATATGCGGCAGCGGTTTGTCAACATCCATCACCTGCGGACGAAACGCCTCAAACTGGAAGCCTTGCTTATCCCAGAACGCCTGACCGGGCAAACGAGCGGGAACTTCGCCAGGATAAACAGTGAGCGGTGCGCCATCGCTGAGTCGATTACCGCGCAGCGCCGGGATTTTCTCACCGTTAACATCAATAATGCCGCTGGTGGTCGCCTGAACTGATGCCAGCCCCAGGCAGTCCATGCTGATCCCTTCGAACGCCGCATTTTGCCAGGCATCCTGAATCAGTTGTTGCAGTAATGAAACCATATTGGCGTGCTGATCGATGGTCACATGGTCCGCTTTAGTGGCAGCAAACAATAGCTTATCGATAACCGGCGAAAACAAACGCCGGAACAGGGTACGCTGCCCGTAGTGAAAACTTTGCATCAGCTGCGTCAGTGCCAGACGCATATCATTAAATGCCTGTGGCCCACTGTTGAGAGGTTGCAGGCAATCCACCAGCACAATCTGGCGGTCAAAGCGCAGAAAATGATTCTTATAGAACCCCTTCACCACCTTCTCGCAATAATAATTAAAGCGCTCGCGCAGCATTCCGGCATTGGTATGCTTTTCGGCCTGCGCCAGTTTGGACTCACCCCAGGCATCGACATCCGGCCACGGGAAGAATTGCAGCGCGGGTGCTCCTGCCATATCTCCCGGCAAGACAAAGCGCCCAGGCTGAATAAAGTGCAGCCCCTGCTGTTTACAGTGGTGGAGATAATCGGTCCACGCGGCGGCAATGTCTGCCAGCCGGTTTTCGTCGGCAGGCGCTAGCGGGTCCAGCCCTTCGCACATCATTCGCCATTTCGCCGACCATTCGCCGCGCTGACCATTAAGTAAGCCCGTCATCTGGCGCGACCAGCTTAAATAGTCCTGCGCCAGCATCGGCAGGTCGAGCAACCATTCGCCGGGATAATCCACAATCTCCAGATACAGCGTGGAGGTATCCTTAAAGTGGCGTAGCAGCGAATCGTTCGATTTAAAACGTAGCGCCAGGCGAATTTCGCTGACGCCGCGCGTTGGCGTTGGCCAGGCGGGTGGATCGCCATATAACTGCGCCAGCCCTTCATCATAGGTGAAGCGCGGAATGCCAAAGTCACGCTGGGGAATGCGTTTTACGCCCAGCAGCCGTTCTTCACGCACCGCGCTTAACAGCGGCAACCTTGCTCCGGCGTGAATATTGAGCAACTGATTGACCATCGCAGTGATAAACGCCGTTTTGCCGCTGCGGCTAAGTCCGGTTACAGCGAGGCGCAGATGTCTGTCGACACCCCGATTCACCAGCGCATTAAGTTCATTTTTAAGTCGCTTCATTGCTGTCCTGTGGACCAGAAAAAACCATCAGTAAGGATATGAATGTGGGGGCCAGGCCATTGATTATCAACTACCCGTGTTGTCATCGACGGGCGAACTCCATAAGATGTGCAGCATTCACGTTCGGACGGAGTTCCTGACCTATGTCCCCTACTATTTATGATATTGCCAGGGTTGCAGGCGTATCAAAATCCACCGTATCACGCGTGCTGAATAAGCAAACCAATATCTCCCCGGAAGCGCGCGAAAAAGTGTTACGGGCCATTGAAGAATTACAGTATCAACCAAACAAGCTGGCACGCGCGCTGACCTCTTCGGGTTTTGATGCCATTATGGTGATTTCTACCCGTTCGACCAAAACTACGGCGGGTAATCCGTTTTTCTCTGAAGTTTTGCATGCCATCACCGCCAAAGCTGAAGAAGAAGGTTTCGACGTGATATTACAAACGTCGCACAATCCGGCAGAAGATCTGCAAAAATGCGAAAGCAAAATTAAGCAGAAAATGATTAAAGGCATTATTATGCTAAGTTCGCCAGCGGATGAGTCATTTTTTGCCCAACTCGATAAATATGATATTCCGGTGGTGGTAATTGGCAAAGTTGAAGGTCAATATGCCCATGTTTATTCTGTCGATACCGATAATTTTGGCGACAGCATTGCGTTGACCGATGCGTTAATTGAAAGTGGGCATCAAAATATTGCCTGCCTGCATGCTCCGCTTGATGTCCATGTTTCGGTTGACCGCGTTAATGGCTATAAGCAAAGTCTGGCTGCGCATAATATTGCAGTGCGTGATGAATGGATTGTTGACGGCGGTTATACCCATGAAACAGCCTTGCAAGCCGCACGGCAATTATTAAGCCAGTCGCCGTTGCCAGAAGCCGTATTTGCCACTGACAGCCTGAAATTAATGAGCATTTATCGTGCGGCAGCAGAGAAAAATATTGCTATTCCGCAGCAGTTAGCGGTGGTGGGTTATAGCAATGAAACGCTGTCATTTATTTTAACGCCTGCACCGGGCGGCATCGATGTTCCGACGCAGGAGTTAGGGCAACAAAGCTGCGAGTTATTATTCCGCTTAATTGCCGGAAAACCGTCACCACAAAATATTACCGTTGCCACGCATATGTCGTTGAAATAAATGTATGCCGGATTTGGCGCTCGCGCCGCATCCGGCAATTTAACCCATTATCAGAACGAGTAATTTACGCCGACACCTGCATAATGGAATTTATCGCTGTCGCCTTCGTCGTGATCCTGCCACTCAAACGCGTATTCCAGCGAAACGGAAAGACCATTCTGGAAATCATAACCGTAAAATAACCCCACACGGTTAAAATCATGGCCTTCACGTTCAATATCATCCTGCCAGTCCCAGTTACTCCAGCGATCCAGCCCAATGCGCGTATACGGCGTCACCGAGTGGTTCCCGAGCGTCAGCGGCAAATAGGCACGAATTTCTTGCGTGGAAAACTCACCGTTATTGCGGCTGTCGTCCATATTGAAGCCGCGCTCGAGATAATAGTTCACTCGCAAAGCAACTGTTTCGTTGAAGGTATATTGCAGACCTGTTTCCGTTTCGACTCGGGTATCAGCGTAACCGGTCGTGTTCAGATCGTTGGCAAATTTATACATCGATAACCAACCGTTGAAACGTAAATCGTCAGTCAGTTTCACATCCCAGTCTGGCGCGATTTTCCAGCGCTGCATATTCGCCGTGTCTTTACCCGGTTCATCAACGTAGTGATAACCATAATTACGGAAACCGCCGGTTAGTCCGAAACTGAAATCATCGCTTTCGAGGAACTGATAATGCACCTCCAGCTCCGGGCGATCAAACCACGTTCCACGTTTACCCACGCTATAATCTACCGGCCCTTCCTGATAATAGGCCAGAGAAATTCTCCACGGCCCGTTGGCGGCATTAAAATAGACAGAAGGCTCCGCGAGCCCATCCATATCTTCGCCATAACCTTCGACGTTTTCTATTTCGTACATCGCGCCGATATTAAAGTGCCAGTCGTTCTTTTCCTCGGCCTGTGCGCAAGCCATTCCCGCACACATCACCAGTGCGGTACAGGGTAATAACTTTTTCATTATTGTTCCTTGTATTATCCTGGGGGAATGCCTTCCCCCTGTATTTAGCGAATTGCCATTTCCGTTTCTGCATCAAAGAAATGACATTTAGTCATATCAAAATGAATAGTGATATTTTCTCCTGCATGATAATCATTTAACGCACCAGCACGGACCACTAACTCGTGCCCCCCAACCGTGGTGTAGAGCATAAATTCCGCACCGGTTAATTCTGCCACGCTAATTTTGGCGGAAATGTTATTTTCCTCTTGCGCGTCCGGATGAATATCTTCCGGGCGTATTCCCATCACGATGGGCTTATGCAAACTTTCCTGTGTTTTCAGAACCGCTAATTTCTCTTCGGGTATGGTTAATTTAAGCGTTTCCGTAACGAATTTATCGCCATCGATCGTGCCGCGAATAAAATTCATTGCAGGCGATCCAATAAATCCGGCAACAAACATATTCGCAGGTTGGTTATAAACCGTTTTCGGCGCACCTACTTGCTGAACAATCCCATCCTTCATAATCACAATCCGCGTCGCCATGGTCATCGCTTCGGTCTGATCGTGGGTCACGTAGATCATGGTGGTGTTCAGTTTCTGATGCAGCTTGCTGATCTCTGCGCGCATTTGCACGCGCAGCTTGGCATCAAGGTTAGAGAGCGGTTCATCCATTAAAAACACGCCCGCTTCGCGCACAATCGCCCGCCCGAGCGCCACACGCTGGCGCTGCCCGCCAGAAAGCGCGCCCGGCTTGCGTTTCAGGTACTCTCGCAGGCCGAGAATTTGCGCCGCCCAGTTCACCCGCTCATCAATCACCTCTTTGGCGATTTTTTGCATCTTCAGGCCAAACGCCATGTTGTCGTAGACCGTCATATGCGGATACAGCGCATAGTTCTGGAACACCATCGCAATATTGCGCGCTTTGGCTGGAACATCATTCATTCGTTTGCCGTCGATCAACAGATCACCGCCGCTGATCTCCTCAAGCCCGGCAATCATGCGCAGCGTAGTCGATTTACCGCAGCCTGACGGACCGACAAAGACAATGAACTCTTTATCGGCAATTTCCAGGTTGAAGTCCTTCACCACATGCACCTGGTTATCGTAGATTTTTTGAATATGTTGTAACGAAAGCTGAGCCATGTTGATTCCTTTGCTATACGTTTTGCCAGAAGGCCGATAACCGCGGCCATGTGAGAGATTCCGTTGAGGGCAACAGCAATTGCGCCCCGGTTAAGCCCGCGCCGATCCCCACCGAGCGCATACCGCTGGCGTTAATGGCTTCAATGCCCGCCTGCGCATCTTCAATGCCGATACATGCCTGTGGCGGCACGCCCAGCCCGGCACAGGCGGCGAGAAAGATTTCCGGGTCCGGTTTCGAATTTTTGAGTTGGGAAGCGTCCGCGCAGAAGGTGAAAAACTCGCGCAGCTCCAGCGCTGCTAAAATCGTCGGCGCATTCAGGGAGACAGAAGCCAGCCCAACCGGAATCTGCTGTGCTCGGAGCTCTACCAGCAAATTGTGAATGCCAGGCAGCACAGCATTAACCGTCAGTTCGCGCAGTGAGTGGACGTAAAGCAGATTTTTGCGATACGCCAGTTGCGCCCGTTCCTGTGGGTTAAAATCGCCCTCTTTACCCCCGTGCTGCAGAATTCGCCGCAGGGACTCATCGCGGCTGATCCCTTTTAGGAATTCGTTAAACTGCGCATCAATGCTGATGCCAATTTCAGCGGCAATCTGCTGCCACGCCTGGAAATGCAGATGTGCGGTATCGGTGATTACTCCATCCAGATCGAAAATTACCCCTTGCAGTTTCATTCACCCTCCTGATGCGTGGTAGCGGTCCCATTGAAGGGCAAAATAAAATCCCCTAAACAGAAAACAGATTCTTCAGAGACTGAAATAAGCTGACCGTTCAAACGCAGTGAAACTGGCGCAGAAGTCCGAATCGCAATGCGCTGCGCGTCAAGAGTGACCTGTAATTCACAGCCCTGCCAGAACAGAGGGAAAGACAACTGTTGCCACTGCTCAGGTAACGCCGGATTGAGATGCAATTCACCGTCACGCACGCTCACCCCGGCAAAACCCTGAATCGCCCCCAGCCAGATAGCGCCAGTTGCGGCAGCATGGATACCATCATCACAACTATGCGGATCAGCACCAAGATCGATTTCAGTCCCCTCGCGCCAGAACTGATAACTTTGGGTCAGCAGGCCACAGCGTGCGGCAACAATGCCGTGGATTGCTTTACTTAATGACGAGTCGTGAATAGGGCGCGGTTCATAAAATTG
>OBVZ01000899.1_pt1 | contig 10971 bp, 10 predicted proteins | sample 1476241 | NCBI WGS metagenome assembly OBVZ01 (sample SAMEA2580034, study PRJEB22360) | human gut metagenome | reverse complement strand
CTCGAAGCCCGATGGCACGCGCTCACCGGCGAGGAATACAACCGCGCCGAAGCGCTGCTCGCGGACGCCTCCGACCTTATCCGCACCACCTGCCCGCGCTGGCCCGCCGCCAAGCCGGCCACGTTGAAGCGCATCGCCTGCATGGCCGTCAAACGAGCCATGCAGGCCGGCCCCGACATGTCGGGCGTCACCCAATCCACCCAGACGGCCGGCAGCTACAGCGAAAGCCTGAGCTACGCCAACCCCGCCGGCGACCTCTACCTCACCACGAGCGAGAAGGAAGCCTTGGGCGGCGACGGCGAGGCATGGTCCTACGACATGGCCGGAGGCGCGGCATGAGAGGCGAGACCATCACCCTCATCCACCGCGTCAAAGCCGGCGAGGACCCCGGCGGCGGCATCATCTGGAACACCCGCGAGGAACAGGTGGACGACGTGCTCATACAGGACGGCAGCCAGTCGAACTCCACCGACCCCATCCGCCCCGACGGCATCCGCACCGCCAAAACCATCCACATGCCCCGCGCATGGCCCTACCGGAGCCTGCGCGGTGCCAAGGCGAGAATCGACGGCGTCGAATACACCGTGATCGGAGACCCCCGCCCCTACACGGGCGGCATGACCCCGACCCGATGGAACCTCACCGTCGAACTCGCCGACACCAGAGGCTAGGAGAGCAACGCATGGCAAAGGTCAAACTCAACCTCGCCGGCTTCCGTGCGGTACGCCAATCCGCACCCATCCAGCAGACCATCGACCAACAGGCCGCGCTCATCGCCGCCCGTGCCAACAGCATGGCACAGGTCGAAGGCGCGACCTACGAGGCCGCAACCCATGTCAGCACCCCCAAAGGCAGCGTCGCGCTCGCCACGACCGGGCACGGCTCCGAAGGCAACGTGAAGGCGATGGAGGACAACGCGAAACACAACACGCTGCTCAAGTCGGTGAAACAGCAATGAGACTCAACCTCGAAAAAACAGTCAAGGACTGGATCGACGCCGACCCCGACGGCGACGGCCTGACCGCCTACCTCGAAGTGCCCGCAGACCGGCCCCAACGGTTCGTGACCATCGAACGGGTAGGCGGCCGGGAACTCGAATACAGCAGCCGCCCCACCATCGCCGTGCAGGTCTGGGCCGAAACCCGATGGCAAGCCGCCCAGCTCGCCACGGGCCAAGTGCTGCCCCGACTGCTCGACCTCGACCTGCTCGACCCCATCGCCGCCGTCACCGTGGAAAGCGTCATCGACTTCCCCGACCCCGGCCCGCCGCCCCAGCCCCGATACCAGATCACCATAAGCCTCGACGCCGCCACCCAATAAGACGACGCCGCCCCATCCGAAAGGCACCATCATGGCCGAAACCAACCACAACAACAAGAAAAACGTCAGCCTCGGCAAGCCCAAGAAGACCGGCTGCCTCTACTACGCGCCCGCAGGAACCGCCCTGCCGACCGACGCCACCACAGCCCTGCCGGCAACATACACCTGCGTCGGCTACCTGTCGGAGGACGGCGTCACCAACGCCACCGACACCGACACCACCGACATCAACGAGATGGGCGGCATCAAGGTGCTGTCCGAGATCAGCGGCTACGGCGAGACATGGCAGTTCAACATGATCGAAACCAACGAAGCCAGCCTCAAACTGCGCTTCGGCACCGCGAACGTCACCGTCACAGAGGACAAGCTCACCGTCTACCACGCCATCCCGTCCGGCGAAAGCCTCGTGCTCGTGTTCGAGATCGCCATGACCGGCAACCGAGTCAAGCGCATCGTCGTCGCCGACGGCACCATCACCGAATTCGACGACACCACCTACAGCGCCGGCGACGCCATCGGCTACGGCGTGACCATGAGCGCCAACCCGAGCGACCTCATCAACGGAGCCACCAGCGTCGAATACATCGCCAACGTCACCGCCGCCTCGCTCAGCAAGTGATCCCACCCCGCGCCCGCCGTCCGGCGGCGCACCCCTCTGAAAGGACACGCATATGGCAGCCAAGCAGCCGCAGGACCACAAAACCCCGAAAAACCAGCCCAAGACCGTCGAGGCCATGGGCGTCACCGTCACCGTCGTCCCCGCGATCTTCGACGACCTCGACATGGTCGAATACCTCTACGACCTCCAAACCGCCCAGTCCGGCAACGGTGCCGGCGCGTTCGCCATCGTCCCCTTCCTCAAGAAGCTCTGCGGTCCCCAGTACACGGCCATGAAGGACGCATTGCGCGACCCCGACACCGGGCGCGTGAGCATCGACAAGGTCAGCGAATTCATCGCCCAGCTCCTCGAACAGGTCGCCCCAAACTCCTGACGCTCATAGGAATGCTCGCCACGGCACCCGACGCGCTCGAAGCGGACTTCCAGCGTTTCTATGGGCTTAACACCGACCTCATATGGACTGGCGAACTGCCCGCCAACCGTGCGGCCGCACTGGCCGCCAACCTCCCCCGCCAGTCCATCATCTGGCAGAAAATCAACCCGCGTCTCGCATGGGACGACCAAACCTACCTCCTCGCCGACATCCGCGACAGCCTCGCGTTCCTCGCCTGGACGAAAACCAAGGAAGCCTCACGCAAGGGCGCGCGCTGGCGCGGACAACTCCAACGCCCCGGCACCGTCCGGCATGAAGCCACGGGCGGCGAGGTCATGGCGATGGACGACGAACAACTAGCCGCATACCTGGCCGCACCGCGCACCACCATCAGGGAGGCATAGCATGGCAATCGAGATCGCCACCGCGTTCGTACAGATCGTGCCCAGCATGAAGGGCGTCGGCAAGGCCATCGAATCGGCGTTCGGCAGCGCATCGGAAACCGCCGGCAACACCGCCGGCATCAAAGCCGGCAACGGCTTCGCCGGCGGCTTCGGCGCGAAACTCGGCGTCATCACCGGCATCGCGCAAAGCGTCGCGGGCAAGGCCATCGAAGCGTTCATGGGCCTGTCCGGCGAGATCACCAGCGCATCCGACAGCGCCCAGAAGTTCGCCAGCACACTGAACTTCGCCGGCGTCAGCGAACAGCAGATCAAACGACTCACCGCCAGCACGCAGGACTACGCCGACAAGACCGTCTACGACCTCAACGACATCCGCAACACCACCGCCCAGCTCGCCGCCAACGGCGTGCCCAACTACGACAAGCTCGCCGAAGCCGCAGGCAACCTCAACGCCGTCGCCGGCGGCTCCGCCGACACCTTCAAGTCCGTGGCGATGGTATTGACGCAGACCGCCGGCCAGGGAAAACTCACGACCGAGAACTGGAACCAGCTCTCGGACGCGATCCCAGGCGCGAGCGGCAAGATCCAACAGGCACTCAAGGAAGCAGGGGCCTACACCGGCAACTTCCGCGACGCGATGGCCGACGGGCAGATCACCGCGCAGGAATTCAACGACGCGATCATGTCGCTCGGCTTCACCGACGCCGCCGTGGAAGCCGCCACATCCGCCAGCACCATCGAGGGAGCCACCGGCAACCTCGAAGCCGCGTTCGTCAAGCTCGGCGCGAGCGTGCTCGACAGCGTCAAACCCGCCATCACCGGCGGCATGAGCTGGATCGCCGACGGCGTCACCAACGCCGTGCCCGTCGTCCAGGCAGGCATCGAAGGGCTCATCGGCTGGTTCCAGCGCCTCTACTCCAAACTGGAGGAAAACGGCGCGATCACCGCGTTCAAATCCGCGTGGGACACCATCAGGGACGCGATCATGGGCGTCGTCAACATGGTCATCGACTGGGCGCACATGATCCCTCCCGAAGGTCTCGCCGACGGCATCAAACTCGTCGCCGACACGCTCAACTGGTTCATCCAGCACGGCAAGGAACTCGCGCCCATCATCATCGGCATCGGCACCGCGTTCGCCGCAGTCAAGGGCTATCAGGCGCTCAACAGCGGTCTACAGGCGCTCACCGGAACCATGAACACGGTGACGACCGCCGCCAAGGGCATCAGCAACGGCATCATGCTCATGATGGACTTGGGCGGCCCGATTCAAATGCTCAAACAGATGGGCTCCAGCCTCAGCCTTGTCAAGACGGCTCAGACCGCGTGGAGCGCCGCCACCAAAATGGCGACCGCCGTGCAGGGCGCGTTCAACGCCGTCATAGCGGCAAACCCCATTGGCGCTATCGCCGTCGCCATCGCGGCCGTCGTGGCCGCGCTCGTCTGGTTCTTCACCCAGACCGAGGTCGGCCGCAAGGCATGGGCCGCGTTCACCTCATGGCTCACGGACACGTGGAACACGATCGTCGCCACCGCGCAAGACCTATGGAACGGGCTCGGCGAATTCCTCGCCAACCTATGGGCCACGATCACAGGTACCGTGCAATCCGCATGGGACGGCATCGCCGGCTTCTTCACGGGCCTATGGCAGACGATCAGCGGCGGCGTCACCGGCGCATGGACGTCGATCACCACGTTCCTGTCCGGCGTGTGGACCGGCATCAGCACGACCGCCACGACGATCTTCACCGGGATACGAGACTTCATCGTCAACGTGTTCACCGTCATCGGCGCGCTCATCGTCGCACCCTTGCAGGCGATCCAGAACGGCATCAACACCGTGTTCGGCTGGATACTCTCGTTCATCACCCAGCAGATGAACAGCACGAACACCGTGTGGAGCACCATCTGGACGGCGATCTACAACGTCGTCTCCACGACCTTCACGCTCATCAGCGGCTACATCTCGACCGCGGTGAACGCGATCCGCACCGTCATCGCCGTGTTCCTCAGCTTCCTCAAGGGAGACTGGCAGGGCGCATGGGACGCGATCAAGGACTTCTTCACGACCACATGGGACGGCATCAAAGCGTTCCTGTCGAACATCCTCGACGGAATCAAGGCCGTCTGGACCACCGTATGGACCGCCATCAGCACGTTCTTCACCGACGTGTGGAACAAGATCGTCGCGTTCTTCATGCCGATCATCAACGGCATCAGGACCACGATCGGCACCGTCCTCAACGCGATCCAGAGCGTGTGGACGAGCATCTGGAACGCGGTCAGGTCCGTCGCGTCCACCATCTGGAACGCGATCAGCGGCGTGGTGTCCACATGCATCCAGAATGTGAGCAACACCATCTCGACCGTCCTGAACGCCATCAGCGGCGTGTGGACGAGCGTATGGAACTCGGTCAGCTCGTACCTGTCGAACATCTGGCACGGGATCACGTCGGCCGTGTCCAACGGCATCCAATCCGTGTCGAACACGGTCGGCCGCATCCGCGACACCGTGCTCGGCGCGGTCAGCGGCGCGGGCCGATGGCTGTACGACACGGGCCGTCAGGTCATCCAAGGCCTCATCAACGGCATCGGCGGCGCGTTCCAGTGGGTCAGGAACACGATCAGCAACCTCGGCAGCAGCCTCGTCGGCTGGGCCAAGAGCGTGCTCGGCATCCACAGCCCGTCACGCATCTTCCGCGACGAGGTCGGCAAATGGATACCCGCCGGCATGGCCCAGGGCATCGACAAGGCCAGCGGCCTCGTCGAGGACAGCATCGACGGTCTGACCGACATGATCCCCACCGTGAGCCTGAAGACCGACACAAGCATGCTCGAAACCCCATACGCCTACCAGACCCGCATCACGGGCGGCCGGATGGCCTACACGATCGACAGCAGCCAAGGCGAATACGCGACCAAACAGGACATCATCGACGCCATCGATCAGGCGCTCAGCAGCGGCATCACGCTCAACCTGTCCGACCGAGGCGGCGAGGTCATGGCCGGCAAGCTCGCCAAACCCATGAGCTACGAACTCAACTACCTCGCCATGAGAGGCCGTTAAAACCAGAGAGGACAGCATCATGCTCTACCAGCGACGCATGCGCCTGCCGCATGTCGAAGACCCCACGCTCAACGGCGTCCCGCTGGAACGCATGATGCTGTCCCTATCCTCCGACGGCGTGACCATCGACGCCGCCAAACCGACCTTGAGCATGCAGGACATGCCCGGCCGCGACGGCCGGCTCGACCTGACCCTCACCGACCCGACCGGGGCAGCGTACATGGGCGACCGCGCCATCACGCTCAGCCTGTACGCCATCGGCGGCGAAGACGACATCCTCGCCGCCAAAACCCGGCTCGCCGCCCTAGCCGGCACCATAGTCTCACTCTCATGGCGCAGCCTGCCCGGCGAATACCAAGGCCGCATGAGCCTCGGCGCGTGGGAAGACAAATGGGCCGGCGACCACCAGATCGCCACCCTCGTGCAAGCCGAGATCGACGCCCACCCCTACCTGATCGGCCGCAGCCGATCCATCGCGCTCAAAACGGACGCGAACACGATCCACGTCAAAGGCAACCGGCCATGCTGGCCCACATGGACGCTCACCCCCGCCGCCGACGCCAAGACCGTCAGCATCAAGGACGCGCACGGCCACAAACTCGCCGTCACGTCCACCACCGCCATCACCGGACGCATCTCCATCGACACCGACCCCGACCACCGGGAGCTGCGCGTCAACGGCAACCTCATGACACCCACACTCGAATCCGACTACTTCCCCCTATTGCCCGGCCTGAACACGCTCACCCTCACCGGAGCCACCGCCGCCAGTCTCGCGTACAGGCCACTCACACTCATCTAGGAGCGCACTCATGCGATACATGATCTTCGACCGCTGGGGCAACCCGCTCGGCGACCTGCCCTACGTCATCAAGGCCATCCGCACGAGAGCCACCGACGGCACCGACACCCTCGACATCACCACCATCGGCGAGATCAACAAGGACGAACGCATCGTCTTCAAGGACTCGTTGAACCGTTGGGCGGAATACCTGTGCCAGTCCACCCAGACCGCCCGCGCCGCAGGCATGCCCGTCACCGTCGCCTACTGCACCGGCAGCATCGCCGAACTCTCGCGCACCTATATCGAGGACAAACGCAACCGCAACGCGAACGCCAAAGCCTGCCTCGCAAAAGCCCTCGAAGGCACCCGGTGGGCGGTCGGCACCGTCGAGACCGGCACCATCACCGGCACGGCCGACCTCAGCTTCTACCACTGCACCGCCCTCGACGCCATCCAGAAAACCGCCGACACCTACGGGCTCGAAGTCCAGACCGAATACCAGCCCGACCCGACCGGCAACCAGATCGGCCGGCGCATCATCCACCTCGTCGAACACCGAGGCTCCGCCAACACCACGAAACGCTTCGAATACGGCAAAGACCTCACCCAAATCAAACGCGACATCGACAGCGGCGACGTCATCACCCGCCTCTACGGGTGGGGCAAAGGCATCGAACAAACCAACGAGGAAGGCGAGGCCACCGGCGGATACAGCCACAAAATCAGCTTCGCCGACGTCAACCACGGCAAACCCTACGTCCAAGACGACCAAGCGCTCGCCAACTGGGGCATACCCGGCCCCGACGGCACCAGACACCACAGCGAAGCCGCCGTGGACTTCCCCGACTGCGAAGACCCCAAGGAACTCCTAAACCTCACCAAAAACGCGCTCAAAACCCGCACCACGCCCGTCGTCTCCTACACCGCCGACGTGACCGCCCTCGGACAAGCCGGCTACAGCGCGGAAGGCGCGGACGTCGGCGACAGCGTGCAGATCATCGACACCAGCTTCGCCACACCATTGCGCCTCGAAGGCCGCATCCTCCAGATCGAGGAAGACCTAGCCGGCAGCCTCGCCGACACCAAGATCACCCTCGGCAACATCCGGCAATCCTACACGCAGCGCCTCGCCGCCCAACAGCAGGCCCTCGACAAACTCGTCTCCAACTCCGGCGCATGGAACAGCGCCGCCGGCGGCACCGGCCCGTACATGAAGGACCTCATCGACCGGATCAACCAGATCATGAACGCCACCGGCGGATACACGTACCTCAAACCCGGCCAAGGCATCTACGTGTACGACAAGCCGATCGACCAGCACCCCACGCAGGTCATCCAGATCGGCGGCGGATACTGGCGGTGCGCAAGCTCGAGGAACGCGAACGGCGACTGGAACTGGCGCAGCCTCGCGAACGGCAAAGGAATCTTCGCCGACGCGATCTACACCGGCCTGCTCTCCGATGCCGCAGGCTACAACAGCTGGAACCTCGACACCGGCGACTTCAAACTCTCCGCACGGACGACGGTCGGAGGAAAAACGGTCGACGCGATCGCCGGAGACTCATCGTCGGCAGCGCTCGCCGCAGCGAAGAAGTACGCCGACCAGATGAAGCGTGAGTCCGACCAGACCGACCTCGACAACCTCGCCGCTGCCAAGGACTACGCGCAGGCGAAAGCCGAAGAGGCCCGAAAGAACGCGCTCGCGTCCGCCTCGACGGACGCGACGAACAAGGCGAACGCGGCCCTCGAAGCCGCCAAGAAGGCGGCGCAGGCGTACGTGGACGCCTTGGACGAGTCCCTTGGGCAGAAGAGCGTGTTCGACCGGCTCACGAACTACGGCAAGATCCAAGGCCTGTTCATGCAGAACGGCAACCTGTATGCCAACGCGTCCTACGTCAAGTCCGGCGTCCTGGACGCGAACCTCGTCAAGGCGGGCATCCTGACCGACAAGAAGGGCCTGCAGTACTGGGACATGACCACCGGCGAATTCCGACTGGCCGGAACCAGTACCATTGCCGGCAACAAGGCGAGCGACCTCGCCACCACCACGGCGGCGCAGCGGCTCACCTCCGAAGCCGAGGCGGCGGCCAAGAAGTACGCCGACGGCATCGGAACGGACACGCTCACCTCAGCCAAGGCCGACGCCGCAAGCAAAGCAAACGCCGCGCAATCCGCTGCGGCCGCCGATGCTACCAAGAAGGCGAACAGCGCGGAAGCCAACGCCAAGAAAGCCGCCTCGACGGACGCGACGAACAAGGCGAACGCGGCCCTCGAAGCCGCCAAGAAGGCGGCAGCCGACGGCGACACCAGCACGCTCGAAGCCGCCAAATCGTATGCCGACAACACGGCCACGAGCCATGTGAACACGTTCGAAAAGTCGCTCACACAGCAGTACATCTTCAACAAGCTCACCGACGGAGGCAAACTCCAAGGCCTCTACATGAGCAACAACCTGCTGTACGTCAATGCCACATACCTGCGGTCCGGCATCATCAGCGGAGCGAGAAGCTACTGGAACCTCGACTCCGGAATCTTCAGCATGAGCGACGCGAACGGAGTCGAAACGGTTCATCTCGACGGCAACGGCAGCCACAACACGCTCACCGGCACCTTCCAGACTGGCACGTCCGGCTCACGACTGTGGATGAGCCCGAGCTTCAAGCAGACACCAGTCGGCGGAACCGCCGACATCACCGGCGCCGGCATCTCGTTCATCCACGCAACCACGGCGGCGCAGCATCCATACATCGCTGCCGAGTCCACGGATTCCGAACTGGGCGAGATCTCGACGCTGACGTTCAACGGCGGCCGTCGGGCGGACACCGATCCGGGCGCCTTCGTGCGAGTTGGCAGCACGAAAAACAACAACAACAAGAAAGAGGCTATATTCCAAGCGCTCGCCTTGCGCGACTACAGCGTGGCGTCCAGTGACGCGAAAAGCTCCGGCGCGAGACTGGTGTCCCTCGCCTCTCCTGCGACCGACGCTTTGGACACATACGCGGAGATCGCATCATGGGATCCGAACGGCGTCGTCGGTGTAAAGGCTGACATCAACACGGGATACCTCTACATGGGTGGTTTTCTCGGAGGATACACGAACCGTCACACGTTCGTGGGATCCGAGGCATGGCAGGCATGGAAACCGAATGGCGGATCAATATCGGTCGGCGCAAGCGTCTCCGTGCACTTCTCCACAGGGTCCCCAGCCAAATACGGAAGATACTACGCCGTCGCAAACGCCGACGGCGAATGGGGTGGCATCGTCATGCATGTCAAAAACACCGGAGGCCAATCGGGATGGGACATCCAACTGTACAACGCCGACCGAAACCCTTGTTCGGTCACGATGTGGTGCGAGACGCTCGGATGGCTCGTTAAATAAGGACGGTCGAACATGAAACAAACCATGACAATGAACGACGGGAACATCATCGTCAACTGTGACGAACCCGTCAACGGATACCAGCAATTCGTGTTCTCCCCAGGAACCATTGCATCCTGGACGGCACTGCTCGGACTTGGATCCACAGCCGAAGCAGTCGCCGCGATAATGCAAGGCGTCGAGGACACGACGCGATACGATCCGTCAACCGGCAGGGGGGTCTGGACGGAGGCCTATGAAGCGCTCGAAGCGGCGCTGAACGACAGTGCGGCGGACATGTCAATGCTCGCCGATGACGGAACCGTCCAGAACGATCCGCTGACTGTAGCCCGCAACGACACCAGAAAAGGCATGCACCTACCAACCATCCCGCAACAGGCGCAATCGGTATCGACATACGCCCTCGAAGACTCAGACGCCGGAACCGGCATAGACACGTCCTGCGTTGACGCACAGGCGCTTTCCGACCTGCTCTCGGACAAGACGGTTGCCAATGCCATCGACAACGCCGAGGAAAGCTTCTACGCAAGCCTCATGTCGCAACCAATAACCAGATGAAAGGTAGTAGAAAAATGAACGATGACCAGCAGTACGTCAGCTTCGACCGACTCGTATCGCAGAAGCTTTCCGAACAACTCGCCGACGCGAACCGGCAGATCGCCACACTCGCCGCCATGTGCGACATCAAGGACGCGCAGATAGCCGAACTCCGCAGCCAGCTCGAAAACAAGGACGACGGCAATGGCAACGCTTGACAGCTTCCGCGAAGCCACAGGCGAACCCATCCAACTCGACCTAGCCAACGGCTACATCGCAGACATACGCCTCAACGCCGGCGACATCAACGGCCGCACCATCACCGTCGAACTCACCGACAACGGCACCCCCATCACCGACACCACCGGCATCACCGTCGCGCTCGCCTACAACACCAGTCCCGGCAGCGGGCTGGGCGACCGCGTGAGCATGCCGGCAGTGTTCGGCATCCCCACGGCCACGTACCGCGTCGCCGTGCCGCGCAA
>OBVZ01000896.1_pt1 | contig 11080 bp, 8 predicted proteins | sample 1476241 | NCBI WGS metagenome assembly OBVZ01 (sample SAMEA2580034, study PRJEB22360) | human gut metagenome | reverse complement strand
CCTGCGGGAATTCCCATTTCTTGAGGATCGTGTCGCCGCAGAGGACGCGGCAGGTGCCGCATTCAAGGCAGCCGGCGCAGTCAAAGCTGATCGTGCCGTCGTCGGCCTCTTTATAGAGATTGGCCGGGCAAGCCTTCACAAGCTTGCGGAATTCTTTGCGGTCGGGCTCATCGCAGAGCACGATGTGCGCATTTTCCTCATCCACAAAGAACTTGTCTTTGCCGAGCTTTTCGTCCACGTTGACGAACTTAATTTCCTTCGTGCTCACAGTGCTTTCCCCCAACCGTAGCCGTCTTTAAGGAGATTCATAACGCCGGCAGCCTTAACGCGCTGCCAGAGGCTCTTGCGAACCGGCGGGACCGGCGAACCGTCGTAGCGGAAAAGGTCGCGCATGATGCCCGCGGTCATCTTCGGGTAGTCCGAGAAAAGACGCGGATTCTCCATCAGGTGCGGCACATTGCGGTACTGCTTCATATCGCGAAGCACAAAGCTCTCTTCGAGACGACGCCGGTAGCCAGCCAGTCCGGCAGCGGAAAAATCACCCGCCTTCTTGGCGTCGATCACTGCCCGAGCTGCGCATTCGCCGGAAGCGACGGCCAAATCCATGCCGCGCACAATGAAGCCCAGATTGATGCACAAGGCCGCAGCATCCCCTGTAATCAGCACGCCGTCTGCGGCGAGCTTTTCAGGCACCATGTCGTAGCCGCCTTCGGGGACGAGATGACCGGAATATTCGAGCAGTTCGCCGCCCTCAATCAAGGGCTTAACCGACGGATGATTCTTCAAATCCTCGAGCATCTGCGGCACGGTCTTGGGCGACTTTTCAATATCGCCCAGTCCGCAGACCACACCGAGTGAAATGGAGTCTTCATTGGTATAGAGGAAGCCGCCGCCCATCAGACCGGCCGAAGCGGAACCCGCAAAGAGCCAGGCAGCGCCTTCACCGTCGCTCAGACCAAAGCGGTCATTGATGACCTGCTTAGAGAGACCAATGACTTCTTTAGCGCCGACGGCGTACTGGTGAGCGTGATATTTCGGCAGCAGGCCGATCGACTGGGCCAGAAGAGAATTCACGCCGTCGGCAAGAATCACGCATTCGGCGAGGAGCTCGTCTTCGCCCGCCTGAACGCCGGTCACCCGGCCGGTTTCATCCTGAAGCAGCCGATCGACGCGAATACCCGGAATGAACTGGGCGCCCTCGGACTCGGCCTTTTCCTGAAGCCACTGGTCAAATTTGCCGCGCAGCACGGTGTAGGATGCCGCCTCCGCGGAGAACGCTTCGCCCGTGTGATAGTCAAGCGTCACCGAGTCATCGTCGGTAATAAAGGAGATCTTCTCACGGGTCACAAGGCGCTCAACGGGCGCTTCCTCAGCGAAGCCCGGCATGACGCGCTCGAGGCTGTGGGCGTAGAGACGGCCGCCCGTCATGTTTTTGCTGCCGGCATAATTGCCGCGCTCAATCACGAGAACGTCAAGCCCTTCCTTGGCAAGAACGTAGGCGGCCACGCAGCCGGCTACGCCGGCGCCGACTACGATGGCGTCGAATTTTTCTTCGGACATGGTTGATACAGCGCGGACGGATGCTGTTGGGCAGCAGCTCAGGCAGTGCTGAGCACTTGAGAGCTGCCGGCATCGAGTGCAGACGCCCGGCGCCTTAAATTAGGGGTTGCAGGTGGGGTCGCGGGCACCCCGCGGCGGGGTGCCCTTTGCGGTGAACTCAGCGCCGCTTAGGAAAGCGCGCGGGTGAGTTCCGGAACGATCTTGTAGAGGTCGCCCACGATGCCGGCATCGGCATCCTTGAAAATCGGCGCGTTCTTATCCTTGTTGACCGCGAGGATCACGCCGCAGTCGGCGGCGCCGACCATATGCTGAATCTGGCCGGAAATGCCGAGCGCAATGTAGATGTCAGCTTTGAGCTGCGTGCCGGAAACACCGATATAGCGTTCGCGTTCCATCCAGTGCTCGCCTTCGGCGATCGGACGGGAGCAGCCGATTTCGGCGCCGATAGCCTTGGCAAAGGCTTCGATCATCGCAATGTCTTCCTGCTTGGCAATGCCGCGGCCGATGCCGATGACGCGCTTGGCCTTCGTGAGGTCAACGCTCGCGGCAGCCTTCGCACGGCGTTCCTTAACGACGATCGCGGCCGCCGGAGCGACCTTCTCGACCGCAATGACAGGGATGTCGGCCGACGCATCTGCCGGTTCGGGTTCAAAGACGCCCGCGCCGACCGTTACCACGGCGTCAGCGGAAACGATACGGACAGCCGCGGCAGCGAGACCGCCGTAGGTGCGGAAGGTGGCCTTCACAGCGTCACCGGCTTCGAGGCTCAGTGCATCGTTGACGAGACCGGCGCCGCGCTTAGCAGCTACGCCGGCAGCAAGCGCCTTGCTGCGGCGAGTGGCATCAAAAAGGAACAGATTGCCTTCGCCCTGCGCGAGCGAAGCGATCGTTTCCGCGTAGTTCTCAATGGCTTCGCCTTCGGCAAGGCCAAGGTTATAGACGGCCGCCGGACCGCAGGCACGAAGTTCAGCAGCGCAGCTTTCGCACGGCACAACAGCATTCACCACGGCGCCGAAGCGGCGCGCGCCGGCGATCAGATCCGCATAACGTTCAGCAGCATCCGCGTAGACCCAGACAGTTTGAATTTTGCTCATGACTCTTATCTCCGTGATGACTTATTACTTGAGGGCGGACTTGATGCGGGCAGCGAAATCGGCCACAGCGGAATCGCCTTCGAGGACCTCGTGAGCACGTTCTTTACGCGGAGGCACCTCAATGGCATCGAGCTCAACGGTCTTCACCGGAGCGCTCCAGCCGATGTCAGCCGTCGAAAGGGTCTTGGCGGGCTTTTTGCCGGCGCCGAGAATCGCCTTCATCGTGGGGATGCGGGGAACATTGATGTCGCTCGTGACGCAGACGGCAGCCGGAAGCGGGAGTTCAATGACTTCGACTTCATTTTCAAGCGAGCGCTCTACGCGGATGCCTGCATCGGTCTTTTCAATGCTGCTCACGGCATTCACACAGGGCACGCCGAGCATACGGGCGGCCAGAAGACCGGTCTGCTGAGCGTAGAGGTCGCCAGAGCCTTCACCGAACACCAGCAGATCAAAACCGGTCGTGCGGGCGGCGGCGGCAATCGCCGAGGCGGTCGTTTCAGCAAGCGCGCCTTCAAACGCAGCGTCATCCTTGACCAGGCACAGTTCGGAAGGACCGCGCGAAAGCACATCCTTTTTAAGCTTGGAGTTTTCGAGGATCTTGCCGCCGACGGAGAGCGCCGTCACCACGTCGCCTTCACCGGCGAGCTGTACAGCAGCTTCAATGCCGTTCAGATCGAACTGGCTGATTTTGAAATCCGCACGATCAAAACTAAGTTTTTGATCGGGCGTCACAACAATGTCCTGCTCTTCGGGAACGACCTTGAAGCACGAGACGATATGCATAATGACTCCTTGGGGTTCAGAAATTACGCAGCTTTACCCCAGAGCATCATGGTGAGATCTGAAGCTTTTGCCGCCGCTAAATAAAACTAGATCATTTAAGGATTGAGCACTTTTTGCTCGCACCGCATTTCGATCGATGCAAATAGTGCTCTTCAAAAACAATCTTGACGAGAGCCATATTTGTTTTTCATTTAAATTATCTTGCACGCGATGGCATGCTTCATTCCCGCTGACATTCTGGGAAATTAGAGCATTCCTTTGTTTTTTCTAAATTTTCGCCAGACGAAACCTTTATTCAGGGAGCAAAATACGTCAGCTCGCCTCCGATCTCCCTCACCGGTCAGGGATCCATGCTCTTCAAGCCGCCGACCACTGCTCAGCACGTTCAAACTCCCCCAAAGGCACAGCACTGTCATCCCGCCGATCTAGTGTCAATTCCCCTGCAGTACTAGTTAATTGGGGCGGTTTTCCGGCATTTTCAAACACTCGTCCGAAGGCGCTCCAAGAGCGTCCTCCCCTCCTTCAGAAGAGGCCCTTTCGCTTTGAATGGCAGCTCAATTCCATCCTCCGTGCAAGATAGCCATCAGCGCCTGCAATATAGTTTCTTCGTATTTCATTTATTTTTCAATTAGTTAACCGAATTTCAGCCTGCTGAGCCCTTTCGCGTTCTGTGCAGGAATCGAGCCTCTCAGTCGTTTACGAATCAAGCAGCGACATTCTGTCGGCTGCCTGAGGCCCTGGAGTCTTCGGATTCACCTCGCCGCTTCCCTATATAGAGATGCAGCTGCAGACGGCGCTATTCCGCACCTTTTAGGACCTATAGGACGTACGAACGTCCCTCACTGCTGCCGTCGGCTTCTTCATCAAATCGAAGATAGATAAGGTAAACCAACGAGTTTTCAGTGAATTAGGGACGACCCGTCCGATTTGAACAGCCCTGCGCCGCTCGAGCCCAAAGAAGGCCCTCCCGTCGGTTCTGAAGCTCCTCGTCAGGCTTGGGACCCGGCCGGTCACCCCTCGGCCAAGCAAGATTGTCCAGTCCTCCATGCACGATTCGAGCTATTCAAGTCCTTTTTGCTCATTCCTGCGCCGACCCTGTTTTCCTTAATTTTCAAGGCATTAAAAACCTTTTAACGCATCAGACGGCGTTTCGGCCGTGCAGGAATATTGGCAAACAAAACATTTTCTTGCCTATCCAAAGGCTTTGCACATTTTGATAATTTCTCCTGTCCAAAGGAAGTAATCCGACCGGCGAATAAAGCCAATTAAAAATGACTTTTAAAACCGCTGCGGATTAAACAATACAAATGTATTGAAGCAGACACCTTTTAATTTTCTCTTCAATAAAACCGGAGAACGCTTTTATGACTAAACCCAATTCCGCAGCGGGAAGCACATCGTTTCTCGTCGCGGCGATCGGCATCTACGTCGCGTACTTCCTGCACGGTGCAAGCGTCATCGCACTCGCGCAGAACATGTCGGCTCTTGCAGAAAAATTCGCAACCGACAGCGCGGGCATCGCCTACCTGATTTCCGGCATCGGCCTCGGCCGTCTCGTCACCATCCTTTTCTTTGGTGCACTCTCAGACAAGTTTGGCCGCCGCTCGATGATCCTCCTCGGGCTCGTCCTCTACGTTCTCTTTTTCCTCGGCATCCCCTACAGCCCGAATCTCACCGTAGCCTTCATTCTGGCTTTCTGCGTCGGCGCGGCCAATTCAGCCATTGACACCGGCGGCTATCCGGCCATGATCGAATGCTTCCCGAAGGCTTCGAGTTCCGCAGTCATTCTGCTTAAGGCCATGGTGTCCTTCGGTCAGATGCTCTATCCGATGTGCGTGAGCTTTCTCATGGTTTCGGGCCTCTGGTACGGCTGGGCCTTTATTGTCCCGGGCGCCATCCTGATCGTGCTCTCGCTCTTCATCATCAAGTGCCGCTTCCCCGGCACGAGCGGCTCGGGCGCTGCCGGTGCGGATGTTCCGCAGATGCGCGCCAAGCCCAAGATGATGCTCGAAGGTTTGGTGGCGGTTGTCTTCGGTGTCTGCGCCTTCTCCACTTTCTACGTGGTCGCCGTCTGGATGCCGCGCTACGCCGCAGCCTTCGGCGGCATGACGGAAGCCGAATCGCTCACCACGATCTCCTACTACTCCATCGGCTCGCTCGTCTGCGTCTTCGCCTTTGCCTACCTTCTGAAGAGCAAGGTGCGCTCCGTCTGGGCCATGACGCTCAACGGCCTCATCGCCTGCGTCGCATCTGCGGTTCTGTACCTCTACCCCTCGCCCTTCGTGTGCACGGCCGGCGCTTTCCTGATCGGCTTCTCAGCCGCGGGCGGCATCCTGCAGCTCGGCGTGGCTGTGATGGCGGAATTCTTCCCTGACAGCAAAGCCAAGGTGACCTCTGTCTACATGATGATGGGCGGCCTCGCGAACTTCGTCATCCCGCTCGCGACGGGCTACCTCTCGCAGATCAGCATCCGCTACGTGATTCTGCTCGACTTCGGTCTCGCGGTCCTCACCTTCCTCTCGGCCATTTACCTCTTCAAGCGCTACTACGCGGTCTTCCGAATTCCGCACAACGACCTGCGCTGGGGCGAACGCGCCGTCGCGAACAAATAAACCCCTATCGACATCTTTTCCAGGCTAAACGCCTAACGAATGCCGCGCTCGGGCGACACCGGACACCCTCGTCAGAAGCCTGCTGCCAGACGCCCTGTGCGACATCCAATCACCTCTCTATCCAGGAGCAATCAAAATGGAAGTTACTGCTAAGTATGAACTGATCGGCCTCATGGCCTACCCCATTCGCCACAGCCTCTCGCCGACGATGCAGAACTGCGCCCTCGAAAAGATGGGTCTGCCGATCTGCTACATGGCCTTTGAGGTTGACAATGCAAGCTTCCCCGACGCCATCAAGGGTCTTCGTGCTCTGAAGATGCGCGGCACGGGCGTTTCCATGCCCAACAAGCAGCTCGCCATCGAATACGTTGACGAACTCGATCCGGCCGCTGAACTCGCCGGCGCCATCAACACGATCGTCAACAAGGACGGCCGCCTGATCGGCTACAACACCGACGGTACGGGCCACCTCCACGGCATCAAGGAAACGGGCTTTGACCCGAAAGGCAAGACCATGGTTCTCGTCGGCGCCGGCGGCGCTGCCACGGCCATCGGCGCCCGCGCCGCTGTCGAAGGCTTCAAGGAAGTCAAGCTCTTCAACCGCAAGGACGAATTCTGGGAAGGCGCTCATGCCTTTGCCAAGCGCGTCAATGAAAAGACCGACTGCGTCGTTACCGTTCACGACCTCGACGACACGGCCGCCTTCCGCGCTGCCATTGATTCCGCCGACGTGCTCACCAACGCCACCAAGGTCGGCATGAAGCCCCTGCACGAACTCTCCGTCGTGGGCGATGCCTCCTGGCTGCGTCCGGGCCTCGTCGTCTCGGAATGCGTCTACAACCCGCATATCACCAAGCTCCTCACGCAGGCCAAGGAAGCCGGCTGCACCACGGTCGACGGCTACGCCATGCTCCTTTGGCAGGGCTGGGAACAGTTCAAGCTCTGGACGGGCGAAGACTTCCCGATCGAATACGTGAAGGAAAAGATGGGATTCAAGTAATCCAGATCAGCTCTCTAATCCGCGGATGTCTCCGAAGCAGCCTCTCAATGTGGGAAACTGCTTTCAGAGGCCCGCCGCTCCCACTCCATTCGAGCAGCCCGAGCTTTTGTGCTCGCTCCGCTCATCCCCCGCTGCATTCAATATCGTCATGAAGACCGTTCAGATCAAGAACATCACCGTGGGCGAAGGCGCCCCCAAGATCATCGTTTCGCTTATGGCCAAGGATCTCGCCGCCGTGAAGTCCGAAGCTGCCGCCTACGCCGCTGCAGACTTCGACATTCTCGAATGGCGCGGCGACCACTTCGCTGCCGTCACCGATTCCGCCGCCGTTCTCGAAGCGCTCAAGACGCTGCGCGCCGCTTTCCCGAATAAGCCCATTCTCTTCACCTTCCGCTCCAAGCACGAAGGCGGCGAAGCCGAACTGACGGCCGACGACTACATCGCCCTCAATATCGCTGTTGCGGAAACGGGCCTGGTCGATCTGATCGACCTCGAGCTCTTCACGGGCGACGAGCTCGTTAAGAACGCCATCGCTGCCGCCCACGCCCGCGGCGTGAAGGTGATCATGTCCAACCACGACTTCCACAAGACGCCGGCCAAGGACGAAATCATCTATCGCCTGCGCCGCATGCAGGAGCTCGGCGCTGACATCCCCAAGATTGCGCTGATGCCCACCTGCCGTCAGGACGTCCTCACGGTGCTTTCCGCGACCGTCGACATGGCCGAAAAATACGCTGACCGCCCGATCATCACGATGAGCATGGGCAAGACCGGCGTGACGAGCCGTCTCACGGGCGAAGCCTTTGGCTCCGCTGCCACCTTCGGCGCCGTGAAGACCGCTTCCGCCCCGGGCCAGATCTCAGTGGCCGACCTGCGCACGGTCCTCACGATCATCAATAAGGCCTAATCGGGCCAGCCCGGAAGTTCGCTCGGTCCGCCGACTCGAACTTCCACCCCCTTTTTTAGGAAGCCGCCGGGGGCCGCATTGTCGCTCCAATCGCCGCCCCCCAATCCCCCGTTACGTTCCTTTGCCGCGCTGCTTTCGCCACGCGCGGTCACTCCGGAGACATCCCCCATGACGTTTGCACGCCCGAAGCGCATCAACGGCCGAGTTCCCGTTCTCACGGCCGAAGAAGCTGTCAAGTACATTCCCGATGAATCCACCCTCTGCGTCCTCGGCGCCGGCGGCGGCATCCTTGAAGCCACGAAGCTCATTGAAGCCCTTGCTGAACGCTATAAGACCACGCAGACGCCGAAGAACATCGGCATCATCAGCCCGACGGGGCTCGGCGACCGCGCTGAACGCGGCATCAGTCCGATCGCTCAGGAAGGCCTCGTCAAGTGGGCGCTCTGCGGCCACTGGGGTCAGTCTCCGCGCATCTCCGAACTGGCCGAACAAAATAAGATTTTTGCCTACAACTACCCCCAGGGCGTCCTCACGCAGATGCTGCGCGCTTCGGCCGCCCATCAGCCCGGCATTCTGAGTGAAATCGGTCTGGGCACCTTTGTTGACCCGCGCAATCAGGGCGGCAAGTTAAACGACATCACCAAAAAGGACCTGATCAGCCTCGTAAATCTCGAAGGCAAGGAATACCTCTACTACAAGACCGTTGCGCCTAATGTGGCCTTCATCCGCGCCACGACCTGCGACAGCGAAGGCTACGCCACCTTCGAAGACGAAGTGATGTACCTCGACGCCCTCGTCATCGCCGAAGCCGTCCACAACAACGGCGGCATCGTGATGATGCAGGTTCAGAAAATGGTGAAGAAGGCTACGCTGCACCCGAAGGCTGTCCGCATTCCGGGCTACCTCGTTGACATCGTGGTCGTTGATCCCGCCCAGACGCAGCTCTACGGCGGCGCGCCGGTCAACCGCTTCATCTCGGGCGACTTCACGCTCGACGACAGCGAACGCGTCAAGATCCCGCTCAACCAGCGCAAGGTTGTCGCCCGCCGCGCACTTTATGAAATGAAGAAGGGCGCCATCGGCAACGTGGGCGTCGGCATTGCTGACGGCATTGGTCTCGTCGCCCGCGAAGAAGGCTGCGACGAAGACTTCGTGCTGACGGTCGAAACCGGTCCGATCGGCGGCATCACCACGCAGGGCGTCGCTTTCGGCGCCAACGTGAATACCCGCGCCATCCTCGACATGACCGCGCAGTTCGACTTCTACCACGGCGGCGGCCTTGACGTCTGCTACCTCTCCTTCGCTGAAGTCGACCAGCACGGCAACGTGAACGTCCACAAGTTCAACGGCAAGATCATGGGTACGGGCGGCTTCATCGACATTTCCGCCACGTCGCGCAAGATTGTCTTCTGCGGCACGCTGACCGCGGGCGGTCTGAAGACTGAAGTGGGCGAAGGCAGCCTGCGCATCACCCAGGAAGGCCGCGTCACGAAGTTCGTCGAAAGCCTCCCCGAAATCACGTTCAGCGGCAAGGTCGCTCTCGAACGCGGTCTCGATGTCCGCTACATCACCGAACGCGCGGTCTTCACGCTCAAGGAAGACGGTCTGCACTTGATCGAAGTCGCTCCGGGCGTGGATATCGAACGCGATGTCTGCTCGAAGATGGCCTTCCGTCCGATCATCGACGAAAACCTCAAGACGATGGATCCGTGCCTCTTCACGGACGCTGTGATGGGCTTCAAGCTCCCCGACGGCGAATAACTTTTTTTCGAATTCATTACTCAAGGAATACGCATCATGGCAATCGATTTCACCATGACCGAAGAGCAGGAGCTCCTTCTTTCGAGCATCCGCGAACTCATCAACAACGAATTCCCGGAAGAATATTTCCGCACGCATGACGAAGAAGGCAAGTATCCGCGTGAATTCGTGAAGGCCCTCGCCGAAAACGGCATTTCGCTGCTGGGCGTTCCGGAAGAGCACGGCGGCATCCCGGCCGACTACGTCACGCAGATGCTCGCCATTATGGAAATCGCCAAGTGCGGCGCGCCGGCCTTCCTGATGACTAACGGCCAGTGCATGCACTCGATGATCCACTTTGGCTCGCCCGAGCAGCTTCGCCTCACGGCCGAAAGCACGTCCACCACGGGCGACCCCGCCTACTCCCTCGCTCTGACGGAGCCGGGCGCCGGTTCGGACAACAACGCCGCGACCACGACCTGGGAACGCAAAGACGGCAAGATCGTGATCAACGGTCAGAAGACCTTCATCACGGGCGCTGCCGAATATCCCTACATGCTCGTTCTCGCCCGCGATCCGAAGTGCGAAGATCCCAAGCTCGCCTTCTCGCTCTTCTGGGTCGATGCCAAGGCCCCCGGCGTCAAGATCAACCCGCTCCACAAGATCGGCTGGCATCTCGTGAGCACCTGCGAGGTGTATCTCGACAATGTCGTCGTTGAAGAAAAAGACATGGTCGGCGAAGAAGGCAAGGGCTTCCTCAACGTCATGTACAACTTCGAAATGGAACGCCTGATCAACGCCTCGCGCTGCACGGGCTTTGCGGAATGCGCCTTTGAAGACGCCGCCCGCTACGCCAATCAGCGCATTGCTTTCGGCAAGCCCATCGGCTTTAACCAGATGATTCAGGAAAAGCTCGCGCTGATGAAGGTTAAGTGCATGAACATGCGCCACCTCGTCCTGAGCTGCGCTGTTCAGGCCGACCGCAAGGAATCCATGCGTGAAACCGCCGCGCTCGCCAAGCTCTACTGCGCCCGCACGGCCCTCGAGGTGATCGACGACGCCATCCAGATCATGGGCGGCCTCGGCTACACCAACGATGCCCGCGTCTCGCGTCTGTGGCGCGACGTCCGCTGCGAACGCATCGGCGGCGGTACCGACGAAATCATGATCTACATCGCCGGCCGTCAGATTCTGAAGGCCTTCCGCGACTAACAGCTGATTGATCTCTCTTTATCCGAAGCGCAGACCTGCCGATCCAAACGCGAAGTCTGCGCACGGGACTTGACTGCCCATGAAGACTTGCTGTCTTCATGGGCTCTTTTTTGTGCGCCCGGCAGCGCACGTGTGATTGTGTGGTGAAAGTCCACTGTCCGCCCGGTCG
>OBVZ01000857.1_pt1 | contig 11584 bp, 8 predicted proteins | sample 1476241 | NCBI WGS metagenome assembly OBVZ01 (sample SAMEA2580034, study PRJEB22360) | human gut metagenome | reverse complement strand
CCTCGATCGCCGTATTCGGCTCGAACGAGCCATTCAACCAGTGGCAGCTGCACAGCGGCGAACTCATCGCGCTGCTTACCGCCAAAGACTTCGAGTAGGGCTTGCGTGTTCCGGGCTGATTCGGAACGATGAGCATTCCGCAGAGTGCTGTGATTTGACTTCAAGCGGCTTCAAGGTTGTATGGTGCTTTCTGAACCGATGTTCAGAATGATGGATAGGAGAGCCCATATGAACAATCCCAGTGCGTTCCCTCTTGGGGAACCAAATGACGGTTTCGCCCAGTATTTCGACGGACAGAGCTGGCTTGCGCCGGTACTTGACGCGCCTGAAGTGTCAATCCACAATGTGACGTTCGAACCTGGATGCCGGAACCACTGGCATATCCACCATCACGCGGCCCAGATTCTCATTGCGGTCGGAGGGCGTGGCTACTACCAGCTTGAGGGCGAAGAGCCGAAGGAGCTTGAACCGGGACAGGCCGTCCGTATTCCGCCGGACGTTAAGCATTGGCACGGTGCCGCCCCTCACGAAGCTTTCAGCCATTTGGCGTTCATGATTGCGGATGGCACGGGCGACGCGACGAATGAATGGCTGGAACCCGTGGACCCCGACGCATACGGGACATTGCGTTAAATCCGCTTGCCGGGCTGTTCTGCATTATTGATCCATAAACATAAATGTGTGAATATAGACGGCATACGGACTGCGTTATAAGGACAGTTTATAACGACACTCAAATTTTCTTGATGTCTTATAGCTGGCGGTTTTGTGATAGCTTGAGCGGGTTGCATTGTTCATATCAGATGGAGGATTCATGTCCGCTCTTACTTCCGTCTCCGGTTTCCCGCGCATCGGCCAGAACCGTGAGCTGAAGAAAATCATCGAAGCGTATTGGAAGGGCAACGCCACCCTCGACGAGATGCGTGCCACCGCCAAGGAACTGCGCGCCAAGCATTGGAAGCTGCAGCAGGCCGCCGGCATCGACCTGATTCCGAGCAACGACTTCAGCTATTACGACCAGATGCTCGACACTGCCATCCTGCTCAACGTCATTCCGCAGCGCTACCAGCGTCTCGCCTTCGAGAACCCGGAAGAGACCCTCTTCGCAATGGGCCGCGGCTATCAGGGCGAGAAGGGCGACGTGACCGCCCTGCCGATGAAGAAGTGGTTCACCACCAACTACCACTATCTGGTGCCCGAAGTCGAGTCGGCCGCGGAGATCAAGCTCAACTCCACCAAGCCGTTCGACGAGTTCAACGAGGCCAAGGCGCTGGGCATCGACACCAAGCCCGTGTTCATCGGCCCGTACACGTTCCTGAAGCTCGCCCGTACCCCGGAAGCCACCGAACTCGAGCTCGACAAGGGCCTGGTCAACGCCGTGGCCGCCGTCTACGTCGAAGTGCTCGCCAAGTTCAACGAGCTCGGCGCCGCATGGGTCCAGCTCGACGAGCCGTACCTCGTGCTCGACAAGGAGCCGGGCGACGTTGAACTCTTCAAGACCCTGTACACCAAGATCCTGTCCGCCAAGGGCAATGTCAAGGTGCTGCTCAACACCTACTTCGGCCACATCGCCGACGTGTACGAGACCGTCAACCTGCTCGGCTTCGACGGCATCGGCCTGGACCTCAACGAAGGCCGCGAGGAGAACCTCGAAGCCGTCGCCAAGTACGGCGTGGCCTCCAACACCACCATCTTCGCCGGCGTGATCAACGGCCGCAACATCTGGCGCAACAACTACGCCGTGAGCCTCGGCCTGGTCGACGCGCTGAAGCAGGTCACCGCCAACGTGGCCGTCTCCACCGCCAGCTCCCTGCTGCACGTGCCGTTCAGCACCGAAGGCGAGGATGGTCTCGCCGACGACGTGCGCAAGCACTTCGCCTTCGCAGTCCAGAAGCTCGACGAACTGCACGAAGTCGCCGTGCTCGCCGACGCTTCCGACGACGAGAAGAAGGCATCCGCCGAACTCGCAGCCAACCAGGCGCTGTTCGACGGCACCCGCGTCGCCGCCGATCCTGCGGTCGCCAAGCGAATCGCAAGCCTTACCGACGCCGACTTCGTACGTCAGCCGGCACGCGCCGAACGCCAGAAGGAGCAGCGTGAGGCGCTGAACCTGCCGCTGCTGCCCACCACCACCATCGGCTCCTTCCCGCAAACCAAGGAAGTGCGCGCCGAACGCGCCAAGCTGCGCAAGGGCGAGATCACCAAGGCCGAATACGACGAATTCATGAAGGACCAGATCGACGCCTGCATCAAGCATCAGGAGGAAATCGGCCTCGACGTGCTCGTCCACGGCGAATTCGAACGCAACGACATGGTCGAATACTTCGGCCAGAACCTCAACGGCTTCCTGTTCACCAAGAACGCGTGGGTGCAGTCCTACGGCACACGTTGCGTCAAGCCTCCGATCGTGTGGGGCGACGTATCCCGCGCCAACCCGATCACCGTGGAATGGAGCGCCTACGCGCAGTCCCGCACCGACCATGTGATGAAGGGCATGCTCACCGGTCCGGTCACCATCCTCAACTGGTCCTGGCCGCGCGAGGACATCACCCACGAGCAGCAGACCCAGCAGCTCGCGCTCGCCATCCGCGACGAAGTGCTCGATTTGGAGAAGGCCGGCATCAAGGTCATCCAGATCGACGAGGCCGCACTGCGCGAGAAGCTGCCGCTGAGGAAGACCGACTGGCACAAGAAGTACCTCGACTGGGCCATTCCGGCGTTCCGTCTGGTGCATTCCGCCGTCAAGCCGACCACGCAGATCCACACGCACATGTGCTATTCGGAGTTCAACGACATCATCAAGGACATCGACGCGATGGACGCCGACGTGATCTCCTTCGAAGCCTCCCGTGGCGACCTTGTGGTGCTCGACGCCATCCACGACGCCAACTTCGAAACCGAAGCCGGCCCGGGCGTGTACGACATCCACTCTCCGCGCATTCCGTCCGAACAGGAGATCGAGGACCGCATCTACGAGATCCTGAAGAAGATGGACGTCGAAAAGGTGTGGATCAACCCGGACTGCGGCCTGAAGACCCGTGGCAACGCCGAAACCTGGCCGAGCCTGGAGAACCTCGTCGCCGCGGCCAAGGCCGTGCGCGCCAAACTCGCCAAGTAAGGCCGGCATAGGCATAAACAGGCAAGATTTCCAAGGAATCACATGCATTCGCCAATCTTCTCGCTGGAGGTGTTCCCTCCCAAGCGCACCAGCCCTGTAGGTACCATCTACGATACGTTGGATGGCCTGCAGGGGCTGGACCCTGACTTCATCTCCGTCACCTACGGCACCGGCAAATCGTCTGACCGCACGCTGACCGCACGCATCGCGCATACGGTGAACGAATACGGCATTCCGGCCGTGGCGCACCTGACCGCGCAATACCTTGACAAAGACGACGTGGACGAGGCGCTCGACCTGTTCGACCAAGCCAAAGTCTCCGGCGTGCTCGCTTTGCGAGGCGACCGTGTGGAAGGAGCCGAACCGGCGGGAGTGTTCGACCATGCGAGCGATCTGGCGGCCTACATCCGCGAGAAGCGTCCGGATCTCAAGATCTACGGCGCCTGCTATCCGGAAAAGCACCCGCAGGCGGCCACGCTTGAGGAGGATATCGACAATCTCAAGAAGAAGGTCGACGCGGGCGTAAGCCACCTCATCTCCCAGCTGTTCTACGACAACGAGGATTTCCTTCGATTCGTGGACAAGGCTCGTGCCGCCGGCATCGACGTTCCGATCGAAGCCGGCATCATGCCGGTGATGAACGCGAAGTCGGTGCTGCGCATGTCGAAGATGTGCGAATCGCGTGTTCCTGAAAAACTTGCCGTCCTGCTTGACAAGTGGGGGAGCGACACCGCGCTGCTTAAAGAGGCGGGTATCGCCTACGCGTCCGAACAGATCTGCGACTTGGCGGCACGCGGCGTCGACGGCGTGCACCTGTACACGATGAACCATCCATGCGTCAGCCGGCGCATCTGGTCCAACGTCAAACCATTCTTCGTCTGATTCCGGACGATGCAACAAACACGAAAGGGATGGTTTCCGGCAGCTGTCGGAAACCATCCCTTTCGCCATACTTACGGATATGAACGATTACTATGGGAACCATGGCTTCTTCTACGCATCAGTTTGGGGTGCTCGATCTGATTCGGGCGGGATTGCAGGATCTGGACACGGCACGCACGCTGCTTGACGAGTTGCGCGCCGACGGCATCGACGACGACCGGCTATGCCTGCTGATGAAAACATTGGAACAGACCTGCGAGCCCGACATCGCGCTACGCAACCTCGTCGACATCATCAAAGCGTTGCAAAGCCAAGGCCGCGACTTCCACCAGGTCATCACCGACGACGCCGGACTCGTACGACTCGTCACCGTGCTCGGCGTGTCCGACGAAATGGGCAAGCTCATGCGCTTCCGCCCCGAACTCGTCATGGCCGCAGCCAGCGACTCATGCGAAAGCCATCTGTACAACCACGCGCAACGCCGCGCGCATGTCCTCGAAGCGGTCGGTGCCGACCCGGCCGACAATCGCATGCCAAAAGCCACGAAACCACTCGCCGAAGCGGCGACCGCGCTACGACAGACCTACAGAAAACAGCTCGCCGCCATCATGGCGCAGGACGCCACCGCGGAAGATCCCATCGAAATCCAGCCGAGAATCAGCCAGGAACTGTCCGATCTTGCCGACGCGGCCCTGGAAGGCGCGCTCGCCATCGCCCGCGACGAAGTGGACGGCAGCGAACACGTGCGCTTCGCCATCATCGGCATGGGCAAGCTCGGCGCACGCGAACTCAACTACGTATCCGACGTGGACCTCATCTACGTGGTGGAACCGGCGGACGCGGACACCAACGGCATGACCCTCAACCGTGTCGGCACCAAAATGGCCACCACCCTGCAGCGCGTATGCCAATCCGTCATCATGGGCGTCGCCGAACCTACATTGTGGCAGATCGATGGCGGACTGCGCCCCGAAGGCAAGGACGGCCCGCTCGTACGCAAACTCGAATCGCACGAAGCCTACTACGAACAGTGGGCGGAAAACTGGGAATTCCAAGCCCTGCTCAAGGCCCGCCCCGTGGCCGGTGACCCCGACCTCGGCCAAGCGTACATGGACATGACCCGACCGTTCGTATGGGCCGCATCCAAACGCGACAACTTCGTCTACGACTGCCAGCAGATGCGCAAACGAGTCGAAGACCTCATCCCCGCGCCCCTGAAGGACCGTGAAATCAAACTCGGCCGCGGAGGCCTACGAGACGTGGAATTCACCGTGCAGATGCTCCAACTCGTCCACGGCCGCGCCGACGAGACCCTGCGCACCAGCTCCACCCTCGAATCGCTGCAACGCCTCGCCGAAGGCGGGTACGTCTCACGCAGACAAGCCAAGAAGCTCTCCTGGGACTACCGCTTCGAACGCGTCATGGAACACCGCCAGCAAATGTGGGCGCTCAAACGCACCCACCTGTTCCCGGACCTCGGCAAAGCCAGTCTCGGCGGCATCGAACGCAAACGCGACGCCAACGACGACGAACTCAACCACAACCTCGAACTGCGCAGACTCGCCCGGGCCTTCCACATGCACCCCGAGGAACTCGTCGACAAATACGACGAAACCCGACGTGAAGTGCGCCACCTGCACATGGACATCTACTACCGGCCCATGCTGCCCATCAACGCCGGCCTCGACGACGAACAAGTGGAACTGTCCGCCAACGCCATGCAGGAACGCTTCGCCTCCATCGGATTCGCCGACCCCGACGCCGCCATGCGCCACGTCACCGCACTGACCGCCGGCATCTCCCGTGCCGCGAAAATCAACCGCATCCTCCTGCCCGCCGCCCTCCAATGGCTCGGCGAAGGGCAGAACCCCGACATGGGACTGCTCAACTGGCGCAAACTCGAAGAACACTTTGGCACGGACAGCGAATACCTCGGCTTCCTGCGCGACTCGCCGTCCGCCGCGCAACGCCTGTGCCACATCCTGTCCAATTCGCGGTTCCTGGGCGACGCGCTCAACAAATCCGTCGAATCCGTCACCTGGCTCGGCAGCGACAACGACCTGCAGCCACGTTCGCGCGAAAGCCTCGACGTGCAGACACACGCCTCACTCGAACGCAACGCAGGCAGCATCAACGACTTCGCCAACTCCATCCGCGCCATGCGACGCCACGAAATCGAACGCATCGGACTAGGGTGGATGAGCGGCGTCATCGACGACAAGGCGTCGCTCGCGGGTATGACCGACGTATACGACGCGGCCATCGACGCATCGCTCACCTGGGCCATCCGCCACCAAACGCAGGAAATGGGACTCGACGAAGCGCCGGCGGCAATCGCCGTCATCGGCATGGGACGCTACGGCGGCAGGGAAGTGAACTTCAGCTCCGACGCCGACGTCATCATCATCTACCGGCCGTCCGATAACGCCGACGACAACCAAGCCAACCTCTTCGCACGCAAAGTGCAGGAAGACCTCCGCGCCATCCTGCAAGGACCGACCACGCTCGAACCCAAAATCGAACTCGACATGGACCTGCGGCCCGAAGGCAAAAACGGACCCCTCGTGCGCTCCTACGCGTCCTGCGAGGAATACTACCGTTCCTGGGCGAGCACATGGGAGCACCAGGCGCTCCTGCGTGCGCGTTACGCGGCAGGCGACGCGGCGCTCGCCGAGGATTTCCTGATGAACGTCGCCGACCCGCTGCGCTATCCGAAGATCGATTTGACGGAGGCGCAGGTCGCCGAAATACGCAAGCTCAAGGCGCGTATGGAAGCCGAGCGATTGCCGCGCGGCGTGCGTAGGGACCGTCACCTGAAGCTGGGCAAAGGTGGTCTGTCCGACGTGGAATGGACGATTCAGCTGCTGCAGTTGCAGCATGCCGGCGACAACGCGAACCTGCGAGTCAACGGCACGATGCAGGCGTTGGACGAGTTGGAGCGGCGCAAGCTGGTTTCCGCCGGCGACGCCGTCGTATTGCGACGCGCATGGTGGATGTGCACGGCCGCGCGCAACGGCAGCTACCTGTGGAGCGGGCGCGTCAACCAGGCGGATATCCTGCCGGATGACACGTATTCGCTGGGAGGACTCGCCGTCTATCTCGGATACGACGCGAATCGCGGACAGCATTTCGAAAACGATCTGCTTGCCGTAATGCGCAAGGCGCGCGACGTGACGGAACGTCTGTTCTACGGCCTTTCATGAAACGATTCGAGCGGGCGCTCGGTGAACACGCGGTGAACGCTCCGGGTCAGTGTTTCGGGCTATAGTTGGCTAGGTCACTTTCAGTGGCCACCTTCAACCACAAGTTGCATGAAAGGTGAGCCGTTGTCCTCAGTACTCGAACCGGCGGTCGAAACGCCGATGGTCGGAAAAAGCGTCATCACTCTCGATGATCTTTCCATTCGTCAGATTCAGGAAATGCTGCACAAAGCGCAGTACATCGATTCCCATCGTAAAGAAGTGGCACACACCTGCGAAGGCAGGGTGCTTGCCACTTTGTTTTATGAGCCGAGTACGCGCACGCGTCTGAGTTTCGAAACCGCCATGCTGCGCCTCGGCGGCAAGGTGATCGGTTTCGCCGGCGCCCAGCTCGCCTCCGTCACCAAGGGCGAGACGATCGCCGACACGTTGAAGACGGTGTCCAACTACGTCGACGTGGTGGCCATCCGCCATCCGAAGGAAGGCGCCGCGCTGGTCGCATCCCGCGCCGCCTCCGTGCCGGTCATCAACGCGGGCGACGGCGGACACATGCATCCGACGCAGACGCTCGCCGACCTGGCCACGCTTCAATCGCGCTTCGGCCGTGTCACCAACCTGACCGTCGGCCTGTGCGGCGATCTGACCTTCGGCCGCACCGTGCACTCCCTGATCGAAACACTGTGCCGCTTCGGCAACGTCAACTTCGTGCTGATCAGCCCCGACGAGCTCAAGACCCCGCAGTACGTGCTTGACCGCATCAACGCCACCGAATCCTGCTCCTACACCGAAGTCAAGGATCTGGTCTCCGTCATCGGCGATCTTGACGTGCTGTACATGACCCGCGTGCAGAAAGAACGTTTCTTCAACGAGGACGATTATCTGCGTCTGCGCGACACCTACATCCTCGACGAAGCCAAGATGGCGTACGCCAAGAAGGACATGGCCGTGCTGCACCCGCTGCCGCGCGTCAACGAAATCGCCGTGGAAGTTGACGACGATCCGCGTGCAGCCTACTTCGAACAGGTCAAGAACGGTATGCTCATGCGCATGGCATTGGAAAGCTCGGTGGTCGGTGACGAACTGCCGGGATACGAACCGCTCGCAGCCAAGGAGGTTGAAGCCTGATGGAAGTCACCAGCATTCAGAACGGCATCATCATCGATCACGTGCCCGCCGGAACCGCGCTCAAGGTACTTGAGTATCTGAAGATCGACCCGTCCAAAACCAAGCTCGCGTTGATCATGAACGCCGACAGCCACATGTACGGCACGAAGGACATCATCAAAATCGAGGATGAGACCGAATCCATCGACCTCGACGTGCTCGGCCTCGTGGCGCGCACCGCGACCGTCGGCATCGTCCGCGGCGGCAAAATCGTCGAAAAGAAGAAGCCGACCCTGCCGGAACATGTCGTCAACATCATCAAATGCGTGAACCCGCGCTGCGTCACCACCACCGAGCCTGCGGTGCAGATGTTCCATCTGGTGCATTCCGACCGTCAGGAATACCGTTGCGACTACTGCGACGAGGAAGCGAAGTTCTGAAATCATGACCCTCACCCTTCACGACATCAAGGTCTGGAACACCGGCGAAGTCATTGACCTCGTCGTCCCCTCCGACACGGACGCGTCCGTGGACGCCTCGGCGATGACCATCGCCCCCGGATTCGAAGACCCGCACGTGCATTTCCGCGATCCCGGACAGACCTACAAGGAGTCCATGATCTCCGGCTGCGCGGCGGCGGCATCCGGCGGATACACGAACGTGCTCATCATGCCAAACACCGTGCCGGCCATGGATGGCGTGAAGGTGGAGGCCGGCCAGCCGGGCGCCTCCGAAGTGCTCGACGCCGAATACGACACGGTCATCGATTACCTGCAGCATTACGAGGCCGCTCATGGCGTGAAACTGCCGGTGCGCTACGACCTATGCGTATGCGCCTCAAAGGGGCGTGCCGGCCATGAGGCCACCGAAGTGGCCGACTGGATCGGCTACCTGCCCGAACATGGCGACGAGCATAAGGACGCCTACCAGCTGGCGCATCCGGTGACCGCCATCAGCGATGACGGTTCCGCGGTGACCCCCAGCATTCTCGAACAGGTGTTCGAAAACGTCAAGGAGTCGGGACTGTACCTCATCGAGCATTGCGAACACCACGACACCGGCGCGGTCAATGACGGTCCGGTGTCCCGCAAGCTTGGCGTTCCAGGCATTCCGGAGGACACGGAACTCAAAATCGTCGAACGCGACATTGACATGTCCCGCAAAACCGGCGTGCACGTGCACTTCCAGCACGTCAGCACCGCGATCTCCTTCGACGCCATCCGCAAAGCCAAGGCCGAAGGACTTCCGATCACCTGCGAGACCGCGCCGCATTACATCGCATTGAACGACGAGGCGCTGCTTAAGTACGGCACTTTGGCCAAAATGAACCCGCCGCTGCGCTCCGAAGCGGACCGCCAGGCCACCATCGCAGCCGTCGCCGACGGCACGGTCGATTTGTTGGCCACCGACCATGCGCCCCACACCATGGAAGAGAAGGAACTCGGCTTCCTCGACGCGCCCAACGGCATCATCGGGCTGGAATGCGCATACGGCGTCTGCCACAAGGTACTTGTCGACGGCGGATTCATTTCCGACGAACGTCTCATCGAACTCATGTCCACCGGTCCGGCCGAACTCATGGGCCACGACAAAACGGACATCACGGCGGTACTCGACGACTACGCCGACGCCGTGCCGGGAGACGACGACACCAAGCGCGTGCTTGATCTGGGCCGCGTGCCCGAAAGCGACCAGGTGGATCTCGTGGTGCTGAACACCGGAGAGGAATGGACCGTCGACCCGGAGAAGTTCCACTCCTCGGCACGTAACACCCCATTCGGCGGATGGCAGGTCACCGGCCGGCCGCTCGCCACCGGTGGACACGCCCGCCCGTGCGCCCCCATCATCGGCTCGAAGCTGGCCTTCAGCCGCATCGACAAGGAGGACTGATGGACCGTCTGATCGAAGCCATCGAAGACAAGCAGAATCCAAGCGTCGTGGGACTCGACCCCACCGAAGCGCTGGTGCCGAAGCAGGTCGTGGCCAGCTTCGCCGAGGAAATCGCCGAACAGGTGGAGGATCCGACGGAAGCGTCGGCAGCCCAACTGTCCGTCGCCTTCTTCGAATTCAACCGCGCCATCATCGACGCAGTAGCCGACATCGTCCCGGCCGTCAAACCGCAGATCGCCATGTATGAGGCGCTCGGACCAGCCGGCATCGACGCCTACAGCATGACCTGCGAATACGCCAAACAGCAGGGACTGTACGTCCTCGGCGACGTCAAGCGCGGCGACATCGGCTCCACCGCAGCCGCCTACGCCCACCATCTGAGCGGTGTGAACGCGGGGGAGCACGCTTTCGACCCGTGGCATGAGGACGCGGTCACCGTGAACCCCTACCTCGGCACCGACGGCATCACCCCGTTCGTCGAAGCCGCCACTGGTGCCGACAAGGACATCTTCGTACTGGTACGCACCTCCAATCCATCCAGCAGCGAACTGCAGGAACTCGAACTCGCCTCAGGCGAGCGCGTGTACGAGCATGTCGCCGACCTCGTGGAAGGCTGGGGAGCCGAAACCATCGGCGCGAACGGGTATTCCCGTGTCGGCGCGGTGGTCGGAGCCACCCATCCCGAGGAAGGCAAGGCGTTGCGGGCGCGCATGCCGCACACGTTCTTCCTGGTCCCCGGTTACGGCGCGCAGGGCGGTACCGCCCAAGGCGTGGCCGGCATGTTCGACAAAGACGGCATGGGCGCGCTCGTCAATTCGTCGCGTGGCATCATCGGAGCCTGGAAGAAGTCCGGCAAATACAGCGAATCCATGAGCGCAGACGATGCGCTCGACTTGGTCGCCGAATCGGCGCGCGAGGCCGCGAAGGACATGCGCGACAATCTGCGCGCGGTACTGCCGTAAGCTACCAGAACAATCGAACGAAACACAGGAAAGGGAGTCATGACCGCCGCAGCAACGTTCATGCCGACCGTCGGCCAGGCGAGGGAAGCGGGATTCTTCCCCAGCAGGCACACGGTCGAAATCGTCGACAACCGCATGCTGGCCGATGGCGTGTACCGATTGACATTCCGCGACGAATTCATCGCGGGACATGCCAAGCCGGCGCAGTTCGTCGACGTGTATTCCAACAATCCGAGCAGACTGATGCCCCGCCCGTTCGGCGTGGCAGAAGTGGATGGCGATGAGGTGAGCCTTATCTTCGCCGTCGTCGGCAAAGGCACCGCCGAATTCTCCGAATTGCGTGCGGGCGACACCATTCGGGTGATGGGTCCTCTCGGCAACTCCTTCAACACCAAGGAGAACGCGAACTACTGGCTGGTGGCCGGCGG
>OBVZ01000851.1_pt1 | contig 11622 bp, 10 predicted proteins | sample 1476241 | NCBI WGS metagenome assembly OBVZ01 (sample SAMEA2580034, study PRJEB22360) | human gut metagenome | reverse complement strand
AAGAGATCCCCAAGCGCCTGAAAACGCGTAAGGACTCAGTAGGGAATCTCCGTCCTTGAGGGGGCGGAGAGGATGTCAACTCTTCTATCTCGGCCTTCGTTCGCTCCTTGCGTCCCGCCGTCATGAATCTCATGAAGACGGCGCCCCGATTGAAGCTGCGGCAGCCGCCCTTCAGAACGCCGAGGCCGAAACGCCTGCCGCCGCCTTTCGAAGCGGGCTCTTTTGCAATCTTCTGAACCCGAAGGTGGTGCTTTTCGTGCTCACGTTCTTTCCGCAGTTTATGGACGCGGCGCTCCCCGCGGGGCCCCAGCTCGCGCTGATGGGCGTCACCTGGGCATTCCTCGGACTTGCCTGGCTTGCCGTGCTCGTAGTGATGATGGATCGTATTCGTCCGATCTTCGGACGGCCGGCTTTTCAGCGGTGGCTCAACCGCACCATGGGCGTGATTCTCATTCTTTTCGGTCTCAGGCTTGCCGCCGCCCGGAGCTGATGCAACGGCATCGGCAAAGAGAAAGAATCCCCCGGCCTCTTTTGCCTCAAGCCCGCACCCCGAAGCATGCCGATGGGCTCAAGGACAACTAAAAGATTATTTCTCTGCAATCGCAATCAGGTGTTGCAGACTCTCGCGCGTATGTGCTTTAAGCCGTTTTTCTGCCTCATCGGCCTCACCGGCACAAACCGCTTCGGCAATCGCCTGATGCTCCAGATAGGATCGTTTTGCGCTCCCCGTCTGGTGACGAAGAACGTAGCTGCGAAAAAGATGGAGTCTGGAAACCAAACGCAAATAGACTTCTTTGAGCACCGCATTCTGCGTGCAGCCGGCAAGCATCTCATGAATTTTGAAGTTGAGCTGCGTGTAACGGGCGACATCTTCGGCGTCGACAGCCTGAGCCATCTCCTCCACAATGCCCTTAAGCGCAGCTTTCTCGGCCGCTCCAACCCGCTCCGCTGCCAGACGTCCGATTAGGCCTTCAAGCGTTTCGCGCAGTTCGTAGATCTCTTTGACTTGTTCAAGGGTGAGGTTTCCTACCCGGACGCCTCTGTTTTTCTCACAGCACACCAATCCCCGCTCTTCCAAAATGCGGAAGGCCTCACGCACCGGACCGCGTGAAAGCCCCATTTGCGCAGAAATATCCGCTTCCCGCAAAGGCTGTCCGGGCGACACTTTGCCTTGTGCAATCCAGCCTTCTAGCTCTGAACAAATCAGTTCAGGAAGCGATTTGCTCGTCAATAACGCGATTTGAGTGTTTTCGGGCATGTTTATGGCTCACCAAAGATGGTTGAATTATAAAGGTCATCAGATTGTCAGCAATCTGCAATCTACGATCTCTAGACTGCCTCTCATTCCAACTTCAGCAGTGAGGCCATTGCATGAGCGTCGACAAACTGGCGGTGATCGTGATTACGGACGGTCTGCGCCGTGATTCCATTGAAGCGCAATCGACGCCGGCGCTCGATGTGCTGCGCGGCGAGTCCGTGTGGCTTCGCCGCCACCGTTCCGCTGCGCCCTCGGTCACGCGCGTTTGTTCTGCCACGATCGCAACGGGCTGCTATCCACTGCGCCACGAACTGGCGGGCAACAAGCTTTGTCTCCTTGACCATGGAAAGCTCCGGCTCCTCGATGTCGGAGTACCCTCGTTCTTTTCTCTCTGCCGCGAGCTCCGGGGTCATGTGCTCGGCGTTCCTACGCTTGCCCAAAGAACTGAGGCGGCGGGCGGGCTGCGGATGTACGGCAATGCCTCGCCCGGCGCCGCTTATGTTCAGGATCCGACGCACCGCGGACATGTCTTTCATCGAGCCGGGAGCTTCGGTCCGCGCGGGGAACTCCCGCAAACCGAAGCGCTCAATGTGAGTTCGGATCTCGCGGGCGACCGCGCAATGACCGAGCGTTTCATCGACGACCTTGAAAACCAATTGGCCGCCGTGAACCTCCTCTGGCTGGGGCATCCCGACACGACGCAGCACCATTGCCCATTGGGTTCGCCCGAGCACTTGGAAGCACTGCGGCGAACCGATGAGAATGTCTCTGCCGTTTATGCCTGTGTCGATGAACTCCGCAGAAAAGGAAAGGACGTTCTTTTTATAGCCGGCTCCGACCATGGGCACGAAACCGTGTCCGGACTGGTCGACATCGATAAGCAACTCGCTGAGGCGGGCTTTGAGTCAGAACTTGCCTCGGGCCGGCTTGTGACTGCACCCAACGGCACTGCTGCTTTGGTCTATCTGCAGGCTCCTGAAACCGTGCGCGCACGGCTGGAAGCGTTTTTCCGGCAGGCCGACTGGCTGAGCGACGTCGTCTGCCGCCGGCAGTTCGAGCTCTATGGCATTTCCGAGGCGCCGGCGCTTGAATTTTTCCTCTCCCTTAAGTCTGACCCCGCGGCCATCAATCCCTACGGCGTTGCCGGTGAGAGTCTGGCCTGCTTGGTGCCGGGGTCTCCTTACCCCATCGGCTGCGGTCAGCACGGCGGATTGGGTCTTCATGAACAGAGTCCGTACTGCCTTGTCAATCATCCCAGCCTCCGTCCGAGCGAGATCTCTGCCGCCACGGACCTCACCCTAATTGCGCCCACGGTTCTGAGGTTTCTTGGGCTCTCCCTTGACGGATTGGACGGGCGCTCTCTTCAGCAAATTCTTGGTGTTCCCACTCTTGGAGATTAATCATGGGCAATGCTTTTTCGCTTCACCGCCGCACGCTGCTTCTTGCGTCGCTTGCCGCCGCGGCTCTGCCGAGCTTTCCGGCCGACGCTGCAGTGCGCAGGGAACTTCGCTATGCCACGCTCGGTCTCGACACGTCTGACCCGCATCGGCATACCGGCAGCATTGCGGTGCAGCAGTGCTACGCTGAGCCGCTCACTTCCATTGCCGACGACGGCCAAGTCAAACCGTTCCTCGCGGAAAAAGTGACGGTGAGCAGCGACGGGCGCACTTATACCCTGAAAATTCGTCAGGGCGTCAAATTCCATAACGGTGACGTGCTGACCGCCGAAGACGTTGTCGCCAACATCAACCGCATCCGCGAGAAGATCAAGGGCGGGTGGCTCGTTTCGTCGCTCAAAAACGTTGAGAGCCTCTCTGTGCCCGAACCCAACACGGTGGTGATTGCCTTCGCCCGCCCCTTCGCTCCCTTCATGTCGCTCATGGCTGAGCTCTGGATTCTTTCGCCGAAATCCCCGGGCTGGGACTCCACGATTACACAGCCGATCGGCACGGGTCCCTTCCGCTTCGGCAAATGGCTCCCGAAGGTCAGTCTGGACGCTCCGGCTTTTGCCGACTACTGGCAAAAGGGGCTCCCCAAGCTTGCCGCAGTGCATTTTGACCTTCGCGACGGCACAGACAAGAGCCTTGCCATCCGCTCGGGCGACCTGGATGTTGCCTATGTCAGCAAAGATGCCGCCGAAGATCTGCAGCGCGCGGGCGCCGCGGTCATTGAAGGCCTCAAAGACAGTGCCTGGTACTTCCTCTCCTTCAATAACCGCAAGCCGCGCAAGCCCTTTGACGACATCCGCGTACGAAAGGCTCTCGCCCACTGCATCGATAAGCAGGGGTTCATGAACTTTGTGGGCGGCAGCCGTGCGCAGACGAGCAACCAGTTCGTGGGGACGAACAACTTCTATTTTGACCGCGCGCTCTATGAGGCCGATGAGTTCAAAAAGCCCGATCTTGAAAAAGCCAAGGCGCTTCTCAAAGAGGCCGGCGTCGATCCCTCGAAGCACACGATTGAATTTGTTTCCTGGCAGGTGCCCTACGCGCAGATTGCCGTGCAGATGATCCGCAGACTGGGCTTCAAGGTGCACCACGTTGCGCTCGACGACATCGGCACGCAAAAGCGGCTGTCTCAGTACGACTGGGACCTCACCGTCATGAGCTCCGGCCCGCGCTCAGACATTTATCTGCGCTATGTCCGCCTGATGAGCGAAGGTCCCAACCCAGTCCTCTGGGGCGGCATTCAGGATCCGACGCTCGACAAGCTTATTACAGAGGCCGCAGAAACGACCGATGCTCAAGCCCGCCGCGCAGCCTACCTCAAGGCTTTTAAGCGCGTAATGGAAAAGGGCTACTTCTATGTCATCGGTCTGACGCCCGACCTCATTGCGATCCGCAAGGGCGTCATAGGCTTTCACACGGGCTTTACCTGGGCCTGTCACTGGGCGGACGGCGGCGTGGACCATGCCGACCTGAAGGCCTGAGGCGGAGGCTCAGCATGCTGAAGGCGTCGCCCTCGGGCGCAGACAAGATTCAAAGCTTTCCAGACCTGCGGCAGATGCTTCTCTACGCAGCTCTGGGCAGCATCGTCTTGGCGGCTCTCTTTGCACCGTGGCTCACGGATGTTTCTCCGCTCGACCAAGACCTCATGAACTTAGACCAGCCCTTTTCCCCGGCTCACCCCTTGGGGACCGACAGTCTGGGAAGAGACATACTGGCGCGGCTCGTTTATGGGGCAAGAACTACGCTGGAGATCTCGCTGGGCGGCACCTTCATCGCCTTTTTCATCGGCGCCGGCATCGGCTTGACGGCGCTTTCCATGGGGTGTTTTGCCGCCGGCGTGTTTTTTGCCTTTATCGATCTGGTGCGCGCGCTGCCGAGCACCCTGATGGCGCTCCTCGTCATCGTGGGGCTGGGCAGCGGTCAGTGGCAGCTCATGGCGGCCACCGGCATTGCTTTTTCGCCCCTTGTCGCTTACGTCGCGCGTTCTGTCTATCAGCGCGAAGCATCGCGGGAGTATGTGCTTGCCGCCAGAAGTTTCGGCGGCAGCCGCATGCACATCCTGAAGCTGCACCTGCTCCCAAACATCATGGGCGCGCTGATCACCCAGCTGGGCATCGTTTTGCCGCGCTGCATCGTAACGGAGTCGGTGCTGAGTTTTCTTGGGCTGGGAAGCTCGCCGGATGAGCCGACATGGGGAAGGATGATTGCCGACGCAGCGCCCATGATGGAACGCGCCCCGCATGAAGTGATCGTTCCCCTGTGCGCCTTGGTGCTCCTCACCTTTTCACTTTCCCTGCTGGCCAATGAATGGCGCGAAAGGCTCGATCCCATACGGCGGCTTGAGCGCTGCTGAGGAACGGAGGTTTCATCATGCATAAGTTATGGCTGCTCGCATCAACTGCCGGCAAGGGTCTCCTGCAGTGCGTCCTGATTGTGGCTCTGACATTTCTCTTTTGCCGGACGATTCCCGGCGACGCAGTTGACGTTTTGGGGCTCGAAGGGGGACTCACTGCGGAGCAGGCTGCGGCCATCCGTCAGGCATTGAAGCTTGACGACCCTTGGCTGGTTCAGTTCGGCGACTGGCTCAGCGCAGCGAGCCGCGGCGACTTGGGACAGTCGCTTCGTTTCGGCCGATCCGTATCGGACATGCTCCTTAATGCCATTCCCGTCACGCTGCAGCTTGCCGGCTGGGCATTTGTGCTGGGGCTCTTTCTCGCGCTCGGTCTTTCACTCTGGGCGGCTGCGCGTCAGTCAGCCTTCGCTGACAGTCTGGTCGAAGGGCTCAATGCCTGGTCCATTGCCATGCCGACCTTTTGTGCGGGCGTTATTTTCATTCTCCTTTTCTGCATTGAACTCCATTGGCTGCCGGTGATCGGAAGCTTCATCCTGCCCGCCGTCATTATGGGGCTCGACAGCGGCGGAACCATCGTCAAGCCCCTGCGTGAAGAGCTCAAAGAATCGGCCGCCCTGCCTTATGTCCGCACGGCAAAAGCCAAAGGACTGGCGCCGCTGCGCATTGCCGTTTTTCACATCCTGCCTAATGCCGCCGGCATTTTGCTTTCGCTCTCCGGACTGGTTGCCGGCAGTCTCGTTGCCGGCACCTTAACCATGGAAATCCTTTTCGGACTTCCCGGCATCGGCAGCCTTGCCCTCAATGCCATTCAAGGACGCGATACCCCGGTGGTTCTGGCCGCCGTGTCCTTTATTGCTGTCTCCCTCGTGCTGATCAACACGGCTGTTGATGCACTGCACAAACTTTTCGATCCCCGGATGACCCTATGACCGCCAACGTACTCGACATCAGTCATCTCACACTGTCGATTGAGCACAAAACCATTCTGCAGGACATCGATTTGACGATCGGCGCGGGCGAAACCGTGGCCCTCATCGGAGAGTCCGGCTCCGGCAAATCCACTTTAGCCCAATGCATTTTGGGACTGCAGCCGCAGCGGAGCCGCCTGACTCCCGAGAGCCGCATTGACTTTTTGGGAGAGCCTCTTCCCATTGAAAACGATGCCCGGATGCGCCGCTGGCGGGGATGCTCGATCAGCATGATTTTTCAGGATCCGATGTCCTGTCTCAATCCTTATCTTCGCGTAGGAACACAGATCCTTGAAGCCCTTAAGCGCGGCTCGGCGTCAGACGAGGATCCGCATGCGCGCGTGCTCGAACTCCTCGAAATGGTCGATCTGCCCGAGCCCAAACAGACGGCCGGCAAATACCCTTATGAACTTTCAGGCGGCCAGCAGCAGCGCATCATGATTGCCATGGCGCTCGCCAATCGTCCGCAGCTTTTGATCGCCGATGAACCGACGAGTTCCCTGGATGCCTGCGTGCAGGCTGAAATCCTCAAGCTGCTCGAGCGGCTGCAGAAAGCGTTTTCGCTCTCTATGCTCTTTATTACGCACAACATGGCTGCTGCACGTTTTCTCGCGCACCGCGTGTATGTGCTGCAGCACGGCCGCATGGCAGAATCGGGGGACACCGCAGCGGTGTTTGCCCATCCCCGCGAGGCCTATACGGCGGAGCTCATCCGCGCCAAAGAGAATTTGGCCGCGCTTCAGCCCGTTGCCTGCGAAGCCCAAAACAACGCCTCCCCCGTCGGGGAGCTCTCAAACGTCTCCTATGCCTATCCCGCAGCCGGATTCTGCCGCCGCGCTCAGCCGACGCTTAAGGACATCTCTCTGCGCATCTATCCGGGAGAAACACTCGGCATTTTGGGAGAGTCCGGGAGCGGAAAATCCACCATTGCCAAGCTGCTTGCCGGGTTGGTTCAGCCGAGTCAAGGCAAGGTATCGCTTTTTGAGGAAGATATCAGCCGTACCCGCAAAATGGCGCTTGCGCTGAGAAAACGCTGCCAAATTGTTTTCCAAAACCCCTTCGGCGCCTTGAATCCCAGGCTCACCGTCGAAGCGGCTCTGCGTGAACCGCTCGAACTCATGAATCTAGAGTCGCATGCGGAAGAGCGCATCCGGGAGGCGCTCCAGTCCGTGAGCCTCCCGGAGGATTTTCTCGCCCGCTACCCGCATGAACTTTCCGGCGGCCAGCGCCAGCGTGTATGCATCGCGCGCGGAATCCTTTCGCACCCCGATCTGCTCATCTGTGACGAAATTGTCTCTGCTCTGGATCCGACGGTACAGGTGCAGGTCCTCCTCACCCTGCACCGTCTGCAGCAGGAACGCCGCTTTGCGATGTTCTTCATCAGCCACGACTTGGAGGTTGTCGAGCATATCTCCACAAAGATCGCCGTGGTCTATCGAGGAAGCATTGTGGAATACGGGCCCGCCGAAGCAGTCATGAACAGCCCGAAGCATCCCTATACCCAAAAACTCATTGAAGCCAACCGCATGGCCAGTACCCGTGCCTAAAAAACCCAGTCCTTTCTGATTCAGGAATTCATTTATGTCATTGCTTGCCATCAATCACATTCACTATCGCCGTCCGCTGCGCCCCTGCGTTGCCGTCTGCATCGACGGCTCGGATCCGAGCTATCTCGCGCGCTACCTCTCCCGCGGGGAGCTCCCAAACATCGCGCGTTTCATCCGGGAAGGATTCGCCGGCACTGCCCAGTCCTCCGTACCGGCCTTCACCTGCCCCAACAACATGTCCATCATCACGGGCGTTCCCGTGTCGCAGCACGGTATTTCCGGCAATTATTACCTTGACACGAAAACTTGGGAACCGGTTGTCATGACCGATCCCAAGCTGCTTATGGCACAGACCATTCTTTCGGGGTTTGCCGATGCCGGCGCCCGCGTGGTCTCCATTACTGCCAAAGACAAACTTCGCCGGCAGCTCCAAAAGGAGCTCGATCTGACGCGCGGCAATATCTCCTTTTCGGCCGAGTACGCGGATCAATGCACGATCGAAAAAAACGGCATTGACAATGTGCTCACCTATGTCGGCGAACCCCAGCCCGGCAAATATTCCGAAGCGCTTTCGCTCTTCGTGCTCCAGGCCGGCCTGAAGCTCCTTCGTGACCGCCGTCCGGAAGTCATGTACCTCTCGCTCACTGACTTTGTGCAGCATCGCTATGCGCCCGAAGCCCCTGAAGCGCTCTCGTTCTACCAAAAGCTCGACGCCCTTTTTGGCCTTCTGGCCGCAGAAGACATCAATCTGGGGCTGACCGCAGACCACGGCATGAGCGACATGAGTCTCGAGAATCTCGAACCTCATGTACTTTGGCTTCAGGATATTCTCGATGCCAAATTCGGCAAGGGAGAAGCGGTGGTCATCTGCCCGATCACGGATGCTTTCGTCGCGCACCACGGCGCCTTGGGCGGTCTGGTCCGCGTCTGGAGCAAAGGCAGCGTTTCAACAGCAGAGCTTATCGAAACCATTTCCGCGCTGCCGGAAGTGGACATTGCTGTCGACAAGGAACGCGCAGTGCGCATGTTCGAGCTCTATCCGGACCGCGAAGCGGATGTGGTGGTGCTCGCCAAGGAGCACGTCTGCATCGGCACCAGCCGCTCCAAACATGATCTCAAGGGGCTCTCGGGCCATCGCCTGCGCTCTCACGGAAGCCTCCATGAAATGGAAGTTCCTTTCATTCTGAATCGGCCGCTCAATGACGCCTATAAGGAACGCGCAGCCGCAGAAGCGCTTCGCAACCGCCACATCTTTGACTATTTAATCAACGGGACAAACTAAAAGCGGTGCCCGGTCGTCCATATTTGGGCGAGCGCCCGAAATGACCAGCGGGCGGCCGGATAAGAGATCCGCCGCCCGCCCATTAAAGACTTTAAGCGCTCTGCGCTTTAAAAAGCGCTTTGGGCTAAGCCGAACACCAGCTCGGCAATCTGCACGGCATTGGTTGCCGCCCCCTTGCGGACCTGATCAGCGCAGCAGAAAAGCACGAGCGAACGGTTGTAACTCTCCTTAGGCGCCGAAAGGTCGCGGCGAATGCGGCCGACGTAGACGAGATCCTGGTCGCTCGTCAGAAGCGGCATCGGATAGTGCTTCTCCTCGGGTTCATCCCAAAGGCGAACGCCCGGCGCATCCTTCAAAAGCTCGCGGGCTTCTTCGGGCGAGATTTCGTTTTCGAACTCGATCGTAAGCGCCTCGGAGTGCGAACGAATGATCGGCACGCGCACGCAGGTGCAGGAGACGAGCAGATTGTCGTCGTGGAGCATCTTGCGGCCTTCGTTCTGCATCTTCATTTCTTCGCTCGTATAAGCCTCATCGTTAAAGCCGCCAATCTGCGGAATGAGGTTGTAAGCGATGGGATACGGGAAGACCTTGCAGGGAGCGGGCGTGCCGGCCGGCGCTTTCACCTCAGCCTCAAGCTCATCAATGCCGCCCTTGCCGGCACCGGAAACGGCCTGATAGGTCGAAGCGATGAGGCGCTTCACTTTAGCCTTGCGGTGCAGCGGCGCGATGGCCGTAAGACCGATGATCGTGGCGCAGTTCGGATTGGCAATGAGCCCCTTGCTCCACTTGACGTCTTCGGGGTTGACTTCAGGGATAACGAGCGGGACTTCCGGATCCAGCCGGAAGGCGCTCGAATTGTCGACCACCGTAACGCCGAGCTTGGCGGCGTCGGGCAGGAACTTCTTGGCCACATCGTTGTCAGCCGCGCCTAAGAGGAGATCAAGCCCCTTCATGCGTTCGAGACTCGCCTCTTCGACCACGTATTCTTTGCCCTTGAAGGCGAGCTTCGTGCCGGCGCTGCGCGCGCTGCCGAAAAGACGAAGCTCAGCAACTGGGAAATTACGCTCGGCCAGTACGATCATCATCTGTTCGCCGACTGCGCCCGTGGCGCCGAGAATGCCGACTTTGAGTGCTTTGGGTTCGGTCATGATGGAATTCCTCTGGGTTTGCTTGAATTCAGTTCATCGTGAAGCTTCAAAAAACGCGTTCTGCCGCTCGAGGGAGCGCGGCTGCCGTCGGGCAGTCCGCTTCCCCGGCGCAGCAGGCGCCGCTAAGCTTATTTCGTGAAGGTGTTGTAGAGCGCCTGAACGGCTTTCGAGAAGTCCTGCTGAGAGACGCCGACGATGATGTCGATTTCGCTCGAGCCCTGCGAGATCATGCGGATATTGACGTTGGCTTCGGCCAAGGCGCCGAAGAGCTTCGCAGACGACCCCACGCGGGCATTCATATTGCGGCCGACAACGGCAATCAGTGCGATCGGTTCGGGCACACGGATCGAATCGGGCGCAATGGCCTGTTTGATTTCCGAAAGGATTTCGTAAAGGTTGTGTTCAACATCCTTTTTGTTGACGACGACATTGAAGGAATCAATGCCGCTCGGCAGATGCTCAATTGAAACGCCGTATTTGTTGAGCACGTCGAGCGCGCCCGAGACGATGCCCACCATGGTGGACATGTTGCGCTTGACAATTTCAATCGAGAGGAACCCCTTCTTGCCGGCGATGCCGGTGACGAGCGGCCCCGTGTCGCGGTCAGAGATCTTGTCGAGCACCAGCGTGCCCGGATCCTGCGGACGGTTGGTGTTGAGCACGTGAATCGGAATGTTGTATTCGCGGATCGGGAAGATCGCGTCTTCGTGCAGAACGCTCGCTCCCATGTAGGAGAGTTCGCGAAGCTCCGCATAAGTGATCTTCTCGATGTTCTTCGGATTGGGCACAATGCGCGGGTCGGCCATCAGGAAGCCCGACACGTCCGTCCAGTTTTCGTAGAGGTCCGCCTTGAGGCAGCGCGCAAGAATGGAACCCGAAATGTCCGAGCCCCCACGGGTCATCACCTTGATCTTGCCGTCAGGCGTCGTGCCGTAGAACCCCGGCATAACGAAGCGGCTGTTCTTTTGCAGAACGCCCTTGAGGTTTTCCGTCGTCTTCTCAAAATTAAAGGTGCCGTCAAACTCCATCGCTACGACGTCCTTGGCATCCACGAAGGGGAAGCCGAGGAAATCGGCCATCAGACGGGAGGTGAAGTATTCGCCGCGGCTCGCAATGTCGTCAATCGTGAGGTCGGGGAGCGCTTCGCGGAATCGGCTGAGCTCTTCCTCAATGGGCGTATCGAGGCCGAGCTCGTTCTTAATCTCGAGGAGCCGCCCCTTAATCAGATCAAAGACGGGCTGGCAGTCCACGTGATATTCAATATGGGCGCGGCAGAGGTAGAGGAGATCGGTGAGCTTATTGTCTTTAGGGGTCTTGCGCCCGGCAGCGGAAATAACGACGAAGCGTCGTGACGGATCGGCCTCGATGATGGCCTTGACTTTGCGGAATTGTTCTGCGGAAGCGCAGCTGCTGCCGCCGAATTTCGTGATCTTAAGCATGATTAGAGAGTCTGTTGGGTTCAGGGTTCGGGTTGAAAGGTCATGAATTCGCCGGTTTCGCGGGCAGCACGGGCGAGTTCTTCGAGGGTGCGGTCGGGCAGAATCCCGTGGGCGGTAAGCCCGGCTCCGCGAAGCAGCCCCGCGTCATAGACGGGGGGCGCCGCGACGGGAAGCGGCTC
>OBVZ01000828.1_pt1 | contig 11952 bp, 5 predicted proteins | sample 1476241 | NCBI WGS metagenome assembly OBVZ01 (sample SAMEA2580034, study PRJEB22360) | human gut metagenome | reverse complement strand
GGGACGGCTGGGCATGGCGTGAATCTGCCCGAGACGATCACGCTGCAGCCGGACGGCCGCGTGACCAGCGGCGGCGTGGTCGACTTCTTCGATACGCCGGACGCGAACCTGCCGCGATCGACCGACGGCCCCGTGTCGCGAGGATCGTGGCGGATGCTCGGCGCGACGCCGGCCGGCGTGCACTGCTGCGACAGCGACATGGCGATCACGATCGACGGCATGACGTACACCGGCGTGTTCGCCGTACTACCGAGGGAGACCGATGGCCGGGCGACGCTGACGTTCTCCGCGATCGGCGGCAATCAAGCAATCTGGGGCGCCCGCATCGAGGGCTGAAACCCCTTTCTCTGTTCCCTTCCCTCTGACGGACTGCCCCGGCAACCGGCGCGATCGCCGCGACCGTCCTTACTGCGGATTCCGGGGCATAGCCGTCACACGTATTGCGCGCATCACCGAGCGGAATGATTGGGTTAGCCTCGTACGGCAAGCGTGGTGAACGACCAAGCAGGAGCGGTGTATGTACCGTCAGCAAGGTTGACTTCGTGCGAGGTGGGGCAAGTCGGTGATTCCTCTCCCCGAATCCCTGCATACGGATCGTTGCCGGTAAGCACGGTTGCCTCAACTACAGCCTTGGCTGAATCAGGCACATTCAGCGCAGCAAGCACCTGAGCCAAGTCCACGTCTACGGATTCAGGCAGCGCGTTGACAACACGCAAGTAAGTCACGCCAGCCGTCGAATCGCGGGATACGGTGACGGTCCGGCGCGGCTCGTCCGGTGTCTCATGGCCGTCGGCGACCAGCGCGCCGTCGATGTACAGTCGCATCTGCTCGCCGCGATTGCCAATCTCAATGCGCACATCCCACGTAGTTCCGGGGCGTACCGCGTCCATTGAAGTTTCCGTGCCGGCGAGTGCATAACCGGTGCCTTCGCGCACTACTTGCACGCTGAATCCACGGCCAAGCGAAGTACCGTTATAGTTCTTGCCGTTTACGTCGCCGGACGCGATTCGCACGCCCCACATGCCTTCGTAATAGGTGACTTTCGCGCGAATGGTGTATGAATCGGCCGCCAGACCCTCAGGTACCGGAAGAGACACCGGCCCATTGCCTTGGTAGCTCACGTCCGGCAGATCGATATGCGTGCCATCGGCCGTCTCGAGAGAGAAGTCGGCGAAATCGGCGTGGGCGCCGCCATCGATCTTCAGGCTTACGGTATTCGGCAAGTCACGACGCAACGTGGTGGGTCCGTCAAGCGAGACCGGCCAAGCGGTGTCCGCGGTGGTGGTGGCGTACATCTGCTGCACCCAGTAGCTGTACGGGCGGTAGACGTTCTCATTGTCGAAGTAGATGAGGTCCGGATTCCAGCTGGTGTGGCCGTTCTTGGCGAACAGCGGCGCGTAGGACGCCATGTGCACCACGTCGCCGTTCAATTCCATGCGTCCCATGAACGCCGCTTCGGACAAGCCGTTGATGAGCTGGGTGTCCCAGGAGCCGTATTCGCCGAGGTAGACCTTCGGGCCCTTGCGGTCGGTGTGATCGTAGTGGTCGAGGTTGTGAAACCACCAGCTGGAGGACTGGTAGGAATGCTCGTCCACGATCGGAATGCCGGCCTCGCGCGCATACGCCCAACCTTGCTCGTAGTCCTGTCCGCTCGGCGCAGGCCCGACCGTGCCGACCACGGTGATTTCGGGGTGCGCGGCTTTGACGGCGTCGAAAATCTGCTGGAAGCGGTTCTTGAACACGTCGTCGATCAGGTCCTCGTTGCCGATGCCGAGATACTCCAGATTGAACGGCTCGATATGGCCCATTGCGGCGCGCTTGGCGGCCCACTTGTTGGTGGCCGAATCGGCGTTGCAGAAGTCGATGAGGCCCAGCACTTCGTCGATGTAAGCGGGCATGTCTTCCTGAGCCACAGGCACCGGGCCCTGGCTGGTGTTCTGGCAGCTCATGCCGGCCGGCAGCACGGGCAGCGGCTTGGCTCCGATGGTCTCGCACAGGCGAAAGTACTCGTAGAAACCGATACGGAACGACTGGTGGTAGCCCCATACGTTGAAGTTGTGCGGGCGATGCTCCACCGGGCCGATGGTGCGGTCCCAGTGATACATGTTGTTCAGGCCCAGTCCGTGGGTGATGCAGCCGCCCGGGAAGCGCATGAAGCGCGGGTGTAGGTCGGCCAGCGCCTCGACCAGATCCGGGCGGAAATGCTTGAGGTCCTTATAGGTGGTTCGCGGTTCGAGGCTGACGAAGTCAAGGTCGATGGTGCCGGGTTCGGGGAAAATCAGGCGGAGAGCGCCTTGGGTGGCGATGATTTCGGCGTTGGGTTGCGGGGCGGCCTGTGCGCTAGTAATAGTCAGTTCGGCGCGAAGCTGGGTCCATTCGCCGCAAGCATTGGAGGCGGGTGCGGTCACGACAGTGGCAGCGAGCGGCTTGCCATCATCGCCAATCAGTGCGACTTGCACGGGCAGCGCTTTGCCGTGGGCACGGGTCCAGATGGAAAAATCGTAGGTCTCGCCGGCGCGGAACACCATGCCGTCGAAACCGAGGTTTTCCAGAGCGGGAGCTGCGGGGGTACAAGCCGAATCCGTCTGGGATAGGGCCGAATCGGCCCGAGACACAGCCGAGTCAGCAGTCTGCTCGCCACTCACCTTGCCGATTTCGGCAATCGCGTAATGCGGGTTCTCTTCGGCCACCGGCGCGGTCTCCCCCACACCGAATGCGGCGAACGAGCCGGCGGGCACGATCTTGCGCCAAGCGGTGTAGTTGCTCCACTCGGGCTTATCCGCACGGTTGTATTCGAACGCGCCGTTTTGCACGAGTTCGCTGTTGAGCCCGCCATCGCCCGAATAGCTGATGTCTTCGAAGAACACGCCCCACAGGTCCGTGCTGATCTTGCGTACACCAGCTTTGTCCAATGTGGCTACCAGTTTGTCTGCCATCGCCAAACCACTCCCCAGATTTCACCCGCGTGCAGAAGATGCGAGCATCTTCTGCACATCAAATATGTAACGGTACATATTCTAAACTATCTGCCACACTCAGCAACCCCGTGCCGACTTCAGCGCGTTTCGCTCTATTTCAACATTTTCCAGAACGTATTCCAATCACGACTGCATGTTTTTCACACGTACCGTTACATATTTCACAGTGTTTATCGTTACCGATAATGCCATCACGAAACATACCTAAAGCAACATCTCGTCACTCTTCCGGCGCTCCACTGGCCACGCGAATCATCGCGTACTGGGACTCGTAGAGGCGGTAGTACGCGCCCTTGGCGGCGAGCAGCTGCGCGTGCGAGCCGTGCTCGACGATCTGGCCGTGATCGATGTAGAAGATCTCGTCCGCGTTCTCGATCGTCGACAGGCGGTGCGCGATGATGAAGCTCGTGCGCCCCTTGAGCAGATGCTGCAGGCCGGCCTGCAGCGCCTCCTCGGTGCGCGTGTCGATGTTGCTTGTCGCCTCGTCCAGGATCAGGATACGCGGGTCGGCGAGCAGCACGCGCGCGAAGGCGATGAGCTGGCGCTGGCCGGCCGACAGGGTCGATCCGCGCTCCTCCACCACCGTGTCGTACCCGTCGGGCAGTTCCATGATGAACTCGTGCGCGTGCACGGCCTTCGCCGCCGCCTCGATTTCCTCGTCGGTGGCGTCGAGCTTGCCGTAGCGGATGTTCTCGCGCACGTTGCCGGAGAAGATGAAGGTGTCCTGCAGCATCACGCCCATCTGCCGGCGCAGCGATGCGAGCGTCACGTCGCGCACGTCGTAGCCGTTGATCGTCACCGAGCCCTCGGACACGTCGTAGAAGCGCGACAGCAGGTTGATGATCGTCGTCTTGCCGGCGCCCGTCGGGCCGACCAGCGCGATTGTGCGCCCCGGTTCGACGTGGAAGTCCACGAGGTTGAGGATGTTGCGGCCGTCCTTCTCGTAGCGGAACACCACGTCGTTGAAGTCGACGCGCCCGCGGATCTGCGGCAGGTCCGCCGCGTCGGGCTTGTTGCGGATCTCCGGCGTGACGTCGAGCGTCTCGAAGATGCGCTCGAGGTACGCCGAGCAGGTGATGAGCTGGTTGTAGAAGTTGCCGATGTTGATCACCGGATTCCAGAAGTTGTTCGCGTAGCCGACGAACGCGATGAGCACGCCGGTGGTCACGTTCACGCCCCCGAAGCCCATCACGCCGACGAAGTAGATGAACGAGATGGTCATCACGGAGATGGTCTGCACGCCCGGCCACATGAGGAACTGGATGTGCACGGCGTGCATCCACGCGGAACGCACCTCGCCCTGCTGTTCCTGGAAGGTCCTGAACTGGGCCCGCTCCTGTGCGAAGGTCTGCGTGGTCTTCACGCCGGCGATCGACTCGTGGATGTAGGCGTTCAGGTTGCTCTGCTTGTTGGAGAGCTTCTGGAAGGCGCGCCGCTGGAAGATCTGCAGCACGCGCACCCAGATGATGAGCACCGGGAACAGGATCAGGCTCCACAGGGCCAGCTGCCAGTCGATCACGAACATCACGATCAGCGTGATCACGAAGGTGAACACGTCGGAGATCACGTTGATCAGACCGGAGCTCAGCGTGTCCGAAAGCGTGTTCACATAGTTGACCACGCGGATCAGGATCTTGCCGTGCGGGCGCGAATCGAAGTAGCTGAAGGGCAGCGTCTGGATATGCGTGAAGATATCGCGGCGCATGTCCTTGAGCATGAGCTGGCCGACGCGCGTGATCGCCACCGTGCGGTAGCGCAGCCCGAACTCGTACAGCACGATCAGCGCGGCGAGGATCACGGCGAGGATGCCGAGCTTGCCGAGGTCCTTGTTCGGGATCGCCTCGTCGATCATGATCTTGGTCAGGTACGGCACGGCGACGACGATGCAGCTCATCGAGATGACGACGACGAGAATGCGCGCCACCTGTGCCATATACGGTTTGAGATATTTGCCGACGCGCAGGATGTCCCGGAAGTTGATCTGCTCCTCGAGTTCCTCATCCTCGCGGTATGTATTGCGTTGTGCCATAAGTCCTCTTCTAAAAACCTTGTGCGACGCCGGACTGGAGTCCGAGCTGCTTGTGGTAGATGTCCCAGTAGCGGCCGTGTGCGGCCACGAGTTCGGCGTGGGTGCCGCGTTCGACGATACGTCCGTGCTCGAGCACCAGAATCAGGTCGGAATCCTTGACCGACGAGATGCGGTGGGCGATGGCGACGATGGTCTTGCCGCCGTCCATCTCCTTGAGGTGCTTCTGGATCTCCGCCTCGGTCTCCATATCGACGGCCGAGGTCGTATCGTCCATAATCAGGATCGACGGATTGTCCGCGAGCGCGCGGGCCAGCGACAGGCGCTGCTTCTGCCCGCCGGACAGGCCCACGCCGCGTTCGCCCACGACGGTGTCATAACCCTGTGGCATCGACCTGATGAAATTGTCCGCGCCGGCGATCTGGGCCATTTTCTGGATATATCGGTCGTCGCTATCACCGCTGGCACCAAAACCGATGTTGCCGCCGATGGTGTCGGAGAACAGGAAGGTATCCTGCGCCACGATGCACACCTGCGAGCGCAAGGTGGCCAGCGGCCAGTCGCGTGCGTCGATGCCGTCGATGAGCACATGGCCAACGGTCGGGTCGTAGAAGCGGGAGATGAGGCTGACGAGCGTGGACTTGCCCGCGCCGGTTTCGCCGAGGATGCCGAGCTTGGAGCCGGCGGGCACGGTGAAGTCGAGGTCCTTGAGGATCGGGGTCTCCGGGTCGTCCGGGAAGGCGAAGCTGACGTGGTCGAAGCGGATGTCGCCCTTGATGTGCAGCGGGCAGGACTTGCGTTCGGTGGACTGCTGGGCACCGGATGTTCCGGAAGCCACGGACGCTCCGGTAGCCCCGGTAGCCTCATCATCGTGCTTGACTTGCTCGACGATCGTGACCGCCTGCTTGACGGCTTCGACCGCGTCGGGCTTCTCCACGATGCGCGGCTGTTCGGTGAGCAGCTTGCGGATTTTGATGCAGCTGGCGTTGAATCGCTGCCAGTCGTTGATCAGCCAGCCGGACTGGCGCACCGGGCCGTCGATCATCCACAGGAAGGAGTTGAAACTCACCAGATTGCCGAGGGTCATGTAGCCCTTGATGACCAGAAAGCCGCCGAGGCCGAGGGTGATGAGCTGCAGCGAGAAGCCGAGGCCGTCCAGCCACGGCATGTACTTGCGCGAGTTGTAGGCCAAGGCCATGTTGCACTGCATGTAATCGTCGTTGTGCTCGTCGAACTTTTCGGTCTCGTACGGTTCGCGCACGAATGCCTTGACCACACGGTTGCCCTCGATGTTCTCTTCGACCATGGAGTTGAGGGAGGCCAGCGAGTTGCGGATGGCGAAGAACAGCGGGTGGGCGTGCGTGGACAGGCCGCGCGTGAGCACAAAAATGAACGGCGTGACGCAGGCCAGGACGAGCGCGAGTCGCCAATCGATGGCGAACATCACGCACAGGGCGCCCACGAACATGACCACGCAGTCGGCAATCTGATAGCTCACCCAACTCAGGCAGTGGCGGATCGCGTCGGTGTCGGAGGTCAGGCGGCTCATGATGTCGCCGGTGCGTGTGTGGTTGAAATACGTGAAGTCGAGCTCGTGCAGCTTCTCGTATTCGTCGGAGACGAGGCGGTAGACCGAGTTCTGGCCGAAACGCTCCATCCACATCTGGTAGCCGTATCGCGCGCCCACGCGGATGATGGTCATGAGGATCATCAGTCCACACAGACGTGGCAGTTCGTCGGCATGTCCGCCGACGATGACGCGGTCCACGATGATACCGGACAGAATCGGAATGGTCAGGGCCATCGTGTTATTTGCGATGAACAGTAGAAGCGCGCCTACCACGCGGGGCAGGTCTGGTTTGCAGTATGGCAGCACCCATTTGAGATTGCTTGCGCTGGTATTGATTCCCGGATCGACGTACATGTGAGGAGATCACCGTTTCTTGGGGATTGTTTGCTTGTGGTATGGTGCGGCATGCTCCTGCGCCGCACGCGGCAATCGCTGCCGCCGCGATTCACGATCAGCCGTGCTTCGCACTGCGCCTGTCATTGGCCGCATGACCGAAGCTCTCCTTCATCGGTCGAAGCACGTTCGACTTTCGCAAACGCGTACTAGTCTAGGCGACCTGCGTCTAATCGCAACGGCCCGCAACTCTGCGTGTTCCCCGCATTAGCAACGATACGCGGCTCTCTAAGCGCAACATTCCCCGGAATGCGTCGCTGCACACCTCCGAACAGGTCCAATTCGCAACGCATTCCCGGGAAAGTGGCGCATGTCATATCACGCTCAAACAACCCAGCATAGTGAGTGGTTCATTCACGTTTTACGTATTGTGCGACGGAATCGGCATCTCCCGCAACACGTGAGATATGCAAAAGTGCCGCACGCTGAATGGTGATCAGCGTGCGGCACTGCGCGAAACGCGTGAAATCCGCAGAACGCACGAAACTCACGAAACAGATAAAACGTACAAAACGCAAGCAAGGCGAAGCAACGAACAGACAGAGACAGACAGACTACAGGTCAGAACGCCAGCGAACGCACGTAGGAACCAACTTGCGGGCGGAACAGCTACCGGGGATTGTTCGTTTGCGATGTTCGCATTCATGGCAGGTTTCTCCATACGATTCGGGCGGTCGGTTCAGGAGGTTGGTTGGCGGAGGCAGGTTCGGTTTCAGCGTCGGTCCAGGGCCACCCAGAGCACGCCGTGCGGCGGAATCGTGCCGGTGATGACGCGGTCGGCACCCACGCCTTCAAGACGCACGTCGGCGGGCTCGCCCGGCGCGTCGGCATACAGATCGGCGAGTGTCCAATCGTCATTGCGGGCGTCAAGCCCCACGATGGATTGGAGCTGGATGTTGCGGCCGATCTCGTATGTGTCGCTGCCGGTCCAGAACAGCGCGGCGTAATGGCCGCCGTGATGCGCGGAACGTGTGCCATCGGCCCAATCGGCTGCGTCGGCGGACCAGACGATGAACTCGCCACGGTAGGTGCTCTCATCCCACCATTTGCCAAAAATCCGTTCGCGCACGGTCTCGCGGTTATTGGTGGAGCCGGCAAGCACCTCACGCAACGCGGGATTCTGCAGCAGCGCGATGGCGTCGCTGTTGCTGGTGGGCAGATCGCCGCCGACCATAAGCGGGCTACGCCCCATGCACCATAGGGCCAGCAGTGTCTTCTGCTCGTCCAGCGTAAGGCGGGATTGGCGGTCGTCGCCGCGTTCGGCGCGCAGGCCTATGTGCCCGAACGGCACCATGTCGGCGTCGGCCCAGTGGCCGGTGGTCTGGAACGGCGCCCAGCGGGCCAGGCGGGGGGGCAGCGGCGAGGGACCTGTTCGGGCGAACTGCTGGTAGATGTCTTCCCAACGGTCCCACAGATCGTCGGAAATACGCCACATTTGGGCGTTCTCGCGCAGGAAGTCGACGTAGCTCGTCGCCACCCAGCCGCCGGGCGAGAGAGACAGGTCAATCGAACGGCCGTATTTGGCTTCGGCTTTGGCGATGGCGCGATGATAGGCGGCGATTTCGTCGGAGTGGAACGGGGTCTGCATGTCGTCGACCTTGAGGAAGTCGAGGCCCCAGGAGGCGAACAGGTCGAGCTGCGCGTCATACCAGGCCTGCGCGCCCGGGTGGGATTGGTTCAGGCCGTAGTTGTCCGGATTCCACTTGCACACGTGGTCGAGGTCGGCCACGTCCTTGGCGGTGTAGTTGGTGCCGTATACGGGCAGGTTCTTGTCCACGGCGATACGCGGGATGCCGCGCATCATGTGCATGCCAAGCTTCAAGCCCAGTTCGTGGACGGCGGCGGCGAGCGGGCCGAATCCCTTGCCGCCGGCAGCACTCGGGAAACGCACCGGGTCAGGCAGCTGACGGCCGTATTCGTCGAGAATCAGCGGCGCGTTGTCGTTGTAACCATGTGCGCGGGCGGTCGGGTCGTACCAGTCGATGTCGATGACCAGCGTATCCCAGCCGGCGTTTTTCAGGTGTTCAGCCATGAACCGCGCGTTGGCCAGCAGCTCGTCTTCGGTGAGGGTCGTGCCATAGGAATCCCAGCTGTTCCAGCCCATCGGCGGACGCCATGCCTGAGGAAGGCTCTGCGGAAGATCCGTCATCGTATCCTGCTTTCGTTGATATTCGCATAAGTTGCCCTACGGCGGTATGCCAGCCGCAAACCAATCGGCATCGCGCACGTACGGATAGGTGAAGAGTGACGCCACTCCCCCGGAGAGTCCCATCCCAACGTACGACGAACTTCATGGCCTCTTGGCACACCGACGTATGTACCGTTACATATTCTTCCACCGGAACGATATCAAGCAAGCGCATGTTACGCTCGGCGCGTCATCGCCTAAGCGCAGCATTTTCAGCGATTCCGGCACACAGCCACCATTTGCCAAAACACGATGTTGTGAATACCGTTACAACCATTGGAAGCATTACGGGCATGATCCAATGCCCATCACAGGCGAAACATGAGGTGACGTTATGCCGAGCGGCAAACCAACATTGCGCGACGTAGCGAAAGCCGCCGGGGTCTCCCCCATGACCGCCTCGAATGCGCTGCACGGCAAGCCGGGTGTTAAGGATTCCACGCGCGCCAAGGTGCTGGCGGTGGCCGAAAAGCTTGATTACCGCATCAATCTGACGGCCAGCATGCTGAAGTCCGGCCGCAGCAACATCATCCACATCATCGTCAACGAATTCGATTCGCCGTTCTACTCCAAACTCGTCGAATCGCTCGTCACCGAAACCACCGAGCGCGGGCTGACGCCGTTCGTGGAGCAAACCCGGTACTCTCCGGATGCCGCCAAACACGCGCTGGCCAACAACCCGTTCTCCGGGCAGTTGTTCGACGGCGAGATTATCCACGCTTCGGGCCTGAATGCCGGTGTGCCGCTTTCCGCGATCAACCACGGCCGACCGCTGGTTCTGATTGACGCCTGCGAGGAAACGCCCACGTTCGATACAGTGAATTTCCCGAACGAGGACGGTGCGCGGGCGGCAGTGCAGCATCTCATCGAATGCGGATGCCACCGCATCGCCATCGTCGGCGACGGGTATTCGCCACGAACCGAACTGGCGCACGTGGAAAGTTCCAGCGGTTTGCGCCTGCGCGGGGCCAGCGGCGCGTTGCTCGATGCCGGGCTGCCGTATGACGAATCGACGAACTTCATTGGTTACGGTAGCGTCAGCGGCATCGAAGCCGGTCATGCCATCGCCGAGGCGATGCTCGAGGCTCGTGCGCAATCGGCTGATGACACTGCTGAGTCCCGTTCCCCGGGCACCACGCGGGCAACGGGAAGCACCCCGGCCATCGATGGCATCTTCTGCATTAACGACTATGCCGCATTCGGAGTAATCCGAGGCCTTGCCGACTACGGCATCCGCGTGCCCGACGATGTGAGAGTCATCGGCTTCGACGGCGCCACGGCCGGCTCGTACACCACACCGACGCTGAGCACCGTCCAAGTGGATCTCGATCAGCTCGCCCAATTCGCGCTTGATATGATCACCCGCCGCGTGGAGCAGCGCGACCAGGGCGACGGCAGGTCCGACGAATCCGCTGGCATGCCGGCCACGCGCGCCACCATTGGATACACACTGGTTCCGCGCGAGTCCACTGTCGATTCGGCAAACAGGTAACGCTGAAACGCCGAAATAGGGCGGCGATTCCCGACTGCCGCGCCCACTGCCCAAGTGCCGTGCAGCGTGACGTGCGAGGTTTCGGCATGCGTCAAACCGTTCCCAGCGCTCCCACGTGGTAGTGGCGCCCATGCGCACTTTTCCTAGGGTTAGGACCATGACCTTCCCTAATCACACGGTGTTGTAGAGGCGGGCGGGGAAAGCGTCGCGGTATTGGCCGGGGGTCAGGCCAGTGCGGCGCTTGAAGACGCGCATGAAGTACTTGGGATCGGCGTAGCCCACTTCTCGCGCAATATCCGCCACGCTGGAAGCGGTAGAACTCAGCAGTTCGCGCGCACGGTCGATGCGATATTCGATGATCTGCTCGGCCACACCCACGCCGAACACGCGCCGGTACATCGCGGTCAGATAGCTGGGTGAATAGTGGAAGCGCGCGGCCACTTTGGCCACGGTGATGTCGTCGAAGGCATTGGCCATAATCCACGAGCGGATGGCCAGCATCGGCGCCAGGCCGGACGAATCGCCAGCGGCACCGGCCGAATCGACATGCATGGCCCATTCCTGTTGCTGCCGGACGCGGTCGGCACTGGTGATGGGCTTGCCGTCGCCCCGGTAGCCGGCAAGCGTACGATGGGTGGCGAAGTCCGCCTTCAGCCGCTCCTGCGCGCTGACCTCCAGCAGCAGGCCGGTGGCGAAGTAATCGCAGTAAGCGTTGGAATACGGGCCGAATCGCGCATAGATGTCGATGAGCTGCCCACACATCACCGCCAGCCGGTCGGGGTCGGGCAGGGTGCGTTCATCGGGCAGCAACAGGCAATGGTCGTCCTGCGGCAGACCCGCGTCATCGGGGAGCATGCGCGCATCCGGCAATTTGAAATGCATCCAGTAGAAGTCCACGTCAGACGTGATGATGTCGGCGCCCGCATGCTCCACATTCGGCGGCAAGAGTGCGATTTGGCCGGCCTCGATATGCAGGGTCTGCTCCCCCACCCGCATCGGCAGGACGCCCCGACGCACGAACATCAGCTCGAAGGTGTCGATGGTGCGCCGCAGATGGCGCCAGCCCGGTCCGGACACAAACTGCCCGACCGAGTAAAAGTCCACCGGCCCTTCGAGCCGACATGTCGTGATGCCCATGGCTACCAGAGTAGCCGAGAGCAAATATCAGCCGCGCAGCCAGACGGTCATTTCGTTTTCGCCGCGGTTGGCCCAGGCGAAGTACGGGATGAGCGTGGCGGTGGCGGGCTCGCGCTTGACCGGCGCGTACACGGCGTAGAGCGGTGCGAACGCCGGAACCTCGGCCGC
>OBVZ01000827.1_pt1 | contig 11963 bp, 10 predicted proteins | sample 1476241 | NCBI WGS metagenome assembly OBVZ01 (sample SAMEA2580034, study PRJEB22360) | human gut metagenome | reverse complement strand
GGCAGCCTGAGTTCACAGATAAAACACTCTCCAGGAAACCCGGGGCGGTTCACCGTATTCAGGACGCTGACTATGCGACCGAAGTGTCCAACATGTCGAAAGCGCAGATTATCCAGCAGGCCGGTAACTCCGTGCTGGCAAAAGCCAACCAGGTACCGCAGCAGGTTCTGTCTCTGCTGCAGGGTTAATCGTCTGAATGCCTCTCAAACCCCGCTACCGGCGGGGTTTTTTCTGCCCGCAATTTACCGGTAACCCCCAAATAACCCCTCATTTCACCCACTAATCGTCCGATTAAAAACCCTGCAGAAACGGATAATCATGCCGATAACTCATATAACGCAGGGCTGTTTATCGTGAATTCACTCTATACCGCTGAAGGTGTAATGGATAAACACTCGCTGTGGCAGCGTTATGTCCCGCTGGTGCGTCACGAAGCATTGCGCCTGCAGGTTCGACTGCCCGCGAGCGTGGAACTTGACGATCTGCTACAGGCGGGCGGCATTGGGTTACTTAATGCCGTCGAACGCTATGACGCCCTACAAGGAACGGCATTTACAACTTACGCAGTGCAGCGTATCCGTGGCGCTATGCTGGATGAACTTCGCAGCCGTGACTGGGTGCCGCGCAGCGTGCGACGCAACGCGCGTGAAGTGGCACAGGCAATAGGGCAACTGGAGCAGGAACTTGGCCGCAACGCCACGGAAACTGAGGTAGCGGAACGTTTAGGGATCGATATTGCCGATTATCGCCAAATGTTGCTCGACACCAATAACAGCCAGCTCTTCTCCTACGATGAGTGGCGCGAAGAGCACGGCGATAGCATTGAACTGGTTACTGATGATCATCAGCGAGAAAACCCGCTACAACAACTGCTGGACAGTAATCTGCGCCAGCGGGTGATGGAAGCTATCGAAACGTTGCCGGAGCGCGAAAAATTGGTATTAACCCTCTATTATCAGGAAGAGCTGAATCTCAAAGAGATTGGCGCGGTGCTGGAGGTCGGGGAATCGCGGGTCAGTCAGTTACACAGCCAGGCTATTAAACGGTTACGCACTAAACTGGGTAAGTTATAACGTCAGTAAATGCCGCACTTTAATTTTGACTACCAGGAGTTCTTAATGATGGTGCAGCACCTGAAAAGACGGCCATTAAGCCGCTATCTTAAAGACTTTAAACACAGCCAGACCCATTGCGCGCATTGCCGTAAATTACTCGATCGCATTACCTTAGTTCGCGACGGCAAAATAGTGAATAAAATCGAGATTTCCCGCCTGGACACGCTGCTTGATGAAAATGGCTGGCAAGTGGAACAACAATCATGGGCGGCATTGTGCCGATTTTGCGGTGATTTACATTGCAAAACGCAGAGTGATTTTTTCGATATTATCGGCTTTAAGCAATTTCTTTTTGAGCAAACTGAAATGAGCCCTGGTACGGTGCGTGAATATGTCGTTCGTTTGCGCCGTTTGGGGAATCATCTACACGAGCAAAATATTTCCCTCGATCAGCTGCAGGACGGTTTCCTTGATGAAATCCTCGCCCCGTGGCTGCCCTCCACCAGCACCAACAATTATCGCATCGCGTTACGGAAGTATCAACACTATCAGCGTCAAACGTGTACCGGACTTGTGCAGAAATCCTCCAGCCAACCTGCTTCTGATATATATTAAATAAGAATAAGATGTAGCGGAGTTGTTTTTGTGTTTACAAACAATGGCTCTACACTGCAAACAGACATAACAACATTCGGGGTAAATATGAAATTAGCACATCTGGGACGTCAGGCATTGATGGGTGTGATGGCCGTGGCGCTGGTTGCGGGTATGAGCGTTAAAAGTTTTGCAGAAGAAGGTCTGCTTAATAAAGTCAAAGAGCGCGGCACGCTGCTGGTAGGGCTGGAAGGAACTTATCCGCCGTTCAGTTTTCAGGGGGATGACGGCAAATTAACCGGTTTTGAAGTGGAATTTGCCCAACAGCTGGCAAAACATCTTGGCGTTGAGGCATCACTAAAACCGACCAAATGGGACGGTATGCTGGCGTCGCTGGACTCTAAACGCATTGATGTGGTGATTAACCAGGTCACCATTTCTGACGAGCGCAAGAAAAAATACGATTTCTCTACCCCGTACACCATTTCTGGTATTCAGGCGCTGGTGAAAAAAGGCAACGAAGGCACCATTAAAACGGCTGATGATCTGAAAGGCAAAAAAGTGGGTGTCGGTCTGGGCACCAACTATGAAGAGTGGCTGCGTCAGAATGTTCAGGGCGTCGATGTGCGTACCTATGATGATGACCCGACCAAATATCAGGATCTGCGCGTAGGCCGTATCGATGCGATCCTCGTTGATCGTCTGGCGGCGCTGGATCTGGTGAAGAAAACCAACGATACGCTGGCAGTAACCGGTGAAGCATTCTCCCGTCAGGAGTCTGGCGTGGCGCTGCGTAAAGGAAATGAGGACCTGCTGAAAGCGGTGAATGATGCAATTGCGGAAATGCAAAAAGATGGCACTTTGCAAGCCCTTTCCGAAAAATGGTTTGGTGCTGATGTGACCAAATAATCAGCATAATGACAAAAAAGGGCGCTTTCACTAGCGCCTTTTTTATTTACGCGTTTTCAGCGTGCATAATAAGAAAATCACAACAACACACATCGGAGGCTGTTATGCCACTGCATAATTTAACCCGTTTTCCACGGCTGGAGTTTATCGGCGCGCCAACGCCGCTCGAATATCTGCCGCGCTTTTCTGATTATCTTGGACGGGAAATTTTCATCAAACGGGATGACGTCATTCCCATGGCAATGGGCGGCAATAAATTACGTAAGCTGGAATTTCTCGCGGCAGATGCTCTGCGTGAAGGTGCCGATACGCTGATTACTGCCGGGGCGATCCAGTCTAACCATGTGCGCCAGACTGCCGCAGTCGCTGCGAAACTCGGTCTGCATTGCGTGGCGCTGCTGGAAAATCCTATTGGTACAACCGCGGAAAACTATTTAACCAACGGCAATCGTTTGTTGCTGGATCTGTTCAATACCCAGATTGAAATGTGCGACGCACTGACCGATCCCAATACCCAACTGGAAGAGCTGGCGACGCGAGTCGAAGCACAAGGCTTTCGCCCGTATGTCATTCCGGTTGGCGGTTCTAATGCTTTGGGCGCGCTGGGTTATGTGGAGAGTGCGCTGGAAATCGCGCAACAGTGTGAAGGGGCGGTTAATATTTCGTCGGTGGTGGTCGCATCGGGCAGTGCCGGAACTCACGCCGGACTGGCTGTTGGGCTGGAACACCTGATGCCTGAAAGCGAACTGATTGGCGTGACTGTGTCGCGTTCTGTTGCCGATCAATTGCCGAAAGTGGTTAACCTCCAACAGGCGATTGCGAAAGAACTGGAGCTGACCGCATCAGCGGAAATTTTACTCTGGGATGACTATTTTGCACCTGGCTACGGCGTGCCGAACGACGAAGGCATGGAAGCAGTGAAATTGCTGGCGCGGTTGGAAGGCATTCTGCTTGATCCTGTGTATACCGGAAAAGCGATGGCGGGGCTGATTGACGGTATCAGTCAGAAACGCTTCAAAGATGAAGGGCCGATTTTGTTTATTCATACCGGCGGTGCGCCTGCGCTGTTCGCCTATCATCCCCACGTTTAGCTCCGGGAACGCTCATGCAAGAAAGTATACAACTGGTTATTGATTCCTTGCCGTTCCTGCTGAAAGGGGCTGGGTATACGCTGCAACTCAGTATCGGCGGCATGTTTTTTGGCTTACTGCTCGGGTTTATTCTCGCGCTGATGCGCCTGTCGCCAATCTGGCCCGTGCGCTGGCTGGCGCGTTTTTATATCTCTATTTTTCGTGGTACGCCGCTCATCGCACAACTGTTTATGATCTATTACGGCCTGCCGCAGTTTGGTATCGAATTAGATCCCATTCCGTCAGCAATGATTGGTCTGTCGCTGAACACTGCCGCCTATGCTGCCGAAACGCTGCGCGCCGCCATTTCTTCTATTGATAAAGGTCAGTGGGAAGCTGCAGCCAGTATTGGCATGACGCCATGGCAGACCATGCGTCGCGCGATTTTGCCACAGGCGGCGCGGGTGGCGTTGCCGCCGCTGTCTAACAGCTTTATCAGCCTGGTAAAAGATACGTCGCTGGCCGCGACAATCCAGGTGCCGGAGCTGTTCCGTCAGGCTCAGTTGATTACCTCGCGCACGCTGGAGGTGTTCACCATGTACCTGGCGGCTTCGCTCATCTACTGGATTATGGCGACTGTGTTATCGACGTTGCAGAACCATTTTGAGAATCAACTTAATCGCCAGGAGAGGGAACCCAAATGAGTGCCATTGAAGTTAAGAACCTGGTGAAAAAATTCCACGGTCAGACGGTGCTGCATGGTATCGACCTTGAGGTGAAGCCTGGCGAAGTAGTGGCTATTATCGGTCCGAGTGGTTCCGGCAAAACCACGTTGCTACGCAGCATAAATCTGCTGGAACAACCGGAAGCGGGAACCATCACCGTTGGCGATATCACTATTGATACTGCACGTTCATTAAGTCAGCAAAAATCGCTGATTCGCCAGTTGCGTCAGCACGTCGGGTTTGTCTTCCAGAACTTTAATCTGTTTCCGCATCGTACGGTGCTGGAAAACATTATTGAAGGGCCGGTGATCGTCAAAGGCGAACCGAAAGAAGAGGCCACGGCGCGCGCTCGCGAGCTGCTGGCGAAAGTTGGGCTGGCCGGTAAAGAAACCAGTTATCCACGTCGTTTGTCTGGCGGTCAACAGCAGCGCGTTGCGATTGCGCGTGCTCTGGCAATGCGTCCTGAAGTGATTTTGTTTGATGAGCCAACGTCGGCGCTGGATCCAGAGCTGGTGGGCGAAGTCCTGAACACCATTCGTCAGCTGGCGCAGGAAAAGCGCACGATGGTGATTGTGACGCACGAAATGAGCTTTGCCCGGGATGTTGCGGACCGGGCGATTTTTATGGACCAGGGGCGGATAGTCGAGCAGGGGGCAGCAAAAGCGTTATTTGCCGATCCCCAGCAGCCTCGCACCCGCCAGTTCCTCGAGAAGTTTCTGCTGCAATAATAAGAAAAAATCAGCCCCGACGATTCACCTGTCGGGGCGGGACGCCATTTCAAACGTGATAAAACTGCTTAACAAATCAGCATAACTCATTAATAACATAAGAGAATGCGATGGCTTGCAAAAGTAATTCATTGCCTGAATAATATAAATTATATATAAATCTTATTTATGTGATAGTTTGAATTATCATTATAAATGATACTCACTCTCAGGGGCGTTGCGGTTTACTATGCAGGATACGGATTTTTTCAGCTGGCGTCGCACGATGCTGTTGCGTTTTCAGAGGATGGAGGCCGCAGAAGAGGTCTACCATGAAATAGAGCTTCAGGCTCAGCAGCTGGAGTACGATTACTATTCGTTATGTGTTCGCCACCCGGTACCATTCACGCGACCTAAAGTGGCTTTCTATACCAATTACCCTGAGTCGTGGGTTAGTTATTATCAGGCAAAAAATTTTCTCGCAATTGATCCGGTGCTGAACCCTGAAAACTTTAGTCAGGGCCATTTAATGTGGAATGATGACTTATTCAGCGAAGCACAGCCGTTATGGGAAGCTGCGCGCGCACATGGTTTACGCCGCGGTGTCACTCAGTATTTAATGCTGCCAAATCGGGCGTTGGGCTTTTTGTCCTTTTCCCGTTGCAGCACGCGCGAAATACCCATTCTTAGTGATGAACTGCAATTAAAAATGCAGCTACTGGTGCGCGAAAGTCTGATGGCTCTGATGCGTTTAAATGATGAAATAGTGATGACGCCAGAGATGAATTTCAGCAAGCGCGAAAAAGAAATTCTGAAATGGACGGCGGAAGGTAAGACATCAGCAGAGATAGCGATGATTTTGTCAATCTCTGAGAATACGGTCAATTTCCATCAGAAAAACATGCAGAAAAAAATCAATGCACCGAATAAGACGCAGGTTGCCTGTTACGCGGCCGCTACTGGCTTAATTTGATCTCTTTTCTGTTCTGCGTGCCAGATGCAAAAACCGGCTGAAAGGCACGCTCTCAGCCGGTTTTATATTACTGACGGTAGGCTTGTTTAATTTGCTTAACCGTTTTGGAAAATACTGCAGCCTGGGTTTCGTCTTCGATCAGCGCAAGCTGTTTTTCCATCTTTAACATCACGCGGCCCGCGTCAGCTTGTCCCATCGCCTGCAGCATCAGCGTCAGCATCGCTTTCAGGCAGGAGACTTCATTTGCCAGTTCTTGATTATTCTCGGCAGTAGAAAAATCAGGCGTACTCATTTATTTTCCTCGTCATGTTGCAATGAAAATTTGCGGTGAAAAATGTTAAGGCGGCGGAGTATACCATAAGCTTTGCTAAAAATAGCAGTGGTTGTTTTTTGAGCGTGATATCGGTAGTTCTATAAAATACGTTAATATAATGACCAATAAATATTTTTATCATGAATGTTTTTTGCCCGTATTGTTCGGGTTAATTAATGTTACATATTCAGCGGGCTGATTTTCATTTTTGCTGAATAAAGTCAATTTTTGTCACATTTCATCGCAGGGCTTACTGTGAAACGATCCCGGAAGCCGTTGGTGACGGGCGTGACCATAACTGTGGACAATCGAATTTACAAAAACGAGAGAAAAATCGAATACCCACCATTTTTAACGTTTCAAAGTTGCAATAAAAACCGCTAATATACGAATGACTAACTATCAGTAGCGTTATCCCTATTTCTGGAGATATTCCTTTGATCAACGTTCTACTTGTTGATGACCACGAACTGGTGCGCGCAGGGATACGACGCATTCTGGAAGATATAAAGGGTATAAAAGTTGTCGGTGAGGCATCGTGCGGTGAAGACGCCGTTAAGTGGTGCCGGGCAAATGCCGTTGACGTGGTGCTAATGGACATGAGTATGCCGGGCATTGGCGGCCTTGAGGCGACGCGTAAAATCGCGCGTTCCACAGCTGATGTTAAAATCATCATGCTTACCGTCCATACAGAAAACCCTTTACCAGCGAAAGTCATGCAGGCCGGTGCTGCGGGCTACCTCAGCAAAGGCGCGGCTCCGCAGGAAGTTGTGAGTGCGATCCGTTCTGTCTATTCAGGGCAGCGTTACATTGCTTCTGACATCGCTCAACAAATGGCGTTAAGCCAGATCGAACCAGAAAAAACAGAAAGCCCATTTGCCAGTTTGTCTGAACGTGAATTGCAGATTATGCTGATGATCACCAAGGGCCAGAAGGTCAATGAGATCTCAGAACAGCTCAATCTCAGTCCGAAAACGGTGAACAGCTACCGCTATCGTATGTTCAGTAAACTAAACATTCATGGCGATGTTGAGCTGACTCACCTGGCAATTCGCCATGGTCTGTGTAATGCGGAGACATTATCAAGTCAGTGAGTGATCAGTTTGACGCAAAAGCGTTTTTAAAAACCGTAACCAGCCAGCCAGGCGTTTATCGCATGTACGATGCTGGTGGTACGGTTATCTATGTCGGCAAAGCGAAAGACCTGAAAAAACGGCTTTCCAGCTATTTCCGCAGCAACCTCGCTTCGCGCAAAACCGAAGCGCTTGTCGCCCAGATCCAGCAAATTGATGTAACGGTTACTCATACAGAAACCGAAGCGCTGTTGCTGGAACACAACTACATCAAACTCTATCAGCCGCGTTACAACGTTTTGCTACGCGATGATAAATCTTATCCCTTTATCTTCCTGAGTGGCGATACCCATCCGCGTCTGGCGATGCATCGTGGTGCGAAGCATGCCAAAGGTGAATATTTCGGCCCGTTCCCGAATGGCTATGCCGTACGTGAAACACTGGCGTTACTGCAAAAGATATTCCCCATTCGCCAGTGCGAAAATAGTGTTTATCGCAATCGCTCGCGTCCGTGTCTGCAATATCAGATAGGGCGCTGTCTGGGACCGTGCGTTGAAGGACTGGTGAGTGAAGAAGAGTACGCTCAGCAGGTCGAGTATGTGCGCCTGTTTTTGTCTGGCAAAGATGATCAGGTGCTTACGCAACTCATTAGTCGTATGGAAACTGCCAGCCAGAATCTGGAGTTTGAAGAAGCGGCACGTATTCGCGACCAAATTCAGGCGGTGCGACGCGTCACCGAAAAACAGTTTGTGTCCAATACCGGCGACGACCTTGACGTTATTGGTGTGGCGTTCGATGCGGGCATGGCTTGTGTCCACGTATTGTTCATTCGTCAGGGTAAAGTGCTCGGCAGCCGCAGCTATTTCCCGAAAGTGCCGGGCGGTACGGAACTGAGCGAGGTGGTGGAAACCTTCGTAGGTCAGTTCTATTTACAAGGCAGCCAGATGCGCACCTTACCGGGTGAGATCCTGCTCGATTTTAATCTTAGCGATAAAACGCTGCTCGCCGATTCCCTTTCAGAACTGGCGGGACGCAAGATTAATGTTCAAACCAAACCTCGCGGCGATCGGGCGCGTTATCTGAAACTCGCGCGCACCAATGCGGCGACGGCCTTAACCAGCAAACTTTCGCAGCAATCTACCGTTCACCAGCGGCTGACCGCGCTTGCCAGCGTGTTGAAATTGCCGGAAGTGAAGCGGATGGAGTGCTTTGACATCAGCCATACCATGGGGGAACAAACCGTCGCCTCCTGTGTGGTGTTTGATGCTAACGGCCCGCTGCGTGCGGAGTATCGGCGCTATAACATTACTGGCATTACGCCGGGCGATGATTATGCGGCGATGAATCAGGTGCTGCGTCGGCGTTATGGTAAAGCCATCGACGACAGTAAGATCCCGGATGTGATCCTTATTGACGGCGGCAAAGGCCAGCTTGCGCAGGCGAAAAATGTCTTCGCCGAACTGGATGTCTCATGGGATAAAAATCATCCGCTGTTACTTGGCGTTGCCAAAGGAGCAGATAGGAAGGCTGGGCTGGAAACGCTGTTCTTTGAGCCGGAAGGTGAGGGATTCAGTTTGCCGCCAGATTCTCCCGCACTGCATGTTATCCAGCATATTCGCGATGAATCACACGATCACGCGATTGGCGGGCACCGTAAAAAACGGGCGAAGGTCAAAAATACCAGTTCCCTGGAAACCATTGAAGGCGTCGGGCCAAAACGTCGGCAAATGTTGTTGAAATATATGGGCGGTTTGCAAGGTTTACGTAACGCCAGCGTTGAGGAAATTGCAAAAGTGCCGGGTATTTCGCAAGGTCTGGCAGAAAAGATCTTCTGGTCGTTGAAACATTGATGTCTCTGTAGCAACATAGGGGTAATCTTACTGACAACAGATAGTTACCCGTCATTATGCAATTTAATATCCCTACGTTGCTTACACTGTTCCGTGTCATCCTTATCCCATTCTTTGTATTGGTCTTTTATCTGCCTGTCACCTGGTCGCCGTTTGCCGCCGCGCTCATTTTCTGCGTCGCGGCGGTGACTGACTGGTTCGATGGTTTTCTGGCACGCCGCTGGAACCAGAGTACCCGGTTTGGTGCTTTCCTTGACCCTGTAGCAGATAAAGTTCTCGTGGCTATCGCCATGGTGCTGGTAACCGAGCATTATCACAGCTGGTGGGTGACCTTACCGGCAGCAACGATGATCGCCCGTGAAATTATTATTTCTGCGTTACGCGAATGGATGGCGGAGTTGGGTAAACGCAGTAGCGTGGCTGTCTCCTGGATTGGGAAAGTGAAAACCACTGCCCAGATGGTGGCGCTGGCCTGGCTGCTGTGGCGTCCGAACATTTGGGTTGAGTACGCCGGTATTGCACTTTTCTTTGTGGCTGCGGTACTGACTCTGTGGTCAATGTTGCAATATTTGAGCGCTGCGCGTGCAGATTTGCTTGATCAGTGATCGTTTCGGCGCAATTTTCAGCAAACGATCAAAAGTGGTGAAAAATATCGTTGACTCATCGCGCCAGGTAAGTAGAATGCAACGCATCGAACGGCGGCACTGATTGCCAGACGATAATAAAATCAAGTGATTAACTGATTGCTTGATGAATGCGGGAATAGCTCAGTTGGTAGAGCACGACCTTGCCAAGGTCGGGGTCGCGAGTTCGAGTCTCGTTTCCCGCTCCAGTTTAAAAGACATCGGCGTCAAGCGGATGTCTGGCTGAAAGGCCTGAAGAATTTGGCGCGTTAACAAAGCGGTTATGTAGCGGATTGCAAATCCGTCTAGTCCGGTTCGACTCCGGAACGCGCCTCCACTTTCTTCCCGAGCCCGGATGGTGGAATCGGTAGACACAAGGGATTTAAAATCCCTCGGCGTTCGCGCTGTGCGGGTTCAAGTCCCGCTCCGGGTACCATGGGAAAGATAAGAATAAAATCAAAGCAATAAGCAGTGTCGTGAAACCACCTTCGGGTGGTTTTTTTGTGCCTGCAACTTGTCGTTACACCCTCCTTAATTTTTAATCACCGGCAAAGCCACTCAAAAAGTATCTCTGATACGGACCGGCATGTAAGATAGGTGCTGGCGAGTTGAGATCCACAAGGAAAAGCGTATGAAAACGGGACCGTTAAACGAAAGTGAGTTGGAATGGCTGGACGATATTCTGACCAAATACAACACTGACCACGCCATCCTTGATGTGGCGGAGCTGGACGGTTTATTGACGGCGGTGTTGAGTTCTCCGCAAGAGATTGAACCGGAACAGTGGCTGGTTGCCGTGTGGGGTGGGGCTGACTATGTGCCGCGCTGGGCGTCAGAGAAAGAGATGACGCGCTTTATGAACCTGGCTTTTCAACATATGGCCGATACCGCAGAGCGTCTGAACGAATTCCCGGAGCAGTTTGAGCCGTTATTCGGCTTGCGAGAAGTCGATGGCAGCGAGCTGACGATTGTTGAGGAGTGGTGCTTTGGCTATATGCGGGGCGTGGCACTTTCTGACTGGTCAACGTTGCCCGATTCGTTAAAACCAGCGCTGGAGGCGATTGCGCTGCACGGTACTGAGGAAAACTTCGAGCGGGTAGAGAAAATGTCGCCAGAAGCGTTTGAAGAGAGCGTAGATGCCATTCGACTGGCGGCGCTTGATTTACATGCATACTGGATGGCGCATCCGCAGGAAAAAGCTGTTCAGCAACCGATCAAAGCAGAAGAGAAACCGGGTCGTAACGATCCTTGCCCGTGCGGTAGTGGTAAGAAATTTAAGCAGTGCTGCCTGCATTAAGAGGTCAAATTGGGTGTCAGCGTTAATTCTGGCACCCAATAAGATCTAATCACCCCACTTCTGGTAACAACCCTGCCGCAATCAAAAATTGCACGCCAATCACAGCAATACCACAGAGAAACACCACCACCAGCGCCGGACGACCACCTTTGACCCGGTAACCCGCTTGAGGATTGTGCTTTCTGCTTTGCCAGGTCAACAGCGAAGGGATAATCAATGCCAGTACCGCCAGTGCCACACCGGCGTAACCCAGCGCCATCACAAATCCTCGTGGATAAAACAGTGCAAACGCCAGTGGCGGCAGAAAGGTAATTGCACCAGTTTGCAATCGTCCACCAACGGTATTTGAACGCTGAAACAAATCTGCCAGATAATCAAATAAGCCTAACGCTACGCCGAGGAAGGACGTGGCGAGGGCTAAATCAGCAAATAAATGCACTGCCAGCTCAACATGCGGAGAGGCCACCATTTCGCGTAACGCCTGTAACAGCCCGTTTAATCCAGCATGATTAGCCAGCAATCCCATAAAGGTTGTTGAATCAATGCTGCCAAGCGTTGCCACCTGCCAGAAAATATATGCCACCAGGGGGATCGCACTACCGGTTATAAACACCCAGCGTAGCTTACGAACGTTGCCATCCATATAGCTGACAATACTCGGCACGCTACCGTGAAAACCAAATGAGGTAAAAATCACCGGGATTGCTGACAGAGCCAGCCCCTGTTGCAACGGCAGGGTTAAAAGATTCACTTTGTGAATATGCGGTAGCAGCA
>OBVZ01000802.1_pt1 | contig 12432 bp, 8 predicted proteins | sample 1476241 | NCBI WGS metagenome assembly OBVZ01 (sample SAMEA2580034, study PRJEB22360) | human gut metagenome | reverse complement strand
CTCTGCCAGGTTAACGATAATCCCCTGACGCGGCGCATCAGGTAATAACAGTTGTGAAGGAATAGTTATCGTCGTACCAGGTTTTGGCACCGGGGCGATAGTGTTATTGGCTTCAAGGATCAACATTGCCGCAGTATCAAAACGTCGGGCGATGGCCTGAAGGTTTTTATCCCCTTCTTGCACCGTATACGTTTGATTTTGCCCAACCAGTCGGCTTCCGGTTGGAGGTAGCGGATAATCAACCGCCCAGGCAGCCTGGATGGCGCTAAAAGCGCCGATAAGCGTGAGTGTAAGCAAAGACGCGCGTTTCATTGTAAACCTCCTGTATTTGCCGGAGACTCACGCTGAAACGTCGGATGGCGCTTATGTTCACCTGAAACCTAAACACTCCTGTGCAGGTCAGTGTAAACATTGACCATCCGGCAATGTGAGCCAACCGGATGAAAGCTGTCCCTTTAGTTTAGCTAAGTGCAGCGGCTTTGGCGCGAATTGCGCGAATCATCGCTTCCAGACCTTGTGAACGAGAGGGGGTGAGATGTTGGGTGAGCGCCATTTTTTCAAACCACGGACGCACATCGAAATTGACAATATCCTGCGGCGTCATCTGATCGTAGAGAATAAAGACGACCGCAATTAGCCCTTTCACAATCGCCGCATCGCTGTCACCCTGCAATTCAATAATTCCCTGCGCATTCTGGCGCATGACAATCCACACCTGACTCTGGCAGCCCTGAATGCTATTTTGTGGGCTTCGGTCTTCGTCGCGTAATTCTGGCAGACGCTGGCCTAGCTCAATAATGTAGAGATATTTCTCTTCCCAGTTGGCGCAGCGTAAAAAATTACGCAGCAATTTTTCTTTATCCGGCAATAAAGCCATAGTGCCTCCCTGTTATCCCAGCAAACGGTGAATACGTTGCAGGCCGGTCACCAGACGATCCACTTCTTCATGGGTGTTATACATGGCCAGCGATGCCCGACACATCGCAGGGACGTTGTAATAGGCCATTAATGGCATAGCGCAGTGATGTCCGGTACGCACAGCAATGCCGTAGTTATCGAGAAAACTGCCAACATCATAGGCGTGGTGTTTACCGAGATTAAAAGCAATAACGCCAAGCCTGTTCTGTGGGCCATAGAGAGTGAGATCCGGTACAGATTCCAGCTGTGATAGCGCGTAGTGCATCAGATTCTGTTCATACTCGGCTATGTTATTAAGCCCCAGCGCCGACACATACTCCAGCGCCGCGCCAAGACCAATGATGCCCCCGGTATTGGGTGTACCGGCTTCAAACCGCCAAGGTGCTTTGGTCCAGGTAGTGCCTTCACTCAGGCTGACGGTGGCGATCATAGAACCGCCCCCTTCCCACGGCGGCATCTCCTGCAACAAGGCTTCTTTGACATAAAGAATGCCAATCCCGGTGGGGCCATACAGTTTATGCCCGGAAAACACGTAAAAATCGCAATCCAGCGCCTGAACATCCACCGGATGATGCATCACCGCCTGAGCGCCATCCACCAGCACTTTTGCGCCATGCTGGTGCGCAAGCGTGATCATTTCCGCCAGCGGATTTTCCGTTCCCAGCACGTTGGAGACATGAGTAATTGCCAGCAGGCGAGTTTTCTCATCGAACAGATTAGGTAGCATCTCCAGTTGCAGCGTACCGTCGGGGTTGAGCGGGATCACACGCAGCTCTGCGCCAACGCGTGCGCAAAGCATCTGCCAGGGGACAATGTTAGCGTGGTGCTCCATCTGACTGATGATGATGTTATCGCCCGCCCGCACATTGCTGTTACCCCAGCTATTGGCGACCAGATTGATCCCTTCCGTCGTGCCGCGGACGAACACCAGCTCTTCCGCCGAACGGGCGTTGATAAACAACGATGCCCGCTTGCGCACGCTCTCCATTTTCTCGGTCGCCTGGGCGCTTAAGGTATGAATACCGCGATGCACCGCCGCGTAGCCATGACGATAAAACTCGGCCTCGGCGTCAATCACCTGGCTTGGTTTCTGTGCACTGGCGGCGCTGTCGAGATAAGCCAGCGGCAAACCGTTTACCTCACGCGAAAGCACCGGAAAGTCGGCCCGCACTTTGTCGACGGAATAAGTCATCTTGCACCTCCTGGCAGCCGTTGACCGATTCGGGCCAGCACCTGCTGTTTAAGCCCCTCATCACGCAGTGCTTCCGTCAGTTCAGCAGCAAAGGCGTAAATGATCATCTGCTGGGCATCCTGCTGATTGATCCCGCGCGAGCGCAGATAGAACATCTGTTCATCATCAATACGCCCCACCGTCGCGCCGTGGCTGCATTTCACATCATCTGCATAGATTTCCAGCTGCGGTTTCGTATCCACTTCCGCCAGTTTGCCCATCAGCAGATTATTGTTGGTCATCTGACCATCCGTTTTGATGGCGTGCTGCGCGACGTTGATCAAACCGTTAAATACCGCGCGGCCTTTGTCGCTGACGATAGTTTTATGCAACTGTCGACTGTTACAAAAACCTTTATTGTGTTCCAGCCAGGTGCGGGTATCACACACCTCGTTTTTCACCGGCATCGCCAGGCTATTGATCCGCAGCGTGCTGTTTTCGCCATTGAGTTGCGTACTGGTGTTGTGTCGTAACACTGCGCCACCCAGCAGGAAACTGTGGCTAAATGCGGTGGCATCGTCAGCCAGCAACAAATCGTTATGGGCAAAGTGGTGACTGACCGGGTTTTCAAACGCCAGCTTGATATGCTGCAAGTGGGCGTTCGCTGCGACGTTGATAGTGAACCGTGCGCCGGTGAAGTGACGAGCATCATTAAGGCTGACAAAATGTTCGATCACCGTTGCTTCGGCACCTTCCGCCAGATCCAGATGATGTCGGTAATGGGCAGTATTCACCTCTTCACCTGCCACGCCCTGGGTGATATGCATTAACAGCAATGGCTTTGCCGGCCGTTGACCGCGCTTCACGGCGATATGCGTCACGCTATGCGCCAGGCTTTCCGTCAAATGCAGAAACACTTCCGCCTGAATAGCGTCGGGTACCCCCTGACGGTCGTCGTTAATGCTCACTTCATACCCGCTGCCTTCAGTCGCATCGCTCAGTGCTGACACGTAACGTCCATCGACAAATACCAGCCGCACAGCGTCTAACGTTAACGCTAAGGCATCTCGCTGCTGTGGGGATATCTCTCCCGCAATGCAGACAAACTGGCTATTGGTCAGCCCTTCCAGCGGCGTATATTTCCAGTTTTCATGTTTCCGTGTCGGCAGTCCGGTACGCAGCAATTGTTGTAAATGCTGCTGTGCTTGCGGGGAGCGTTTTGTCCCTTCAGCTTCAAACAAGTGATGCCACTGTTGCAGCGCGTTACTGCTGTTCGGTAAGCCAGCCATAACCCTGCTCCTCCAGTTGTTTGACCAACGTGAAATCGCCGGATTTCACAATTCGTCCCTGATATAGCACATGAACGTAATCAGGCTTGATGTAGTCGAGAATGCGTTGGTAGTGCGTAACAATGATGAATGAGCGCTTGCCATCACGCAGCGAGTTCACGCCATCGGCGACCACTTTTAATGCGTCAATATCCAGCCCGGAGTCCGACTCATCAAGAATGCATAACTCCGGTTCCAGCACCGCCATTTGCAAAATATCGTTGCGCTTTTTCTCGCCGCCGGAAAAACCAACGTTTACCGAACGGGTTAATAAATCTTCTGGCATCTTCAGGAGAGCGATTTTCTCTTCCATCAAATCCTGAAAATCAAAGCGGTCGAGCGTTTCCTGGCCGCGATAGCTGCGCACCGCATTAAGTGCCGTTTGCAGGAAAAACTGGTTACTGACGCCGGGAATTTCCACCGGATACTGGAAGGCCATAAAGATGCCTTCACCTGCACGATCTTCCGGCGACAGCGCAAGCAAATCTTTGCCTTTGAACTCAACCGTGCCGCCCGTCACTTCATAATCTTCTCGCCCGGCAAGCGTTGCCGATAAGGTACTTTTGCCAGAACCGTTTGGCCCCATAATGGCGTGAACTTCGCCGGGACGAACGTCGAGGCTTAATCCACGCAGGATAGCTTTATCTTCCACGCTGACGTGTAAATCTTTAATACTTAACATGTTTATTCCTTATCCGACGCTGTGTTCAAGACTGATGGCGAGGAGTTTTTGTGCTTCAACGGCAAATTCCAACGGCAGCTCCGAGAACACGTCTTTGCAGAAACCGTTAACAATCATCGAGATGGCGTCTTCTTCGCTGATCCCGCGTTGCAGGCAGTAAAACAGTTGATCTTCACCAATACGTGATGTCGTTGCCTCGTGCTCCAGTTGTGCGCTGTTATTGCGACATTCGACATACGGGAAGGTATGCGCCCCACAATTAGCGCCAATCAGCATTGAGTCGCACTGAGTGAAATTGCGCGCATTGGTTGCCGTCGGCATGATTTTCACTAAGCCGCGATAACTGTTCTGACTATGTCCGGCAGAGACCCCTTTCGAGATAATGGTCGATTTGGTGTTTTTACCGATGTGGATCATCTTGGTGCCGGTATCCGCTTGCTGATGACCGCTGGTCAGTGCCACTGAGTAAAACTCACCAATGGAGTTATCGCCGCGCAAAATGCAACTGGGATATTTCCACGTAATCGCTGACCCGGTTTCTGATTGCGTCCATGACATTTTGCTGTTTTCGCCTTCGCACAAAGCACGCTTGGTGACGAAGTTGAGAATACCGCCGGTGTTGTTATCGCCAGGGAACCAGTTTTGTACCGTGGAATATTTCACCTCGGCGTTTTTATGGATGATGACTTCAACCACCGCCGCGTGTAACTGATAGCTGTCACGCACCGGAGCGGAACAGCCTTCAATGTAACTGACATAGCTGTCTTCGTCGGCCACCAGAATGGTGCGCTCAAACTGCCCTGTTTTTTCCGCGTTAATGCGAAAATAGGTGGAAAGTTCCATCGGGCAGCGCACGCCTTTAGGCACATAAATAAACGTTCCGTCAGAGGCTACCGCCGCATTAAGTGCGGCAAAGAAGTTGTCATTCCCCGGCACCACGGTGCCGAGATATTTACGCACAAGTTCCGGGTGATCGTGGATCGCCTCGCCAAAGGAACAGAAAATAATTCCCTGCTCCGCCAGTTTTTCACGATAAGTGGTGGCAACCGAAACAGAGTCGAAAATGGCATCCACCGCCACCTCTTTGCCTTCCCGCACGGGAACGCCCAACTGCTCAAACGCCGCCTCCACCTCTTTACTTAAAAAGGCGTTCGCACCAGTTTGCTGCACCGCGCCGGGTTCAGACGCGCAGTTGTCGTCACAATTACCGCACGATGGTGCTGAGTAGTAGCTGTAATCCTGATAATTCAGCTTGTCGTAGTGCGCTTTCAACCAGTGCGGTTCTTCCATCTCCAGCCATGCGCGATAGGCGTTGAGACGAAACTCCAGCATCCACTCCGGCTCATTACGCTTCGCCGAAATTGCGCGCACCACCTCTTCGTTTATCCCCTTTGCCAGCTCATCGGTGGCTAACTGGGTGAAGAATCCTTCTTTATAATTCAGCGGGCCGCCGGTCCAGGTTTTGACATCGTCAGTTGCTTCAGTATTACGAGACATAGTACCGCCTATACCCCAAAGCTTTCGCCACAGCCACATTCATTCTGGGCTTTAGGGTTGTGAAATTTGAATATCTGATTAAGTCCTTCACGAACGAAATCGACTTCCGTGCCATCAATAAACGGCATCGCTTGCAGCGGGACAAACAGCTTCGCACCGTCGTGTTCAAACAGCAGATCGTCTTTGTCCGGCTCGCTAACACTGTCGAGCACATAGCCAAAGCCCGCGCAGCCCGTTTGCTTCACGCCTAAGCGCACGCCGACCATACCCGGCTGCTTTGCCACCAGCTCGCGGATGTGGACAGCGGCTGCGGGTGTCAGCGTTAAGCCCTGCCAGACGAAATCCTGTGGATTAAAGGTTCCTGAATGCATGTCCATCGATTTACCTCACTTCATCGCTTTCAGCGTATAACAGCATGTTAGTGATAATGATTATCAGTTCAACCCAGCAAACACAGGGGCTTTACCGTAAAACATGCTTTTTTCCTGCTTTTAATAAGCATAGACCCTGATGTGTGGGTTAACAGGCACGCTAAGAATTAGGTATCTCATTGTTAGATAATGATTATTATCTAAGGAGCATTAAGGCTGTGATGAAAAAGAAAAAGTTGTATTGAAAATGACTATTTAAGAGATAGGGAAAAAAGTGCAGCGTTCAGAAATAAGAAAACCCTTAAGTCTGTGCGACACAGGCTTAAGGGTTTCTACCCCATCCGGCGCTTATCTCCGGCACTCTCAGTGGCTTAGCTCTTGAAGGGGCGATAAGAATAATCTCATAAAGCTAACCCGCCGTTTTAACACAAACTGCGATTAGTATTATTTTTGAACAATATCAGTCGGGTAGATAAGCAGTATTAAGAAGGCCATCGAACCTGGACGGAGATTAATCCAGGTCGATATGGCGAACTTGCGGCATTAAGTCAGGATCAATGCACGCCCAGACGCCAGGCAAAGTAGATTTCTTCTTTTAATTCAGCAGAAGAGAGAGTAAGCAGGTCAGCAAATTCAAGTTCTAGTTGTTTCAGACGTTTGAGATATTGGGCAGGTGAAAGATTGCTCTGGTCACGGCGTAAAAATTCAATGGCCAGCAGGGTGGGATCAAGTTGAGTAGACATAGCATCCTCGCTTTTAGACAATACCTGCACAGTATACCACCGTTTACTGTGCAGATAATGACCAAAAGCAATATGCATCACACTTTTCTGGTGACAACGTCACAAAATGGCGGTCGTTAATCGTGACGAACAGCACAAACGCCCTTTCTCATCGAAGATTTCAATCTGCCAGACCTGGTGACGCGAACCGAGATGCAACGGTTTGCATACACCGCGCACCCGCCCTTCTCGTGCCGAGCGGACGTGGTTAGCATTGATTTCCAGACCAACCACCTTTTGCTCACCTTCGGTACATAAATAACCGGCAACGGAACCGATACTTTCGGCCAGCACCACAGACGCGCCTCCATGCAGCAACCCGAAAGGCTGCTTTGTCCGGTAGTCTACTGGCATTGTCGCTTCAAGGGTGTCATCACCAATATGTTCAAAGCGAATATCCAGCAACCCCACCATGTTTCCTTCACCCATGGCATTCAGTGCTTCCAGGGTGATTTTTCGTTTCCATATCATTTAATAATCTCCAGTAAAGCCTGCACAGGATGGCGTACCCCCGTGCCTTCGACCCGTTTTACCTGGCTACGGCAGGAATATCCGGTCGCCAGACAGCGATTACGCGGCAGTCGCTGCATAGCCTGATGCCAGGATAACTCATAGATCCCGAGCGAATTTTCATGGTTTTTCGCTTCATGTCCGTAAGTCCCTGCCATGCCGCAGCAACCCACGCTGACATTTTCCAGTTTCGCGCCAAAACGGGCAAATATCGCGGCCCATTGTGCTGGCGCGCCCGGCAAAGCGGTAACTTCGGTACAGTGACCAAAGAAATACCATGATTCACCGCTGACTGTAGCCACTGGCTGTGAGTCAAGTGCGCTTGCCAGCCATTCATTCGCCAGTAAGACGTTAAACTCGCCACGTTCCTCGCCCAGCGCCAGTTTATATTCATCGCGATAACAAAGTACCAGCGCCGGATCGACGCCCACCATTGGCATCCCCAGCTTCGCCATACGGTTGAGGAAATCCGCCGTCTTTTTCGCCGTCTTCGCAAAACGATTAAGAAAGCCTTTGATATGCTGGGCTTTGCCATTTGGCGAAAATGGCAGTAACACAGGCTGGAAACCTAATTTTTCGACCAGACGGACAAAATCCGCCACCACTTGCGCATCGTAATAGCTGGTAAAGGGGTCCTGCACCACCAACACCGTGCGCGCTTTCTGCTCTGCATTGAGAGCTTCAAGCTGTTCCAGCGTCATGTTTGCCGAGCGATGCCCCACCATTTGTTGTTGTAGCGAGGGGACTGACAGCAGTGGCAAATCAACCATGCCGATATGTTTTTCCGAGAGTTTGCGCACCAGCGGCTGGTTAATGAAGAAGTTAAAGGTTTTCGGCGCGCGTGCCATCAACGGTGCGTAGCTCTCGACCGTAGCAACGAGGTGGTCGCGAAGCGGGCGTAAATAACGGGTGTGATAGAGCTGCAGAAAACGAGAGCGAAACTCCGGCACATCAATTTTGATGGGGCACTGGGTCGAACACGCTTTACAGGCCAGACAGCCCGACATTGCCTCTTTGACTTCGTGTGAGAAGTCGTATTCGCCTTTATTCGCATGCCAGCTATTGCGCGTGCGGGCAATTAACGTCCGTAAACTGACGCCGGATTCAGGCAGTTCTTGTTCCAGTTTGAGTGGGTCAACGCCGCGATCCGCCAACAAACGCAGCCATTCACGCACCAGCGTTGCGCGCCCTTTCGGTGAATGAATCCGGTTCTGGGTGATCTTCATCGACGGACACATCGGACTACGGGCATCAAAGTTGAAGCATAAACCGTTGCCGTTACACTCCATCGCACCGCGCCACTGCTGGCGTACCGCAATGGGGATCTGTCGATCGAATGTACCGCGCTTCACCGCGTCCACTTTCATCATCGGTGCATCGAGACCTTCTGGCGGGCAAATCTTCCCAGGGTTGAGTCGGTTATGCGGGTCAAATGCCGCTTTCACTTTGCGCAGTTCTGCAAAAAGTTCCTCACCGAAAAACGCCGGGCTGTATTCAGCGCGAAAACCTTTGCCGTGCTCGCCCCACAACAAACCACCGTATTTCGCAGTCAACGCCACCACGTCATCAGAGATTTGCTTCATCAAAATCTCTTGTTGTGGATCGCACATATCCAGTGCCGGACGGACGTGCAAGACACCTGCGTCGACGTGACCGAACATACCGTAGCTTAAGCCGTGGCTGTCGAGCAGCGCGCGAAATTCAGCAATATAATCGGCCAGATGTTCCGGCGGTACGCAGGTATCCTCAGCAAACGGAATTGGCTTAGCGGCACCTTTGGCATTGCCAAGCAGACCAACGGCTTTTTTGCGCATCGCATAGATACGTTCAACGCCCGCCAGTTCGCGGCACACCTGCCAGCCAATCACACCTGCCTGTTGGCTGGCAATCAGCTCATCAAGCCGCACACAGAGTGCATTAACTCGCTCGTCAATCAGCGCCTCATCATCACCAGCAAATTCCACAATGTTCAGCCCGAGCATTTCTTTGTCAGGTACATCGGTAATCAACTCGCTGACGGAATGCCAGACAATATCTTCCCGCGCCAGATTCAGCACTTTTGAGTCAACCGTCTCTACCGAAAGCGCCCGCGCCTCAACCATAAACGGCGCGTTACGCAGCGCAGAGTCAAAAGAGTCATATTTGACGTTCACCAGACGGCGCACTTTAGGCAAGCGCGTAATATCCAGCCGCGCTTCGGTAATAAAGGCCAGCGTCCCTTCTGAACCCGTCAGAATGCGCGTCAGATCGAACTCGGTCATCTCATCGTTAAAGACATGACGCAGATCGTAACCGGTAAGAAAGCGGTTAAGCTTGGGGAAGTTGTCGATGATTAACTGGCGTTGCTGACGGCAACGTTGATAAACCGTGTTATAAATTCGCCCGATTGTGGTATTGGATTTACCCAGCGTTTCCGCCAGTTCGACGGGTAAAGGTTGCGTATCGAGAATATCGCCCCCCAACAACACCGCGCGTACGCCAAGTACGTGATCTGACGTTTTGCCATAGACCAGCGATCCCTGACCGGATGCATCGGTATTGATCATCCCGCCGAGCGTTGCCCGGTTGCTGGTGGAAAGTTCTGGCGCAAAAAAGTAGCCAAAGGGTTTCAGGTACTGATTGAGTTGGTCTTTAATCACCCCGGCCTCAACGCGCACCCAGCCCTCTTCAGGGTTAATTTCGATGATGCGGTTCATATGGCGGGACATATCAACAATAATCCCCTGGTTGAGCGCCTGACCGTTAGTGCCGGTACCGCCGCCGCGGGGGGTAAAGATCAACGATGAATAGCGTTCCTGCGCGGCAAGACGGGCGATCATCGCTACATCTGCGGTTGAACGCGGAAATACCACCGCATCGGGGAGAAGTTGGTAAATACTGTTGTCGGTCGACATTGTCAGACGATCGGCATAACTTGTCGCCGTATCGCCAGTAAAACCCTGTTGCTCCAGCTCTTGCAAAAAATTAAGCACCAATTGAACGACGCCAGGTGCCTGGGAAATCTGTGGAATCATTATATTGACCCTTTCCTGCGGTCTGTGATGTAGGTCGATACACTGTTCTTTCAGGCTGCTAATAGCGCACTGAAAGGTGATGTTTGTTTACTCTATGGATTTCGAGTTGCAGGAAGGCGGCAAGCGAGTGAACTCCAGGAGCTTACAAAAGTAAGTGACTGGGGTGAACGAACGTAGCCGCAGCACATGCAATTTGAAATACGACGAGTAAATCGTTTGCGTGTTGCCTGAGTTGTTGTACCACATTTTTTTCTAACACGCCCATCAGAATTAAGGGCAGAATCGGCCTGTTAAAAACCGCTGAAATTGCTCATCATTATGCAGGTGAGTTTCGCGTGTTCACGTCGCGTCGACGATTTGACGCACAAAAAAGGTGAAAAGTAGTTATGGTAAATGTTCGTCAGCCCAGGGATGTCGCACAAATTCTGCTTTCGGTGCTGTTTTTAGCCATCATGATTGTGGCATGTCTGTGGATTGTACAACCCTTTATTCTCGGCTTTGCATGGGCTGGTACGGTGGTTATCGCCACCTGGCCGGTATTGTTACGTTTGCAAAAGATCATGTTTGGTCGCCGCTCTCTCGCCGTTCTGGTGATGACGCTGTTATTAGTGATGGTGTTTATCATCCCTATTGCCTTGCTGGTTAACAGTATCGTCGACGGCAGCGGTCCGCTAATTAAAGCCATTTCCAGCGGTGACATGACGTTACCCGATCTGGCGTGGCTTAATACCATTCCGGTGATTGGCGCGAAGCTGTATGCAGGCTGGCACAACTTGCTGGATATGGGGGGTACGGCGATCATGGCGAAAGTCCGTCCTTATATTGGCACCACCACCACCTGGTTCGTTGGGCAGGCGGCGCATATCGGGCGCTTTATGGTGCATTGTGCGCTGATGCTTCTCTTCAGTGCCCTGCTGTACTGGCGCGGTGAACAGGTGGCACAAGGCATTCGCCATTTTGCAACCCGTCTGGCAGGCGTTCGCGGAGATGCCGCCGTACTGCTGGCGGCACAGGCTATCCGCGCGGTGGCGCTGGGTGTGGTGGTGACGGCGTTAGTACAGGCTGTGCTTGGCGGTATCGGCCTCGCCGTATCCGGCGTGCCTTATGCAACTTTGCTCACGGTGTTAATGATCCTCTCCTGCCTTGTCCAGCTTGGACCGTTGCCGGTACTGATTCCGGCGATTATCTGGCTCTACTGGACTGGCGATACCACCTGGGGAACGGTATTGTTAGTTTGGAGCGGTGTGGTTGGCACGCTGGATAACGTCATCCGCCCAATGTTAATTCGCATGGGTGCCGATTTACCGCTGATCCTGATTCTCTCTGGCGTTATTGGTGGTTTGATTGCTTTCGGGATGATCGGCCTGTTTATTGGTCCGGTTCTGTTAGCCGTTTCCTGGCGTCTTTTTGCCGCGTGGGTGGAAGAAGTCCCACCGCCGACGGACCAACCGGAAGAAATTCTCGAAGAACTTGGCGAAATCGAGAAATCGAATAAGTAATTTCTCATCAGGCGGCTCTGCCGCCTGATTGTTAACCCCTGCTAATTGATATTTGCTTGCTCTTCCCCATATTTTCCTGCTTACCGCCATTCAGCTGGTAGTACCTGTCGCAAATTCTTTACAGTTTTTAAACTAATGAGACGAATCTGATCGACGCAAAAAGTCCGTATGCCTACTATTAGCTCACGGTTATAAATCAACATATTGATTTATAAGCATGGAAATCCCCTGAGTGAAACAACGAATTGCTGTGTGTAGTCTTTGCCCATCTCCCACGATGGGCTTTTTTTTAACATTTTTCCGCTTCGCTACCTCGCCCCTCACTCTTTCCAATAATGTTGCACAAGATACTGTGACTCTCTTCAAGCCGTCAGCAGGCTGATAATGTTATTTATATTTTATTGTTTATTTCATGCAGCCATTACACGATGAACGCTTATGAACTCCAGGCACTTCGCCATATTTTTGCCATGACTATTGATGAATGCGCGACCTGGATTGCCCAGACCGGTGACAGTGAAAGCTGGCGTCAATGGGAAAATGGCAAGTGTGCCATTCCTGATTGTGTAGTCGAGCAACTGTTGGCTATGCGTCAGCAAAGAAAAAAACATCTTCATGCGATCATAGAGAAAATAAATAACCGCATCGGCAACAACACCA
>OBVZ01000773.1_pt1 | contig 12858 bp, 7 predicted proteins | sample 1476241 | NCBI WGS metagenome assembly OBVZ01 (sample SAMEA2580034, study PRJEB22360) | human gut metagenome | reverse complement strand
GCCGTAGGTGGTGGTGCCGGAGCCGCCGCCGAAACCGGCGATGGTGGTGCCGAGACCGTCGGCGAACAGCGCGGTGCCGATCTGGTCGTCATAGTCGCGGCCGGTCATCTGGGAGACGGACTTGACGTGGCCGACGTTTTCGGCAACGAGTACGAGCACGACCGGGATGAACATCGGCAGGATGGTGAAGTCGACCTGCGGCAGACGGAATTCCGGCAGACCGACCCATGCGGCCTTGCCGATGGCTGAGAAGTCGACCTGGCCACGGAAGCAGGCGTACGCGTAGCCGATGATCACGCCGATGAGGATGTTGAGTCGGCCGAGCAGACCCTTGAACAGCACTGCGACGAGCAGCACCGCGACGAGGGTGACGATGGCGGTGTCGGGAGCGACTTTGAAGTTGTTCCACACGCTCGGAGCCAGGTTGAAGCCGATGATGGCCACGATGGCGCCGTTGACGACCGGCGGCATGATGATGTCGATCCACTTGGCGCCCGCGTAATGGACGAGCACACCGATCAGGGCCAGCAGGATGCCGGTGACCATGATGCCGAAGGATGCGACGGCGAGGCCCTTGTGGGCGCTGGCGACGGCCGCGATCGGGGCGATGAAGCCGAAGGACGAGCCCAGGTAGCTCGGCAGCATGTTCTTGTTGATCAGCAGGAACAGCGCGGTCGACATGGCCGTGAAGAACAGGGTGGTGGATGGGTCGAAACCGGTCAGAATCGGCACCAGGAACGTGGCGCCGAACATGGCGATGACGTGCTGCGCGCCGATTTCCGCGGTGCGCGGCCAGGTCAGCCTCTCGTCAGGTTCGACGACCTCGCCGGGCTTCAGCGTTTTGCCGTCGCCGTGGAGCTTCCACGTGAACAGGCCCGCGATTGGATTGGACATGCGATTGTCTCCTAACTCTCTCACGGCACGAAACACGAACACGTGCCGCACAATCACAGGCCATTGTAGCGACTACGCCGATACGTATGGTTTCAAAGTGAGGTAGGGGGCAATCATCACAGCCAGGATACTTATGGACACGATAGGTCACAGATGACGGTCGACGGCATGTACCACGTCCACCAAATCGCCGTTCGACAACACAGGACGTTTGAATTCGCGCCAATCGTCCACCTTCACCACCCAGCGTCCGTCCGTCTCGTCGAGCACCGGGCGTGCCGTCTGCTCCCAACGGAACCGCTTATGGGTGCGCCCAGTCGACGGGTCGCGCCGCGAATAGTGGAAACACGTGCAGTTGGTGATCTTCCATTCGTCGGCGGCCGCTCGATGCATGAACTCCTCGTCGGACAGGTCCTCCAACGTGAGCATCAACGCCAGCATGAGGTCGCCATGGCTGACCATCACCACGGATTCCGCATCCGACTTGCGGTTCAGGGACGTGAGCAGGTTGTGCACGCGGTTCTCGGCCACGTCGGCGATGGACTCGCCCGCCGGCGGACGCCAGTACAGCGGATCGGTGTTCTTGAACATCCAGTTGCGCGCGTAGTTGGTTTTGAAATCGTCCTTCGTGATGGTGTTGATCTCACCCCAGGAGCGTTCGCGCAGCACGCGAGTCTCCTCCCATTTCGCCTTAGGCAGGGCCATCGTGGCCGCCGTCTCACGCGTACGCACGTACGGCGAAACGAGGTAGCGGTCGAACAGCGGCTGCTGCGCGACGAGCCAACGGCCAATGCAGTCGGCCTGCTTGCGTCCGGTGGCGGTGAGCCTCCACGAACGGTCCGGCACGGTGACGTTGTCCTGCGTATACAGCGAGTTGTCACCCTGTTCGCCGGCGCTGATGATGACGTTCGCCTCCGACTCGCCATGTCGGATCACATACAGATCAAGGGGCATTCCCATATTCGTTTATTCCTTCGCTTTCATCCACATCCTGCGCGCACGTTCCTTGTTCCGCCGTTCATTCGGCCGGTGGCGCGCATCATCATTGAATGCTTCCACCGTAGCTGATTCGCGCGTGTTTCGCACGCGCGGACACGTCGATTTCACGATTGGCACACCCGAATTTCGCGGTGCCGTCACCGGCGGTTCACCGCAACCGGCGTGGTAGACGCCGTGATCGCAATCACTCCGGCCAGATGCCGTTCTGCGCGTACTTGGTGCGGTACTCCCCCGGCGTCATGCCGGAATGTTTTTTGAACACCTTCGAGAAGTGGCTTTGCGACCGGTATGCGAGGATCTGGGCGATCTCGTCGAAGCTGTATTCCGAGTATTTGAGCATGTTCTCGGCCGCTTCCATACGCTTGTCGGTGATGTATTGCGATATGGCCGTGCCCGTTTCGCGTTTGAACAGCTCCGACAGATACGTGGGATTCAGATGCACATGCTCGGCGAGGATGGGCACGGTGATTTTCTCATGCAGATGGTAGTGGATGTAGTCCAGGCATTCGTTGACGGCTTTGGAATGTGTTTCCGCCTTCTGCATGTCGGCCATGGCCCATGTGAAGAATGTCATCATGTCGGTGTGCAGGCGGCGCACGTCGTCGGGCGTTTTGCAGTTTTCCAGGTTCTGGATGTACAGGTCGGAGGCGTTGTAGGCGTCCTCCTCGTCCATACCGCCTTCGATGGCGAAACGTGTGGCGAGCGTGATGGTGGTGACGAACCGGTATTTCGCGTTTTTGAGCGGATCGTCCGACAGGTAGCCGTACAGTCCGGAGTCCCACAGACGTGTGCTTTCGGCGATGGCGTTGATGTCGCCGGAACGCATCATGTCGTATTGCTTCATTTCCTCGACGTACCGGTGGTGCCGAACACGATCCTCGCGGGAGAGGAAGTCCAAGTATCTCAGCTTCGCTTCGTCAACAACAGCCATGATTCTCCCCGCTATTTCCGATCGTCCAAATCGAATCCTCCCTCAAGGATAAAGCTCTTCAGCAGCTTCGTGGCGAGAAGATTCGCCGTGAATTGGGAGACCGGACTATCCGGCTTATCGAAAAACGCCTTTGCCAAAGACCTGTTAACCGACGCTTTCAACCGGTCGAATCGTCCGAATTCGTTCAGGGTTGTCTCTGTAAGGTCAAGCCGCATCATCTCGTTGAGCAACGCCCCATCCACGTCAAACGCCTTGGTGATTTGCTCCACTTGGCTGTTTTTGGCGCTGTTCGCGTAATATGTGATGTAGTCGCGTAGCGTCTTGCCTTCCTCCAACTCGATTTCGCCACGTTCCACATCATGCATGAACAGTTCGGCATACCGTTGTTCCTCTTGGCTGAGCGAAGCGAACGACTTATGCAACTCCTCCTCGGCTGATGCCAACAGGGCCGGATCGCCTCCGCCAAGCGCCTTGAGCCATTTGGTGAAGTTGGCGTTCATGTAATCCGTATCAATCAATCCTGTATCTATCTCAGTGATATGGCCGTCAAGTTCATATGGTGCTTCCGGACCGCTGCCGGGGCCTTCGCCGCTGCTGAACATCTCCTTATATCGCTGTACAAGAATCAGATATGTCCGTTCATCAAGCTTCGGCCGCACAACCTCCACGGATCCATCGTCATGGGCGACGGAATACTCCTGCCGCCCCCAAGTGAATCCTTGCACTTTGGCGGATTCCAGAAAATCATTGAGTTCTACGAACAGTTTTGCGAACTTGCGGCATGCCTCCACCGATTCCGGCAATCGCATGAAATCTTCCACGCCTCCGGCACTGAACACGGAAGCGATCTCTTCGAAACGCGCATCCATCAGGCGCACGTTTTCCGGTAGTTTCTGCACGAACAGATCAAGCGGCTTATCTCCGGAATACAGTTTCACCGCCGCTTCGATATACCCTTTCATGGTATGCGGCTTGCGATAGTAGCGTATCGTTCCGAAGGGCTTATCAGGGCCGAACAGTCTGTTCGTACGGCTGAACGCCTGAATGATGTTCTCGTAATCGATGATCTTGTCGAGATACAGCGTGTTGACCCACTTGGAGTCGAAGCCCGTCAGCATCTGGTCGACCACGATCAGCAGATCCAGCCGTTCCTCGCGATGCTGATCGACCGTCAGATATGGCCGCTTGTGGGAAAGCCGCGCCGTGATGTCCTTCTTCATCTTCGGCCATGTGGGGATGATGAAATCCTTGCCGAACAGTTCGTTGTAATCGCCGATGATCTCCTGAAGCGCGTCCCCTTTGAGAATCGCGCCGTTGGAGTTATCGACATTGGGGTCGAACAGCGCGGTCACATGCATTTGCGGCGCACGATCCTTGAACAAGCGATAATAGCTGATCGCCTCGGGAATGGAACTCGTGGCCAGCATCGCATGGAATTTGTTGCCCCTGCTCAGCAATGGGAATTGGTCGAGGATATCCTCCACAACCTTGCCCTCATGCGGGGTGCCCTGCGCGTACTGTGCCGAAGTCAAATAATCTTCAATGCCCTTGATGCGTTCTCCGGCCTGCGTTTCCATAGGTCCCATCGGCATTTGATTCGGATCCATGTAATGGTAGAACACTTCGGCTTTCGCCGGATCCGCTTGGGCTTCCTCAATCGTCGACACCTTCGCCTTCTCCAATGCGACCACCTGGCGAACGTCCCTGTCTCGGTACGTCAGCACCATGTACGGGTCGAAGCCGAGCACATTGCCGTCACGGATGCCGTCGGCGATGCTGTACCGGTGGAGGCAATCGCCGAACACCATTGATGTGGTCGAGCCCTTCTTACGGTTCTCCTCATGGATCGGAGTGCCTGTGAAACCGAAATACAACGCGTTCGGGAAGGAACGGCGAATATCCTGCAGCATCTCGCCGAATGTGGAACGATGACATTCGTCGATGATGAACACGATGCGTTTGCCGGCGAGCTTCTTCACTTCCTCTTCGGTGATATGCCCCTCGCCTGCTTTGATGTTGCTCATTTTCTGAATGGACGTGACGATAAGCGTGTCCTTCGGGTCGATGCTTGCCAGCTTCGCCTTGAGCACATCCGTGTTTTCCGTACCTTGCACATCGTCGGCATCATCGGCGAACGAACGGTATTCGAGCAACGACTGCGTACCCAACTCGATACGGTCCATAAGGAAGATGACCTTGTCGGCATCTTTCGAGCCGGCAATGAGCTGCGCCGCTTTGAAACTGGTCATGGTTTTGCCCGAGCCGGTGGTATGCCACACATAGCCGCCTGGGCGTCCCGGAGTACCGCTTGGCACCGGCTCATCCCATTTGCAGGTGCGTACACGATCGGAAATGGCGTTCACCGCTTGGTATTGGTAGCTGCGCAGCACTTTGAGGCATCCGTCCGCGGAATCTGCAACCGTGTAGAAACCGATGAGCTGATGAGCCATGGGAATGGACAACAGGTCCGACGCGAACCGTTTCCACTCGTCCTGCCCAACATGTTTGTTCGCCGCTATGGGCTCGTTGTTGAAGTCGGCCCAGTGGAAGAAGTAGTTGCTGTTGAAGTCGCCTTCGCTAGGATTGGCGAAGTACACGGCATCGTCCGGATTCATGGCCACGAAGACCTGCACGAGTCTGAACAATCCGGTGAACACGCCTTCATGCGCGTATTTGGCGATTTGATTGGTGGCCTGGCTTATGGGGATGCCGCTTTTCTTCAGTTCGATATGGATGACCGGCATGCCGTTGATAAGCAGGCAAACGTCTCCCCTGCGATCGTTCAGCATCTTGTTTTTCGCCGGGTACATCGGCTGTCTTGCGATTTGGTACCGGCTTTGCCCCGCTGCTATTTCCTGCCGATCGTAGATTTTCAGGCTGATTTCCTTGCCGAAATGTGCCGGATCTGCTGGATTATCACGTTTGATGGACACGGTCTTGCCGTTGATGAAGGAGTTCAACGCCAATGGTGTGCGCAATGTTTCGATCTGTTCGAGGATCTGCGCCATCTCACCTTTGGTAAGGCGCTGCCCATTCAATCGATCGATGCCTTTGTTGTTGTCGAACAGGATGTTGGCCCAATTGCTGATAAGGTCCTGTTCGGTTGGGTATTCCAGCACGCCATCGGTCCATCCATGGCGCTTCAGCACCGCGACCAGATCGTCTTCGAAATCCGATTCTTTATCGTAGAACATGTTTCATCTCCCCGAATGCGCCGTCACTTTCTGAGCCCAATCTTACGAGCGCAACCCCTAACATCCAAGAAGCAACACCACAATACTTACGCTGATGAAGGGTGATGAGCGAGTCCAGACGGTCGAAGAACGCGCCGATTCGGCGCTGCTCGGCGATGCTTGGTACCTCAATAGGCAAATTTTTTGCTGGCTGTAGTGTGAAATGCTTCATCGTTCCTCCAGCAGAAAGAACTCCAATGGCATTCACAACGTTTTGAGTTACAAATGCAGCCACAAGATACCGCGCATCAAGTAACGAAGAATGAGCTATCCGCGCATATAGAACAGCTCCACCCTGAACATATATGGGAGAAGAGTTGCCATTTATTATGGCTTTACCAATTTCTCCACCTCCATTGAATAGAACATCTCCTTTTTCTGGTGCCCCAGTAGCCGCTTTGTAAGCGGCATAGTCTTCTTCATCAATAAAGAGCGCACCTCGGAGATCTTCTTGAGATATGTCACTTGCTCGAATATAGGGAACACCAGCTTCACGCCACAATCGATTAGGGATACGGGCACTATCTTTTATTTCAGTAAGCTCACCCAGCTTACGCTGTTCCCAAGGGTCAGTGAAACCAGCGAAACGAATCTCCGGATACAGGGAACCCCCTTTAGGGAACATCTTGTCGAGCATGGATTTTTTCAGCACGCAGAGCTTGTCATACTTACGCTGATGAAGGGTGATGAGCGAGTCCAGACGGTCGAAGAACGCGCCGATTTGGCGTTGCTCGTTTTCCGAGGCAGGCATAGAAATTTCGATTGAAGCGAAGTCATCGAATTTCAAAACTTGAGTGTCCTTGGAATTGCCCTGTGAAACCTGTTGATACTGTTTCAGCAACATAGGCTGTCTGAGAAGGCGCGCAAAGAATCGTGCATAAACCTCGGAATTAGGCTTTGCTACTACGTATGCGGGGCTTACGATGCCGTCGTACCGACTTGCATCTACAGCTCCCTGCCACATACGCATACTGTTGTAAACGACATCTCCGGAATGCACTACTTTGTAGTTCGCGAGACTCGCCCCAGGATTCGTTTCCCTATCGGACTCAGACGCTGGATATATCCCGTTAGCTACGCTGACAGACAAAATCTCTCTATCAGAAGCTCGTTCATCGCTCTCCTCAAACAGTTCCCCCAGCTTACGCTGTTCCCAAGGGTCAGTGAAACCAGCGAAACGAATCTGCGGAACTAGTGTTTTTCCATGCTGTTCGGCCATAATTATTCACCCCCGAGCAGTGCTTTGAGCTCTTCCAAGCCCGCCAGATCGCGGGCGTTACCGGTCAAATCGCCAAGCATTCCAGCCAATTCCTTCTCCGCTTCATCGATTTGGCCGCATACATCGGCATATGTGGTGGCGTACTTGTTCTTCAACGCGTTCACTTTGCCAATGAGCTCGTCGATCACGGCATTCGGTAGTTTTTCCAACTGCTTCTGTAATGGTGTAATCCACTTGGCTTCCAGCAACCTTCTGGCTTCGTCATCACTCAACGCCTTAATCGTGTTGCAGGTCTTCTCCTCCAACGCGTTTCGCTTGGTCTTGATACCAGATTTCAGCTTCTTCGTCTCATCGAATAGCTTCTGAGCCTGCACCAAGCCACGCTCGAAGTCGGAAGCCGGATTCTTGCCGATCGCCTTGACCGCCTTCTTCAACTCGGCAGCAACGAAGGCATCACCGTCCTGATTAACCGCATCACTATTCTGCTTGTCATCCTCATCGAAACCTTCCAAAATGGTTTCAATCTCGGAATCGATGTCTTGCACACGGCGCTCGTCCGCCTCAATCGCAGTCAAATCATCGTGCAGCAGCTCGCGCTGAACCAGGTCGAACGGCAGAACGCGGCCAATCCAGCCGTCCTGCACTTCCACATCCTTGCCGCCTTTTTTCTTGACGACCATGTTCGGATCCACGGCTCTTACCGCATCGAAGCCCTCGGACCCCAACACTTCCAAATCAATGGAAATGCCGCCCCATACGTCATCAAGCTTCTGATAGGCGTCATACGGGTCAACCAGTGGGGTTCCGGCAATCATCGCATCCAGTTCCTTGCCAATGGCCGTTTCCTGACCGAGCGCATCCACCTGTTCGGGATGCTCCACCAAGCGGGAGCGCAAATCGACAGGCAATCCGGAAATGGCCTGACCATACGAGGCGATGAACGCCTGTACGTCGGCATTGTTGCGCACCACGGTAGCGATGTCGTCATGGTCGCAGGCGTAGCAGGCACCGTTATCACGGAACAGCTCGGCCTTCAGGCTTGGCCAGGCGTTCCAATATTCCTCAAGCTGCTCGACCTCACTCTTCGGAACGCCACCGAACATCGAAGCGTACACATCCCACGTCTCCGCATCCTCGGATGAATCGACATAACGGGGAATGTTGAGGTTGTAATCGTTGGCGCGAATCTCATCGATGGACACCAGACGGCTGAACTTGGGTACCGTGCGATTGTTCGACACCACATCGACAATGCGTTTGATATCAGAAGCTTGTAGCTTGTTGTTCTTGCCGTCCTTGATGAAATGTTTGGACGCATCAACGATGAGTACCTTGTCGTCGTCACGTTTTTTGCGCAACACCATCACGATGGTGGGGATACCCGTGCCGAAGAAAATGTTCGCCGGTAGACCAATAATCGCCTGAATATGACGGTTCTCAATCAGATTCTTACGAATCTGACCTTCCTCGCCGCCGCGGAACAGCACGCCATGCGGCAGAACAATGGTCATAATGCCATCGGCACGCAGATGGTACAGGTCATGCAGCAGGAACGCATAGTCCGCCTTGGATTTCGGAGCTATGCCATAACTGAAGCGCGGATCAATCTCCTTATCAGTGGAATCCCAATTCTGTGAGTAGGGCGGATTGGAAACCACCGCATCCACGAACAACGGATTGTAGGTCTCCTCCTTGTTCTCCAACGTGTCGAACCACGGCCAGTCGTCCTCCAGAGTGTCGCCGTTGCGGGCAACGATGTTATCGGGAAGAATGCCACGCATCACCAGATTCATACGCGTGAGGTTATAGGTGTTCTCCTTAAGCTCCTGCGCGTAATACATGATGGAATCCGGATTGCCGTTGCGCCGAGCCACAGCCTGGCCGATATGAATCAGCAAGGAACCGGAGCCGGATGTCGGATCGTAGATCTTGATCTGCTCGCGCCCCTGCAAATGCCAGGCGACAATTTCGCTCATCAGCTGAGAGACTTCGGAAGGCGTGTAGAACTCGCCGGCCTTCTTGCCTGCATTGGCGGCGAAATTGCTGATGAGGTACTCGTAGATGAAACCAAGCACGTCATAATCCTGACGACCATCCATCGGAATGTCTTTAATGAGATAAATCAAATCTCGCGCGGCCTTGGACTGGCTTCTCGCGTCGGTGCCGAGTTTGGAAAGTCCAGTCTGCAACGTGTCGAAAATACCATCGAACACTTTCCTATGCGCAGGATTGATATTGCGGGAGAACGCCGAAAGCGCATCACGCACATTGGAAATCTCGAAATCGTTGCCCTGCTTGACCCATGTGGAAAACAGGTTGTCATAGGCGATGAAGTAGCCGCACTCACCCTGCACGAATTCCACAATGTCCGGATTATCCTCCGTGAGCTGCGGCAGCTGCTCGTCAGTAAAATCACTGGCTTTCAAGCGCATCAGCTCGGTTTCGGAAAGGAACTTATAAAAGATGAAGCCAAGAATGTAATCCTTGTATTCGTTCGCCTCGATCTTGGAACGCATCTTATTGGCGGATTCCCAAATCTTCGAAGCGAGCTGCTGCTTGTTCATCTATCCCTCCTCATTGCGACACCGGCAAAAAGCTCGGTTCCACGAGCGACTGCACATCTTTCACAAGAATACCGCACCCCCGCTTGGGAACAGCGTAAGCTCTCTGATCTAACCGACAGGGTTTCCATTCAGTCAAGCGATTCCGATTTGCCTCAAGTCGAATACGAGGACATCATTCCCGGCGAAGGTACACTAAACAAAGATTTGCGCGACAAGAAAGGCGGCAAAACGGGAATTAAGTTTTACGCCGGAGATGTTCTATACGGGAAGCTTCGTCCTTATTTGATGAATTGGCTATATCCGCAGTTCAATGGTGTAGCTGTAGGTGATTTTTGGGTTCTTAGGGCTACAGAGTGTGACAGTTCATTTTTGTACCGGCTGGTTCAAACAGGCAGCTTCCAAAGGCTCGCAAATGTATCTTCGGGCTCTAAGATGCCTCGCGCAGATTGGAATCTGATTTCACAATCGTTCTTCGCCGTGCCCGCCGATCACGCCGAGCAGAAGGCAATTGCGAAGGGCTTGGCCGAGCTTGACACCCTCATCACCCTTCATCAGCGTAAGTATGATGGCTGCGCCAATCCCCTATTTTTAGAAAGGCGCATCTCATGCAGGAAACCATCACATCAGAATCGCTGTTCTGCGACTACTACGCCCAGTGGGTGAGAACGTACAAGGAAGGCGCCATCAGAGACGTGACCATGGGCAAATATCGACTTACGCAATCCTGGCTCGGCAAGCTCATCCCTGAACTCAGACTCACCGATATGGATCGAACCGCATACCAGCAGCTCATCAACGGATATGCACAGCATCATGAGCGCCAAACCACCATGGATTTTCACCATCAGATCAAAGGCGCCATTCTCGATGCCGTTGACGAAGGACTCATACCCCGTGATCCAACGCGTAAAGTCATCATCAAAGGCAAGCAGCCACGCATTAAGAAAATGAAGTACCTCAACCAATTCGAGCTGCATGCCATGCTCGCGGACCTTGATCTTGGGGCCGAGGCAAGCTGGGATTGGCTTATCCTCCTTATCGCGAAAACCGGACTCCGATTCTCTGAGGCGCTTGGGCTCACACCCGATGACTTTGATTTCGCACACCAGACGCTTTCCGTCAACAAAACTTGGGATTATAAAAACGGCGGCGGTTTCGTACCCACGAAAAACGAATCGTCCGTGCGTAAAGTGCAACTCGACTGGCAACTCATCATGCAAATGTCTGGATTACTCAAGGATCTTCCGCATGATAAACCTATTTTCGTGCACGGCAAGGTCTACAACTCAACAGCCAACGACGTGCTTGCAAAACATTGCAGAAACGTGGACGTGCCAGTTATTTCCGTCCATGGTCTACGCCATACACACGCATCGCTGCTGCTGTTCGCCGGCGTATCGATCGCCAGCGTGTCACGCCGTCTAGGCCATGCCAGCATGACTACAACTCAGGAAACCTATCTGCACGTCATTCGCGAGCTGGAAAACAAGGATGTAGATATCGTCATGCGGGCACTATCGACACTTATCTAATGGGGGGTTCCTACTCTTTTCAGATATTCGAAATAATCGAGCCACTCGAAGCGGCATATACCGTTTTTCACCATCTTCAGTAAAAGCGCCAAACACCGTTGCCAGACTCAATTCCGTAGGTGGTTTTGTGGTTCCGTAGGCGGTTGGTTCTGGTATTGGTGTCTGAGAATGGCTTAATTTAAGCCGTTTCTCAAACGCCTTTCCTCCGGCAACCACCTACGGAAGCGAAAAACCACCTACGGAACACCCGCTTGGGAACAAACCCGCCGCAAGTCACCAGGCCAAGACGAATCTCGGCACACGAGGAACCGGAAATTGTCGTTCCGGAGCGCAGCCGCACGGTCACACGCCACACTCCGGAACCAAAGGCTTTTAGAAATAGGTGCTACAGCCAAGCTTGACGGCGAGGACGATGCCGGTGAGCACGGCGGCGGCGCGCATGATGTTCTCGGGGATATGGCGTGTGACCGGAGGGGCGATGGAACTGCCGATGATGCAGCCCAGGCACATGGCGATGGCGAACGGCCAGTAGACGGAGCCACGGCAGATGAACATGATCGCGGCGGAGATGTTCGCGCCGAAGCCGACCACGGTCTTCAGCGCGTTGATCTGGTGGAACGGGCCGATCTTGCCGAGGTCGAGGATCGCCAGGGCGAGGGTACCGGCGGCGGCACCGAAATATCCCGAATAGATGCCGACGAAGCTCACGCCGATCCACAGCCACCACGGGTCGTTGCGCAGACTGCCATTGGCCGTCCTACTGGCGATCAGCGCCGCGCGCTCGCCTTGCTGCGATTGGGGCAACGCCTGCGCGACAGCGTCGCGTGCGGCCGCTTTCTTCCGCGGGTTCAGCGCGATGATCAACGCGCTGAACAGAATGAGCGGCGGCACAGCGAATTCGAAGACCTTCGCGGGCAATTCCAACAGCAGCAAGCCGCCGATGATGCCTCCGACCAAGCCGATGCAAGCGTAGACAGCCACACGGCGTCCCTGGCCTTTGAGCTCCTTGCGGGCGGAGAGCAGGCCGCCGATGCCGGTGCCGCACACGCCCACCGTGTTCGTGGTGTTGGACAGCACGGGCGGAATGCCGAACGCCAGCAACGCAGGATAGGAGATCAGCGAGGACGCGCCGACCGCGTATCCGACGAATCCCGCGCCGATTCCGGCGACAAGCACCAGCAGCAAAGTGGTGATGGACACTCCTGCGATCATGACCGCTTCCCCTTCGTAAAACTCCTACGTAGTCCTCCTATAAGTAACGGGAGCCAAGCTTAACGGCTCGGCTCCCGCATATCACGCGTTTGCCCAGAACGTGGCCGGGCAAACGTCATATCAGTGGTTGCGCTTGGCGATCAGCGACTCGGTCCAGTAGGCGGCGAGCGGAATCAGGGCCCACTGCAGCGCGAGACCGGGCAGGCCGGCGGCCAGGTCGCTCGTCCATGTGGCGGCGATGGCCTTGCTGGAACCGAACGCGAACACGGCGATC
>OBVZ01000771.1_pt1 | contig 12938 bp, 6 predicted proteins | sample 1476241 | NCBI WGS metagenome assembly OBVZ01 (sample SAMEA2580034, study PRJEB22360) | human gut metagenome | reverse complement strand
CGTCCGTTAAGCTTTGAAGACTTTAGCGGGCAGGACAAGGTGGTGGAAAACCTTCGCATTTTTGTGAAGGCGGCACGTCTGCGTGGCGAAGCACTCGACCATGTGCTGTTGCACGGCCCTCCCGGATTAGGAAAAACAACTCTTTCGAATATTATCGCTAACGAATTAGGAGTTGGCTTTAAAGTAACTTCCGGTCCGGTGCTCGATAAACCGGGGGATCTGGCAGGAGTGTTAACCAGTCTCGAACCGAATGATGTACTTTTTATCGATGAAATTCATCGGTTGTCACCCGTAGTGGAGGAATATCTTTATTCGGCGATGGAAGATTACCGCATCGATATTATGATCGATAAGGGACCTTCGGCACGCAGCATCCAGATAGATTTGAATCCTTTCACGCTGGTTGGTGCAACCACACGTAGCGGTCTGCTGACGGCCCCGCTTCGTGCACGTTTCGGTATTAATCTTCATTTGGAGTACTATGATGATGATATTTTGAGCAATATCATTCGTCGTTCTGCGTCCATACTGGATGTGCCTTGTTCGGTACGTGCAGCATCGGAGATCGCTTCCCGTAGCCGCGGAACGCCCCGTATTGCCAATGCCTTGCTCCGTCGGGTACGTGATTTTGCGCAGGTGAAAGGCTCCGGTTCTATCGATACGGAGATCGCTCAGTTTGCATTGGAAGCACTGAATATTGATAAGTACGGCCTGGATGAGATAGACAACAAGATACTTTGCACCATTATAGACAAATTTAAAGGTGGTCCGGTAGGTATCACTACCATTGCCACGGCTTTGGGAGAAGATGCGGGAACCATTGAGGAAGTTTACGAACCCTTCCTGATAAAAGAAGGATTTATGAAGCGTACTCCCCGTGGACGTGAGGTGACCGAACTTGCCTATAAACATTTGGGAAGAAGTCTTTATAACAGTCAAAAAACGCTGTTTAATGACTAACATAAAGCGTCATGTGACAAGTGGTATTAACGGTATAAAAGAACTTTATAAAGCATAGTTGGATGATGAAGCAATGGACTACTTTACTTGTTTTTCTCTTTTTGAGCTTGTCTTTATCGGCTCAACAGGAATATGGGAGGGATATTTTTGTCTCTTCTAAAGGAGACTCTTTACCTTATCGGATGATTCATCCCGAATCGGTGAAGCCAGGTGAAAAGTATCCGCTCGTACTGTTTCTGCATGGAGCCGGCGAACGGGGAAATGATAATGAGAAACAGTTGACTCATGGTGGACAGATGTTTCTTAATCCGGTCAATCAAGAGAAGTATCCCGCTTTCGTTCTAATTCCACAGTGTCCGACAGACGGTTACTGGGCTTATACAGGACGTCCGAAGTCGCTTATCCCTACAGAAATGCCAGTGGGACAAGAGATCAGTCCTATATTGCAAACGCTTAAACAGTTGCTCGACTCTTATCTGGTAATGCCCGAAGTGGACACACAACGGGTTTATATTATCGGTCTTTCAATGGGAGCGATGGGAACGTATGATTTAGTCGTGCGTTATCCGGAGATTTTTGCAGCTGCAGTTCCTATTTGCGGTACAGTCAATCCAAGTCGGCTATCGGTTGCCAAGGATGTGAAATTTCGTATCTTTCACGGAGATGCGGACGATGTAGTTCCGGTGAAAGGTTCTCGCGAAGCGTATAAAGCACTGAAAGCTGCCGGTGCAGATGTGGAATATATTGAATTCCCCGGTTGCAATCATGGGAGCTGGAATCCGGCTTTCAATTATCCCGGATTTATGGATTGGTTGTTCAAACAAAAGAAGAAACGTTGAACCAATCTAAATGATAATTACTAATAAAACATGGCTGGACTAAAATCATTAGCTAAAGATACGGCAATTTATGGGTTGAGTAGTATTGTCGGACGGTTCCTTAACTACATGCTGGTGCCTTTGTACACAGCGGTATTGCCAGCTTCCACCGGAGGTTATGGAGTTGTTTCAAACGTATATGCGTTTACAGCCCTGATGCTTGTACTGCTTACGTTCGGTATGGAAACGGGATTCTTCCGTTTTGCCAACAAATCGGGAGAAGACCCGATGAAAGTATATGCCAACTCCTTGTTATCGGTAGGAGGGGTATCTTTGATTTTTGTTTTCCTTTGCTTGTTATTCCTGCAACCTATTTCCAATTTACTGGATTATGGCGATTATCCGGAGTTTATAGCGATGATGGCTGTTGTGGTAGCTTTAGACTCTTTCCAATGCATTCCTTTTGCCTATTTACGGTATAAAAAGCGGCCTATTAAGTTTGCTGCTATTAAACTGCTCTCTATCGTTGGTGGCATCGGTTTGAATTTATTTTTCCTATTGGTGTGCCCGTGGCTGAATGTACATTGTCCGTCAACGATCTCCTGGTTTTATGATCCGGATTATTTAGTGGGATATATCTTTATTAGCAACCTGATTATTTCGGTTGTCCAGATGTTCTTCTTTATTCCGGAACTGACAGGTTTTGCTTATAAGTTGGACAAGGTATTGCTGAAACGAATGGTCGTATATTCTTTCCCGGTATTAATCTTAGGTTTGGTAGGTATTCTAAATCAGACTGTGGATAAGATGATCTATCCGTTTCTTTTTGAAGACCGGCAGGAAGGGTTGGTGCAATTGGGTATCTATGCAGCAACCAGTAAGATTGCGATGGTGATGGCAATGTTTACGCAAGCTTTCCGTTATGCTTACGAACCGTTTGTCTTTGGCAAAGACCGAGAAGGAGACAACCGGAAGATGTATGCCGCTGCGATGAAGTATTTTCTTATATTTTCCTTGCTGGCTTTCCTTGCTGTCATGTTCTACCTCGACTTGCTGCGTTATCTGGTGGCAAGGGGTTACTGGGAAGGCCTGGGGGTAGTAGCTATTGTAATGCTTGCAGAGATCTGTAAAGGGATCTATTTCAACCTTTCCTTTTGGTATAAACTGACGGATAAGACCTATTGGGGAGCCTACTTCTCGGTGATTGGTTGTGTTATTATTGTCGTATTGAACATCCTGTTTGTGCCGGTTTACGGTTATCTTGCTTCGGCATGGGCTTCTGTTGCAGGCTATGCAGTCATCTTGCTGCTATCCTACTGGATAGGACAGAAAGAATACCCGATTCATTATGACTTGAAGAGCCTGGGACTTTATGTTCTGCTGGCAGCGGTACTTTACATTATTGGAGAGCAGGTTCCTATCCCTAATATAGTGCTCCGTCTCGCTTTCCGTACCGTACTCTTATTGCTATTTATAGCTTATATTATCAAGAAGGATTTACCATTGAGTCAGATTCCTGTTATTAATCGATTTATAAAGAAGAAATAACTATGAAGACAGATGAACGTAATAAGTTTGCTATCAAGTCCTTTCTGGGAGAATATCTGGACTTGAGGAAAGATAAGGATAATGAACTGGCCACAGTGGATTCTATCCGTAAGGGGGTAGAGTTCAAAGGTGCCAATTTATGGATTCTGATCTTTGCCATATTCATGGCATCACTCGGATTGAATGTGAACTCCACTGCCGTTATTATCGGTGCCATGTTGATTTCTCCATTGATGGGACCTATTATGGGAGTAGGACTGTCTGTCGGACTGAATGACTTTGAATTAATGAAACGCTCTTTGAAGAGCTTTCTCATAACGACTGCTTTCAGTGTGACTACGGCAACAATCTTTTTCCTTCTTGCCCCTATTGCCGGTTCACAGTCAGAGTTGCTGGCACGTACATCGCCCACTATTTATGATGTATTCATCGCGCTTTTTGGTGGTTTGGCAGGTGTCGTGGCTCTCTCTACCAAGGAAAAAGGAAATGTGATTCCGGGTGTTGCCATTGCTACTGCATTGATGCCGCCGCTTTGTACGGCAGGTTACGGACTGGCTTCCGGTAATCTCATTTATTTTCTGGGTGCTTTTTATCTTTACTTTATCAACTCTGTTTTTATCAGCCTGGCTACTTTCCTCGGTGTTCGTGTGATGCATTTCCAACGGAAAGAGTTTGTGGATAAAACCCGTGAGAAGACCGTACGTAAATACATCGTTCTGATTGTAGTGCTTACCATGTGCCCTGCAGTTTATCTGACATTTGGAATTATAAAGAGCACTTTCTATGAAGCAGCAGCCAATCGTTTTATAAACGATCAGTTGAGCTTTGAGAATACGCAGGTACTTGATAAGAAAATTAGCTATGACCATAAAGAAGTACGGGTTGTTTTGATTGGTCCTGAAGTGCCTGACGCTTCGATATCTATTGCTCGTAGCAAGTTGAAAGAGTATAAGCTGGAAGATACGAAACTGATTGTATTACAGGGGATGAACAATGAAGCGGTAGATGTATCTTCTATCCGTGCCATGGTTATGGAAGACTTCTATAAAAACAGTGAGCAACGGCTTCAACAACAGGCGGTGAAAATTTCCCAACTGGAGACAACACTGGAGCAATACAGAACGTACGATGCTATGAGTCGTACATTAGTACCCGAATTGAAGGTGCTTTATCCTTCCATCACAACTTTTTCCATCGCTCACTCGCTCGAAGTGCGGGTCGATTCGATGAAGACGGATACGGTGACATTGGCTGTCCTTAAATTCGCCAGACATCCGTCTGTTGCTGAAAAAGAGAAAATCAGCGAATGGCTGAAAGCCCGCGTAGGAACGAAGAAGTTGAGGCTGATTACAGAATAATGAATCTAAAAATAATAATATGAAGTTCAGACTAACCGTCTTGATAGTCTTTTCTCTCTGTCTGTCGAATGTATTTGCCGATGAGGGAATGTGGTTGTTGGGAAATCTCCGAAAGAATAAACAGACTGACCGGGTAATGAAAGAACTTGGTTTGCAGATGCCTGTGAATAAAATATATGATCCGAAGAAACCATGTCTGGCAGATGCTGTTGTCAGTTTTGGAGGCTTCTGTTCAGGAGTGGTGGTTTCTGAAGACGGTCTGGTGTTTACTAATCATCATTGTGGCTTTAGCAGTATTCAGCAACATTCTTCAGTGGAACATGATTATCTGAAAGATGGTTTCTTTGCACGTAGTCTTGAGGAAGAACTGCCGAATCCGGAATTGTATGTTCGTTTCCTGCTTCGTACGGAAGATGTTACTAAACGCGTATTGTCTGCCGCCCGGCATGCTAAAACGGAAACAGAACGCCGTGTGGCTGTTGATTCGATTATGAATGTAATCAGTATGGAAGTCTCCGAAAAGGATTCTACATTGACTGGTATTGTAGATGCTTATTATGCAGGGAATGAATTCTGGCTATCTGTTTATCGTGATTATAATGATGTCCGCCTGGTTTTTGCACCTCCTTCTTCTGTCGGGAAGTTCGGATGGGATACGGATAATTGGATGTGGCCGCGTCATACGGGCGATTTCAGCGTATTTCGTATCTATGCTAATACCAAGAATGGTCCGGCGGATTATTCTCCTGAAAACGTCCCTTATCATCCCGAATATGTAGCACCCATTTCTTTGGATGGATACAAAGAAGGTTCTTTCTGCATGACGCTTGGCTATCCGGGCAGTACGGAACGTTACCTTTCCTCGTATGGTATCGAAGAGATGATGAATGGAATCAATCAGGCAATGATTGATGTACGGGGAGTGAAACAAACCATCTGGAAACGGGAGATGGACCGTCGTCCGGATATTCGCATTAAGTATGCTTCAAAATACGATGAAAGCTCCAATTATTGGAAGAATAGCATCGGAACGAATAAAGCCATCAAGCATTTGAAAGTGTTGGAAAAGAAGTGGGTGGCTGAAGCAGAGCTTCGTAACTGGATTCAGTCTCATCCGGAAGAGAGAGAGAAACTGATTCGTTTATTTTCTTCTTTAGAGTTGAGTTATAGTAATCGCCGTGAAACCAATCGTGCGTTGGCTTATTTCGGTGAATCGTTTATAAATGGTCCCGAGTTAGTGCAGCTCGCTCTTGAAATTCTCAATTTCGACTTTGAGGCGGAAGAGAAGTTGGTGATAACCCGCATGAAAAAGTTACTGGAGAAGTATGATAATCTCGATCTTTCCATTGATAAGGAGGTTTTTGCTGCCATGCTCAAAGAGTATCAGTCGAAAGTGGATAAAAAGTTTCTGCCTGCTATGTATGAGAAGATAGATACGCTCTACAACGGGAATATTCAGACCTATGTAGACTCTTTGTATGCAACTTCCAATATAACGTCTCCTAAAGGCTTAAAACGCTTTCTGGAGCGAGATACTACTTATAATCTCATAGAGGATCCGGTTGTTTCCTTAAGTCTGGATTTGATTGTGAAGTATTATGAGATGAATCAAAGCATTTCCGAGGCTTCCGAGCAGATAGAGGAGGGGGAGCGTTTGTTCAATGCAGCCATGCGCCGGATGTATGCTGATCGTAATTTTTATCCGGATGCCAACTCTACCATGCGGCTTAGTTTCGGAACGGTTGGAGGATATACTCCTTTTGATGGAGCCACTTATGATTACTACACAACCGTGAAAGGCATTTTTGAGAAAGTGAAGGAACATGCGGGTGATATTGACTTTGCCGTTCAGCCGGAGTTGTTGAGTTTGCTTTCTTCCGGTGATTTCGGAAGATATGCCAATGCGCAGGGAGATATGAATGTTTGTTTTATCTCCAACAATGACATTACAGGCGGTAATTCCGGCAGTGCCATGTTTAATGCCAAAGGAGAATTACTAGGCTTGGCTTTTGATGGCAACTGGGAAGCAATGAGCAGTGATATCGTATTCGAACCAGATTTGCAGCGTTGCATCGGGGTAGATGTGCGGTATATGCTCTTTATCATAGAGAAATACGGTAAGGCAGCCCATCTTATTCAGGAATTAAAAATGGGTCGATGAAGTAAATATTCCGATGAAACCGCATTTTTTATCGTTTTAATATAATAACGATTACGGCAGCGATAATCAGTGCAATACCTACACCAATGCTTGTGGTGAAGGCTTCCCCGAAAAGAAAGATACCTACACATACAGCAGTTACCGGCTCCATAGCTCCCAACACAGAGGTGAGTGTGGAGCCGATGCTTTTTACGGCTCTTACTAGAGCAAGATTAACTACGGTAGGGATTAAAGCTAATAGAATCAAGTTGCCGGCAGTATGCCATTTGCTGATGGGTTGAAGCTGGCTGATGGTTTCCGTTCCGATAAAAAGGAGAATACCTCCGAAAAGGAATACGTAGAAAGTAAGCAGTAGCCCCTTCATCTGTCCAATTTTTAGTTGGCTCATTGTGACGAGATAAAGCGCATATCCGAGTGCCGACAGAAGAACAATGAAAAGTCCCAGGAAAGAAAAGCTTCCCGTTTTTGTATCTCCGCCGGATAAGAAATAAACTCCTGCCACTGCGGATGCAATGGCAGCGATCCGCCAGCCGGACTTCTTTTCTTTAAAGAAGAGCATCATGATTAACGTGGTAAGCACCGGATACATGAAATGAATGGTGGTGGCAACACCGCTAGCCATAAACTTATATCCCCAGAACAGGAATACGGCAGACATTAAATAAAGAAGCGCAAGAAGAAACAGGGAAGGAATGTCCTGCCTCTTGATGCGAAATGATTGACCATTCACCAATAAGATTCCGCCTAACGCCAGACAGGCAAACAGGAAACGATAGAAAAGTATCGATTCAAATTGCATCCCTGCTTGCATGGCAGGAATGGTAAATAGAGGGATAAGTCCAAAAGAAGCCGATGAAAGCAGCCCATATAGTAAACCATTAACTTTATTCATAGTCAAGTATATATTCGGGCCGCAAAGATATAGCTTTTTTGAGGCAAGTAGATAAAGCGTCCATACAATATTTTTCGTAAATTAGCACGCGATGTAAATATGGCATTCGATTGAAAGAAAATACAAACTAATTTTTGGATAAAATGAAACGATTGACACTATTACCGGGATTACTATTTTTAATGCTGCAAGCAGCATTTTCACAAGAGTCAGGCAGCTGTAAACCAGTGAATCTGGTTTGTGATTATTTGGTGAATCCCTTGGGAATAGATAATCCTGCTCCCCGGTTATCATGGATGCTGAATGATGCTCGAAAAGGAGCACGGCAAACAGCCTGTCAAGTCATCGTAGACAAAGACTCTCTTGAATTGATTGCAGGGAAGGGAACTATCTGGGATTCGGGCAAAAAGGACTCCGAACAGATTCTGATTACCTATTCCGGACAGGAACTTCGTCCTTTTACCAAGTATTATTGGAGAGTGAATGTATGGGATAAGGATGGAGTGAAATCTTCTTCGGCTATTAATAGTTTCGAAACGGGCATGATGGGGATGGAACACTGGCAAGGGGCTTGGATTAGCGATAACAAAGATATTAATTACCGTCCTGCTCCCTATTTCCGGAAAGTGTTTGATGCACGAAAGAAGATATGGTCGGCAAGGGCATATATTGCCGTAGCAGGTTTGTATGAACTGTATATCAATGGTGAGAAGATTGGAAACCACCGGCTGGACCCGTTATATACCCGGTTTGACAGGCGTAATTTCTACGTTACTTATGATATTACTTCCCAAATACAGAAAGGGAAAAATGCGATTGGTGTGTTGCTGGGCAATGGATGGTATAATCATCAGTCAATGGCCGTGTGGGACTTTCATCGTGCACCTTGGCGTAACCGTCCTGCTTTCTGTATGGATGTGCGGATTACTTATGAGGATGGTTCTGTTGAAGTCGTTTCTACGGAGCGGGACTGGAAAACTTCATCCGGCGCATTGATCTTTAATAGCATTTATACAGCCGAGCATTACGACGCCCGTTTGGAACAGAAAGGCTGGAATACCGTGAACTTTGACGATTCTAAATGGAATGGAGTAGGATATAGGGCTGTTCCTTCACAGAATGTGGTGTCACAACAAGTGCAGCCGATTCGTGCAGTAGAAACAATCCCCGTAAAAATCTGGAAGAAACTTAATGATACAACGTATGTATTCGATTTTGCCCGCAATATGGCAGGAGTCACCCGCATTAAAGTGTCCGGGGAAGAGGGAACTGTAGTGAGACTGAAACATGGTGAGCGGTTGTATGACAACGGACGAGTGAATACGTCAAATATTGATGTGTATCACCGCCCGGTAGACAACTCCGATCCTTTTCAAACGGACATCCTCGTTTTGAGTGGAAAGGGAGAGGATGAATTTATGGCACGATTCAATTATAAAGGTTTCAGATACGTGGAAGTAACAAGCACTAACCCCCTTGTATTGAATGAGAATAATCTGACAGCTTACTTTGTGCATAGTGATGTTCCGCAGAAAGGGATGATTCATACTTCGAACGCACTTATCAACCGTCTTTGGTGGGCTACAAATAATGCCTATTTGTCCAACTTGATGGGGTATCCCACCGACTGTCCCCAGCGTGAGAAGAACGGATGGACAGGCGACGGTCATTTTGCTATTGAAACGGCATTATACAATTATGACGGTATCACTGTTTATGAGAAATGGCTTGCCGACCATAGAGATGAGCAACAGCCTAATGGTGTACTTCCCGATATTATCCCTACAGGAGGCTGGGGATATGGTACGGATAATGGACTGGATTGGACAAGCACTATTGCCCTTATTCCATGGAATATTTATATGTTTTATGGCGATCATAAACTGTTGGCAGACTGTTATGAAAATATAAAGCGATATGTAGACTATGTGGATCGCACCAGTCCGACCGGATTGACCTCATGGGGAAGAGGAGACTGGGTGCCTGTTAAATCACATTCTTCCAAGGAACTGACCTCTTCTGTCTATTTCTATGTGGACACCAAAATACTTGCCAATGCCGCAAAGATGTTTAATAAAACGGAAGACTATAAATATTATTCTGCTCTTGCCAATAAGATAAAGAACGCGATTAATGACAAGTTTCTGAATAGAGAAACGGGCATTTATGGTAGCGGCGTTCAGACGGAACAGAGCGTTCCTTTGCAATGGGGCATTGTTCCCGAAGAGTTGAAGAGAAAAGTAGCCCGGAATCTGGCAAAACAGGTGGAAGCAGCCGGCTTTCATTTGGATGTAGGTGTGTTGGGAGCAAAAGCTATATTGAATGCGTTAAGTGAGAACGGTGAAGGCGAAACGGCTTATAAATTAGCTGCACAAGACACTTATCCATCATGGGGTTGCTGGATTGCCAATGGTGCTACCACATTACTGGAGAACTGGGATTTGAATGCCACACGTGACATATCAGACAATCACATGATGTTCGGAGAAATTGGAGGGTGGTTTTATAAAGGATTGGGTGGAATCTTCCCTGACCCCGAAAATCCCGGATTCAAACATATTCTCCTTCGGCCTAATTTCCCCAGTGGATTAAATGAGCTCGAAGCCAGATATCAATCACCTTATGGGGAAATCTGCTCTAAATGGGAACGTAAAAAGAACCGTATTGTCTATCATGTAACTGTTCCGGCAAATAGCACTGCTACCTTTTATGCACCCGACAATGTGAAAGGAGAGCGTGCAGTAAATTTGGAAGCAGGAAAACATATCTTGGAATTACCTATAAAGAGAGCTGTTTATTGAATGTCTTTCGATTGGTAATCCTGGTTGCTGTTTACCCAGATGTAAAAAACTGCTTCTACACCATTGAAACGGATGAATATATCTCTCCCCTTCCATGAATCGGGCAGAGTGAAATCCTTCCGATAGCTACCTACCGGATTGGGCATGGAAGCGAAAGTATAATCTGCCGGACGAGGCTGGATGACATTGGGCCACTGCACTCCTTTGCTATAATCGCAGAATGGATAGATCACGTTACAATAGAGAGGTTTGTCCCAATTTCGTGCTTTTGTATAGCTGCTTTATAACTAATAGATGGAGTGTTTTGAAATAAGAACTTGACAAACGACTTTTTATTTTGTATCTTTGTGATCAGAAAAGAAACTTATTGATTGGAAATTATGTGTATGAATAGTATAATATTAGAACAGAGTTGCCGACGATTTACCTCTCTTTAGAAGAAGAGGAAATTTATTATATACTAAAGGTTGCAGACTTTTGATGAGTTTGCAACCTTTTTTGTTGTATAAAATTGAATTGTTTGCAGTAGATATACTTCTTATCGTTTTTAATAAATAGGAATACCGTTTATTAAAAACGATAAGAAAGTTTATTAGAAACACAAAAGTAGATTCTGTATGAACAGTTGTCTTTTTTCAATAAGATAGAATAGGGATAATGTTGTTCCTTCTCATTAGAATGTCAAGATGGTAATTAGTTGTAACATAAAGACCTCTGACTAATAATGTACAAATCTACGGATTATGCTTGCTTCATATTTATTTCTTCTTAGGTTTTCTACGTGCCCATCCTTCTTCGCTGAAGTCAGGTTCTTTATCTTTAAAAAACTCTTGCCAGTCATCTTTCTTTTTCGGACCGCGAGCATCAGAGTATCCTCGCTCAGCACGACTAGGCTTATCTTTTTTTGTTGACTTTGAGTCTTTTGCAGAAGCATCTTTCGGTTTTCTATCCTTATTTTCATAGCGCGGTGCACGTTCGTCGCTTTTGCCGCCGAATCGTTTACCTCCCTTGCGCTCATTTGAACCGTTTTCACGTCCTTTTCCGTTTTCTTCACCGGCACCGGCAATCTCAACAACTACCTTGCGTCCGTTCCATTTAGCCCTATTCAGCGCCTTGATTACATTTGTCGCTTCCTTTTCCGGCACTTCAAAGAAAGAATAGTTCTGCATTAGGTCAATACGTCCCAACTCGATACGTCCTCTTGTGTTACTATTTAGTAGTCCGATAAGATCGCTAGGGAAGAAACTGTCTGTTTTACCCAAATTGATAAACAGGCGGTTAAAGCCCGGTGCAGCTTGGCGGCTTCTTTTTTCGAAACCACCTTCTTTGCGGTCACCCCGTCCGGTACGTTCTCCTCTGATGTCAGTCGGTACTTCTATTTCTGCACGGTTGCGATAATACTCGGCGAAACGGTTGAATTCGTGAGAAACCATTCGTTTAATCAGGTCCTCTTTGCTCAACCATTCCAGTTTACGATAGATTTCCGGCATAAAGTCAGCAATCTCTTCCTCGTTTACTTTTACTTTTTCGAGATCATCAATAACCTTAATCAGCTGCTTCTGACAGATTCCTGCTGCTGTTGGCATTTCTCCGACAATGAATTTTTTGCTGATAATCCGTTCAATTTCTCTCATCTTTCCTTTTTCACGGAGGTTGATGATGGCAATGGAAGTTCCTGTTTTTCCGGCACGTCCTGTACGTCCGCTGCGATGTGTATAACTCTCTGTATCGTCTGGTAATCCGTAATTGATAACATGCGTCAGATCGTCTACATCAAGTCCGCGGGCAGCCACGTCAGTTGCCACGAGCAGTTGCAAGTTGCGGATGCGGAATTTCTGCATAACAGCATCCCGTTGTGCTTGAGAAAGCTCACCATGCAAAGAATCGGCATTGTAGCCTTCTTGCATTAATTTGTCTGCAATTTCCTGAGTCTCTTTACGGGTACGGCAGAAAATGATACCGTATATTTGTGGGTAGTAATCGACGATACGCTTTAAAGCTTCGTATTTGTCTTTAGCCTGTACGGTATAAACAACGTGTTTAACGTTGTTGGTACTTTCATTCTTACGGCCAATAGTGATTTCTTTCGCATTGCGCAGGTAATTTTTGGAAATGCGTGCGATTTCCGGACTCATTGTTGCGGAAAACAATAGAGTGTTGCGTTCCTGCGGTACATCAGCCAGAATGGCGTTGATGCTTTCTGTGAACCCCATATTAAGCATTTCGTCCGCTTCATCCATTACTACATTGTGGATGGTAGACAAGGAAACGGTTTTGCGTTCCATCAGGTCCAACAGGCGTCCGGGTGTAGCTACAATGATGTGTACTCCTCGTTTGAGGCTGCGTATCTGGCTGTCAATAGAAGAACCACCATATACAGGTAATACTTTTAGTCCGTCA
>OBVZ01000770.1_pt1 | contig 12971 bp, 12 predicted proteins | sample 1476241 | NCBI WGS metagenome assembly OBVZ01 (sample SAMEA2580034, study PRJEB22360) | human gut metagenome | reverse complement strand
CACCGCGGCCGACGCCCTGCCGCAGATGCTCGAATCCGCCACCATCGGAGGCAAGCCCGCTGATCCCGCCGACCTCACCAAGGAGGCTCTCCGCGACCTCTTCGACCAGCTCACCGACGGCCAATTCACGCCGCTCTGGCAGGCCATCGCCGAACTCAACGGGACGGCCGCCGACCCAAAAGCCGCGTTCGACCTAGCCTCGAAAGTTCTCCGCAGCTAGTCCGAGACCTCAAACTCTGCCGCCAGCTCGGCATCAGCTACAAACGCTTCCTCGGCTGGGAACCCACATACGAGACCATCCGCGACAACCACCGACGCATCATCGGCTACCGTCCGGAACCCGAATGGGACGAGACGGAGCGTGAATGGATGCGCGCGCTCGCCGATTACGAGAGCACGCTGTGTCCGCTGTGCGGCCTGCCTCGGAGCGTCTGCCAGACGCCGGAGGCCGAATTCGGCCTGCACTCGGACGTGGGCATCTGCTGGGCGACCGCGCATATGCAGGAATCCATGCGCCAATGGCAGGACTCGAACAAGACCAGTCCGGCGCGCAACGCGCTGGTGGCGCACCTCACCGACTGACCATCTCAAGGAGGACAAATGGCCGCGAACCAGAACATCGTCATCCGGTTGATGGCGGACACAGCCTCATATGAGGCGGCGATGACCCGCGCCGGAAGCACCGCGAGAACGGTCGCTTCTGGTATGGAGAACACCGGTCGCAAGTCCGCGCTTATCGCCAGCGGCATGACCGTAGCAGGTTTGTCCGTGGCCGCGTTTGGCGTAGCCGCGGTGAAGATGGCCGCAGACTTCGACCAGCAGATGAGCACCGTGCAGGCGAACACCGGCGCGACCAGCGCCCAAATGGACCAACTGCGTGCCGCCGCCATCGAGGCCGGAGCTTCCACGGTTTATTCCGCTTCGGACTCCGCCGACGCGATCAACGATCTCGGCAAGGCCGGCATGAGCGTCACGGATATTCTCACCGGCGGTTTGTCTGGCGCTTTGAATCTGGCCGCCTCCGATGGAATGGCCGTGGGGGATGCCGCCGAATACATGGCCAACGCGTTGAGCATGTTCCACCTGAAGGGGTCTCAGGCTTCCCAAGTGGCCGATACCCTGGCGGCTGGCGCAGGCAAGGCCGTCGGCAATGTCTCCGATTTCGGCGAGGCGTTGAACAATTGCGGCGCGCAGGCGAACAGTTTCGGCATGAACGTGCAGGAGACCACCGGCGTTCTGGCCCTGTTCGCGCAGAACGGCACCATCGGCGCCGAGGCCGGCACCCAGCTGAACAGCATGCTGATGAAGCTGGCCGCACCGTCTACCGAAGCTGCCAATGCGATGAAGGAATTAGGCATCAGCGCATATGACGCTCAACATCATTTCGTCGGCATGGCGAACTTCGCCGGCCAATTGCAGAAGGCCGAAAAGAACCTGACCGACGAGCAGCGCAACCAGGCGAACGCGACCATCTTCGGCAGCTACGCCATCAAGGCCGCGAACTACCTGTACGAGGCCGGCGAATCCGGTGTCAACAAGTGGACTAAGGCCGTATCCGAAAGCGGGTACGCCGCCGAGCAGGCGGCTGCGAAGAACAACAATCTCAAGGGTGATCTGGAGAATCTTGGCGGTTCGATGGAATCCTTGATGATTTCCGTCGGCGAAGGCGCTCAGGGGCCTTTGCGCAAGATGGTGCAGGGGTTGGATACGCTGGTTGACGCGTTCGCCGGTTTGCCGTCAGGCGTGCAGCGGACGCTCGTGGTCATGGCGTCACTTGCGGGCGTGTTCGGCGCTGTGCATAAGGCCGCGGGCAATCTCAACGGCAGCACCAGCACGATGGCCAACAATATCGGCTTGGCCATCGACCCGATCCAACGCGTCAAGACCGCTTTGGCTTCCGCGCAGACCGCTTTCCAGATGTTCCGCGCGATCGGTCAGAGCGCGCAGGAGCAGTTGGAATCGTTCGGCACTGCGGAGGATTCCGCCACGCTCCGATCCAAGGGGTTCCACAGTGTTGCCGACGGACTCATCTCACTTATGGGAGGTCCGTGGGGCATCGCCCTGGGCATTGCCACGACGGCGCTCACCGGTTTCATGACGGCCGCGCAGAATACCAAGCAGGCGGTGCAGGAAGTGCAGTCAGCCGCAGCCAATGGAGCCAGCGCTATCCACGAGGCGCTGGTCAACCAGCTGCAGAATATGGATGTCGGCACCTTCCATGGCGAACCGGGATGGCTCAGTGCGATCGAGCAGGGCATCACCGGATCGAAGAAGCTGACCGACGTGATGAGCGAGGCCGGCATCAGCATCACCACCATGACCAAGGCCGCCGAAGGCAACAAGACGGCCATCAAGCAGGTCAACTCGGCGGCGGACAAGCTCGGCTCCAGCCTTGGCAGCGGGTCACATAAGGCCACCGCGCTGCGCGACGGCCTTGCCGCCCTGACCACCGCCTACCAGCAGGGCACGAAAGGCGCCAAGGACAAGTCCAAGGCGTTGGACGAACTCGATGGCAAAACCAATAGCGCGGCGAAATCCACGAAGGAAGCTGCCGGCGCGAACAAAGAGCTTGGCTCTTCCGCTTCGGACGCGTCAAGCCAAATCGACGATCTTGTCCAGGCGTTGTTTGGTTTGGAGTCCGGCAACCTGACTGCGGACCAGGCGGTCGACCAACTAAATCAGAAGATCGGCGAACTGTCCGACACCTGCAAGGACAATGGCGTCGTCTTCGACCAGAACGGCAACCTGCTTGACAGGTTTTCAGAGCAGGGCACCAAGACCAAGCAGGCGTTGGAGGACATCGCCAGCAGCGCCCAGAACGCTGCGGAAAAGATTCTCAAGCAGGGCGAGAGCACCGGTTTCAGCAGCGGCGAGATCGAGCGTGCGAACGGCGTGCTGCAGGACGCTCGTGACGCGATCATCCGGCAGGCCGAAGCCTCCGGCATGAGCGAACAGGCCGCTAACGCCTTGGCAGACCGTTGGGGACTGAGTTCGGACAGCATCAAGGCTTCCATCGACAACATCAAGAAGACCGCCGACAACAGCAAGGCGAAGCTTGACGTTGACGATTCCAAGGCCAAGAAGAAGACCAAGACCGCCGAGACCAACGTCGACAAATTCAACAAGAAGATAGCGAAGGCCAAGCTCGAGGCCGAAGACAAGAAGGCCACCGCCAGCGCCAAGAAGGCGCAGAAGATGATGGACGACTTCAACAAGAAGCACGTCAAGGCCACACTGGATGCGACCGACAAGGCGTCCAAGAAAGCCAAGACCGCCTCCGCGAACGTCAACAAGTTCAACGGCAAGAAAGCCACAGCCAGACTCGACGCGAAGGACAACGCATCGCCGAAGGTCGACAAGGCCAACTCCAAGAAGCTGACCAACAAGCGCAACACGCTCAACTCCACCGACATCGCGTCGCAGATAGTGAAACGCGCGAACGCGCAGAAGCTGGCGAACAAGAAGAACACCTTGGGTTCGACCGACAAGGCCGGACCGAAGGTAGACGCCGTCAACCGCAAGAAGCTGAACGACAAGAAGAGCACCGCATCGGTCAACGACCAGGCGACTCCGGTGCTCCGCTCCATCAACAACTTCAAGATCGCGGACAAGAGCTTCACCGTCACGGAGAAGACGAAGAGGGAGGGTGGCTACACCGGTGGAATGTTCACTGATGGCCACTTCCAGAAATTCGCAGGCGGCGGCATGTTCTCCGGCTACGTGGATCCGGCGTGGGCGCCCGGCAACGGGTTGAGCGACAGCGTGTATCTGCTCAACGCGCGTCTCGCCGCGGGCGAGTACACGCACAGGGCTGCCGCTGTCGACTATTACGGGCTTGAGACCATGCGCGCCATCAACGAGATGCGCGTGCCTCGCGAGGCGTTCATGACAAGTCACAGCATGCCGGACGTTTCAGTGCAGGTGGATACGCGTGCCGTCGTTGCTGCGATCACAAGTCTGCACAACGATCTTGGCGCGATCATCTCCACTGCTGCAGGAGATTCGACAATAAGCGACCGCGATTTGGGGAGGTTGATTCGCAAATATGCGCGAGCTTGAATACACGTCGCATGATGGCACGGTCATCGACCTCAACGCCGATGATCTGTGGGTGGCCGACCTGCAGGACATGCGCGCGAACGCGTGGACCTACACTCTGGCCGCGCGCGGAATCAAGGGCGTGAGCCGGTCGGCCATCACCTCCAAGATGACCATCCGCACCAAACAGCCGACGCTCCTGGATGACGTGTGCGCCCTGTTCGACATGGACATGCAGGCGCAGCGGCCCGGGACCATCACAGTCAACGGGGAATGGGGGCAACGCGCCTACGTCGTCGCATCCAGTCTCGGCATGCTGCCGATGCCGGACTACGCGCAGGTCGACTGCACCGTGGTTCTGTGCGACGGCGTGTGGCGCAAGGCTTTGCCGACACAGCATTTCTTCCCCGCTGCGGCCGGCACTGGAGGCCAGCTCGACCTGCCCACCGACCTGCCCACCGACTTCGGCACGTCCAGGATCGCGATGCTCGTCTCCAATCCAGGAGTCCAGCCCGCGGAATTCGCTGCGACGATCTTCGGCCCGTGCTCTAATCCGTCCTTCACCATCGGCTCCAACCGTTATGAGATTGACGATGTGGCCATCCCGTCCGGCGGATACATCGCACTGTCGGCCACCGGATTGGACAAGAGCATCAAGCTCGTCGCGACCAACGGCGACATCACCGACATCTTCGCCCACGGCCAGCGCGGCAACGGGGCCGGCGGCGGAAAATACATTTTCGAACCGATACCGGCGGGATCCAGTCTTTTGGAGGTCTCAGCCAACTTCGGCATCGATCTGACCCTCTACCAGCAGTCCGGAGGTGTGCCGTGGTCGACATTATCCTAGCCGACGCCAAACTGACTCCGCGCGGCAGCGTCTCTGACGTGACGCTTGATTGGGCGTCCGGCACTGACGAAAACGATTTCGAGATGACCATCGCCGATCCAACGCCGGCGCCGGTACGTGGCTGGTGGTGGTGGATCGACGACACAGAGATAGGCGGCCGCATCGACGACATGCGCACAACGGTCACGTCAGGAGCATCGGAGGTGACATGGCTCGGACGCACATGGACCGGCCTGCTCGCCTCGAAGATCATCAGACCGGACAGCGGGCAGGATTACCTCACCGTCTCCGGCAGACTGCCGAACGTCGTCAAAAGCCTCGTACGGCGCATCGGCCTAGATTCCGTGCTCACAGTCGATTCCGACGACCAAAGCACCGTCACCAATTGGGTCTTCAAGGATCCGCGCTACGTGGACGCCTACACCGGACTGCGGAATCTGCTCGCATCATGCGGCAGACGCCTCGACATCAACGCCAGGAACAACCGGATCCTGCTCGGCATCACACCGGTGGAGACCATCGGCAACACCGTCGACTCCGACCTCGTGGACTTCAAGGCCGAGACCAAGCACCGGACCGTCAACCACCTCATCGGCCTCGGCGAGCAGAACCTCAAAAACCGGTATGTCAGCGAATGGTACGCGGACTCAAGAGGCAACGTGTCCCGCAAGCAGACGCTCACGGGAGTCGAAGAGGTGGCCGAAATCTACGACTATTCCGCCGCCGAGCAGAAGACATTGGACGATAACACGCAGAAGCGACTGCAGGAGCTGCAGACCGGAGGCACCGTGGACGTGACGCTCGCCGAATCCATCGGCGAAAGACTCAAGGTCGACGACATCGTGACCGCCTCCGACCACAACACCGGATTGACCGTGACCGCGAAGGTCACCAAACGCATCATCAAGATCTCGGACGGCATCATGACCACCTCATGCGAGGTAGGCCAAAGCGTCGTCAAGGAGGCAATATCAGGAAGGTGAGGGAAAATTGACCATCGAACTAGTCGACGGCAAGGCCGGCGTCGAGCACATCTCAAGCGAGGACAAGGCCATCATCCATCAGGCAAAATTCGGCAAATCCGACATGGTCTTCGACTGGGGTGACGTGCTGAAATGCACGATGGGCAGTGCGAACAAGGCGACCATCGGCACGGGCTGCGCGAGCATCCAAGGCTTGGACTGGCATATCACGGCGGCGGAGACCGTGACCATCGAGAACGGCTCCCAGGGCATGAAGCGGAACGACATCATCGCCGCGCATTACCATCGAGATTCCACGAGTGGCATCGAAACGGTGAAATTGACCGTGTTGAAGGGTTCGCCGGATGCGACTGCCGCCGCTGATCCGAAGGTTCCGTCTGGGAAGATATTGTCCGGCGCGGTTGACGCGTACATGCCTCTCTGGCGTATCCCATTGGATGGCATCACGGTCGGTACGCCGGTGCGCCTGTTCACGCCAAGGGGGGCTTTGTGGGATTCCGTAACCAAGACTTTGATTAAATCGCAGTATGGCACCGTGACCGGCGTGAAGTCTGGCAAGATCGCGCAGATTAGCATCAACTGGAAAAGCGCGAGCACTGACTCGTGGGGCAGTGGACAGTTCGGTACAATTCCGGAGGGTTGGAGGCCTGCGGTCGTCACGCATGGCACGTGGTCGGGGCGTGATGGTGGCAGCCAGCGTGATTTCATTCTGGAAACGAATGGCAATTTCCGTTATGCCAATTGTGGCGCGGGGCAGAACAGCGGCACGTTCTCCGGGACGATGACCTACATTCTCGCCTGAATAGCTTTCCGTAACCCAGCTATGCCAACTGAAATGGCAGGACACCGCATCGTTCGTTCCGGCTTCTTACGGCGCTTCTAACACCATCACGGTCAAAGACGGTCTGATTTTCGTGGACCTGTCTTCGTTCAGAAGCACCGCGCAAGCCGGCCGCCAAACCTCATCGACAAACACGCCAAACAACAACACAAACACCTTCCAAAAAAGCGAAAAACCCACAAAACCAGCAACGCCCATACGGCGCTCGCCGATGCGGGATTTTCTCAAACACAACACTAGTGACAGGAGGAAAAATGACACAGGTGAAATTCGATTTCGGCGCACTCACGACAAGTGGAGTCGCCGACCTCGCCAACGACCCGATCAGCATCACGCCGACCAGCCGATTCGCGACCGCAGGCAAGAAGATCGTCGTCGACGAAACCCTCAAGACCACGCTCGACACGCACGGCACCGCCACCCTCAGTCTGCCGCCCACAGGCAAGGACTGGGCCTACGAGCTCCGCGTCGGCTCCGGCACGCGCCACGAATTCGCCGTGACCTTCGACGTGCCCGACAACACCAACATCCTCAATTTCGCCGACCTCGTCACAGTCGACCCGACAACCCTCATCCCCAACACCGGTAATCCGCTCTCCGACATCGACCAGTCCGACATCGACTGGGCAGTCTCAGCAATCAACGCATAAGGAAGGCAGCAAATGGTAGACACAGACAAAGTCATCCGCCTGAGCGACTACGTCCAGCTCGAGCGCGCGCAGAAAAACGCGAATGGATCCAGATTCGCCTACGACGCGGCCAAGAAGGTCGTGTCGAATGTGCGCGAGTATTTCGCCGCGCATCGTGACGGGCGCACGTATGGCGTGCGTTTCCCGCTCTATAGCTTCTCCAATTCGCCGGACGGCGTGAAGGTCGGCGACAATGCCGGTCTGACCGTCGTACCGTCCACGAATTATCGTGCGGGCCGTGACGATTACGCTGGTTTGAGCGCGTTCCGTGTGTTCGACGCGAACGTTGCGGTGGCCGATGATGGCACGCCGGTCGTGAAGGCCATCAAGGGTTTGGCTGGCAATTACGCGAAGGACGGGTCGAATGGCGACGTGTTCGTCATCACCACTCCCGGCTTCTACCGGTTCGAGTTCGACACGAACCATTGCACCATCTGGTATTCGGACACCCAGTACGACGGCTATTCGCCGATGCCGGGCGCGCTGCTGCCGGACGGTTCGCTCCGCCCGTGCATGGCGTACGCGAAATACCCGCTGTCCAATTACGGCGGCAAGGCCGCGTCCGTCTCGGGTCAGATTCCGGCCTCCATGAGCGAACAAGGCTCCGTGGCCGTAACCACCAGCAAAGGCAAGGGCTACAGCGGAAAGACCTCCGCCGACACGTTCTACATGCAGCTCATGCACATGCTCAAATACGCGACCAAGGACATCGAACGCTACTTGGGCGGCGACTTCAACGGTTCCGGCCAGGTCAACGTCAGCAAGGCCGAAACCAACGTCACACGCGCACTGGTCAAGGCCACTGACGCGGCAAGCATCGACCTCGGCTCCTACGTGAGCGTCGGCACCGGCACCGACCGTGGAGACAATAAGACCGCCGAGGCGGCGGCATACCGCAAGGTCATTTCCAAGACCGTCGTGGACTCGGCAACCACCGCGATCAACGTGTCCGGCGCGGCCTTCACGACCACGACGGCCATGCATGTCACCCAAATGCCGTACCTGACCGGCGCGACCGACGGCGTACTCGGCAACGACGGCATCCCCCGCGAGGACGTGTCCAAAACCCATCAGCCGATCAAGCTCCAAGGCATCGAACTGTTCGCCGGAGTCTACGAGACCGAGGGCGACATCATCCTGAAGAACGTGAAGGATTCGGACACTTCCGGCCATACCGAAGTGTGGAAGGTGTTCGACACCACCAAGGCGAGCGGCACCGCCATCACCGCCGACTACGTGCATGTGGGCGACTATCCAGCCGTCAACGACAAGACCGACAACCAGTGGCAGTGGCAGACCGACTTCACTGAAAAGCACGGATTCCTGCTGCCCACCGGTGTCGGCGCGACAAGCACCAGCGGTCTGACCGACGCGCTGATCATCAACCCGATCAGCGCTCCGGGACTGCATGAGTTGCGGCGCGGTGGCGATCTCTGGGACGGTTCGCGCTGCGGGTTGTTCTTCGCGGACGGCAGGGACGACTTCTCGGGCGCTTGGTGGTACTGCGGCGGTCGCCTATCCGTTCTTGGCCGCACGCACGCCTAGTGCGGGCGGTTGGGGGTGAGCGCCAGCGAGGGGGCGAAAGCCCCCTTATCACCCTCGTATGACTCTTGGTAATATTTCAGGGATTCGTGACGGCTTCGCCGGGTTCCTCCTGCTCTTGCAGCGCGGTGGCAATCTCAGGGACGGTTCGCACTGCGGGTTGTTCTACGCGAACGGCAGGAACGACTTCTCGAACGCTTGGTGGAACTACGGCGGTCGCACATAGGGTTGATTCTCAATTTTCCGTCACGACTACCCTCCGCTTTCGGGGATATGCGAGAGGGCAAGCCTCGGCCATGCCGAAAATCGAATCAAGCACGCGGCTGGTAGCACATTGCGAACGCCGCCAACATTCCCCTTATAGCTTTCATGAAAACATATTGCAAACACAGTCGCATCACCGAACCCGCGTTCGTGCGCGACTGCATCGAACGGTTCCTCAAAGGCAAACGCTCCCGCAGGGACGTGAACGACTTCCTCAGCCGCCATCCCGACTTGGATTCGCTTTCACGGCAGATAGCAGACGAGATAGGACACGGCGAATACAGGTTCGCGCCCATCCGCTACTTCCGCCGTGTGGAACCGATCTCAGGCAAGATACGCGTCATCGGACGCAAAAGCATCCGCCATCAGATCTACGATTACGTCTGTGGTACGGCGTTGATGCCATTGTTCCGCGCGAAGGTCGGCAGATGGCAGACGGCGAGCATTCCCGGCAGGGGCATAGCCGACGCGCGTCGCGCGATCAGGAAATGGGTGCGCGAACCGTCCAGCAAAGTGTTCGTGAAACTGGACGTGCGCAAATGCTATCCGAGCATCAGCCGTCAAGTGTTGAAACAGTTGCTCGCAAGGGACGTGGGGGACAAGCGGCTGCTTGATTTGACGTTCCATCTCATCGACCAATACGCGGGCGATGACGGGTTGAACATCGGCTCGTATCTGAGCCAATGGCTCGCAAACTATTACCTTTCGTATGCCTACCATTTCTGCGAACAGCATCTTTCCAAGGAGCGTGTGAACCGCAGGACGGGCGAGATGACCACGAGACGGCTCATAACCCACATGCTCTTCTACATGGATGACGTGCTTCTTATCGGCCGCTCGAAGCGTGACCTGACCATCGCAGTCAAACGCATCCGCGCCTATCTGCATGACACGCTCCGCTTGGAGATTCACCCGACATGGAACGTGAAGTATGTCGGCATGGAACCAATAGACATGGTGGGCTTCACTTTCTGGCCCGACCATACCGTCGTCAGAGCGGGTATCTTCCTCCGCGCCCGACGCTCATTCCACAGATACGCGCGGAACCCTACAAGTCTTCGGCTCGCATACCGTTGCGCCAGCTACTACGGCTGGCTCAAAAACAGCGATTCAATCCAATACCGGCGCCGTCACGACGTCGATCAGATCGTCCGCCACGCAAGGAACACCATCGCGGCGCACAACAGGAAGGAATGACAATGATCCAGAACGTCAGCTCGGCCACGCCATTGGACGCGGTCGAATACCATCTCCGCGACGACGGACTAGCCGACATCCGCATCCGCAAGAACATCAAGCAGGTCAATCACGAGGCCACCGACCAGATGCCGGCGTGGAGCGAATGGACGGCCGTCGAATCCTACCAGGTGCTCCCGCTGCAGGAGCAGGAGGCCATCGAGCAGGCCGACATGCTCTTCGAGGGCGACGTCACCAGTTCCCAGCCGGTGCTCGATCGCATCACTGCGTTGGAGCAGTCCTCTCTGGACAACGCCCAGCTGCTGGCCGACCTCATCGCCGATGACTCCGACGGTGATTCCACCGATGACTCGGCCGACTCCACGCCGTCCGACACTGCTGCGGCGAACGACAAGACCACCACCGGTGGCGCCGATTCCGCCGATACCACCGAATCCGGAAAGGAGGAGTGACCATGGCCAAAGTCAACCGCGCGGCAGCCGTCCGCATGTATGTCAGACTCGTCAAGGCCGGACGCATGGAATTGGACGAAGTGCCCGAGAAATACCGAGACGATGTGCAGTCCAAGCTTGACCCCTGGGAGGACTGATGCCTCCGCTTGACCTTTTCTCAAGCACGGAATTCTGGACTTCGCTGCTCGTCGCCTTGGTCGGAGGCGGGGGAGTGGGCGCCATCATCGGCGCGATCTCCAGCCGTCGCAAGGACACGGCGGACATCGCCGCGAAAGCATGCGACATCCTCACGGATTCCGTCATTAAGCCCTTGCGCGAGCAGGTCGAGTCGCAGGAGGAGCAGATCCAGCATCTGGAGGTCCAGCAGCGGAAATACTTCGCGCTCACGGCCTACACCCGATCGCTTTTCCATTGGCTCCAACAGTTTTGCGAGATCGTCGAGCCCGACTTCCTTCAGAGGCATCCGAAGCCGCACCTGCCGGACGAGCTGCGCGCCGACGTGGCTCCGGAGACCGTGGAGGGCGAATGACCTTCGTCATCGCCTGGATCGGTCTCGCCGCGCTCGTCCTGCTTTTCAACCGTGGCGCCCACATGTGACGCCGCCATAACCCATGAAACCTCACGTGAAAGCGTGGGGTTTCCCGTTTCTAGAGAAAGGAAATGAATGCGCAAGCACAAGCCTCCGTGGCTCAAACGCTTCCGTCTGGCGGTGACCGGCGTGGTCATGGCCATCGCCATGGTCGTGGCGCCAGCCGCGATGGCCGACCTCAACGGCGTCGACATCAGCGGCTACCAGTCGGCGGATATACCGTCCGCCATCTCGGCCGACTTCGTCATCGTCAAGGCCACGCAGGGGCTCTACTGGAGCAACAACAACTACGCCACGCAACTGGCCAACGCCGACCGTACAGGCAAGGAGACCGGTGTCTACCACTTCGCCAACGGTGGCAACGCCACGGCGGAGGCCGACACCTTCGTCAACGCCGTCGCCGGACGCGTCGGACGCTCCATACTCGCCCTCGACTGGGAGCAGTGCCTCGCCTATGGGCGATACGGCTGCGCGACCGCCAACCCAAACTGGGGCAATCCGGCATGGATCCAGATATGGGTGACCCGAGTGCATGACCGCACGCAGGTCTGGCCCATCGTCTACGTCCAGCGCTCCGCGGTCTGGCAGGTCAACACCTGGGTACGACAGCGGTGCATGCTCTGGGTGGCGCAGTACGCCAACAGCCAGCCGACCGGATACCAGCCCAGCCCATGGAACGGCGGAGCGTCCGGCGAAGGCATGACGCAGTACGCCAGCACCGGCTACATCAACGGGCGCGGCCCGCTCGACCTCAACCGTTTCTACGGCGATCGAACCGCCTGGAAGAAGATCGCCTGCGGCGAACGCGCCGGATGCTCCACCGGTACCGTCACCACGGCCCCACAGGTCAACAAGCCAGCGGAGCAGACGCCGACCGACCTCAACGTGCTGGCCGACAAGGTCATCCACGGAGACTATGGCAACGGCCAGGAGAGAATCAATCGCCTCGGCGGCAACTACAACGCCGTCATGGCGATCGTCAACTCCAAGCTCGGCGGCGGATCCTCCACTCAGACCACCGTGACCCGCACGCCGTCCCGCACCTACGTGGTCCGCTCCGGCGACACCGTGTCGGCCATCGCCGAGCGTACCGGCCTTAAGCCGGCCTCCGCGTGGCGCGTGCCTTCCGGCAACATCAACCGGATCTACGTTGGCCAGACGATCACCTACTACGGCTCCGTCTCCACGACTGCAGCTCCGTCCACGACCTACTACGGCTCCACTCACGTGGTCAGTGCAGGCGAGAGCCTGTGGAAGATCTACGGATCCGGCTGGTACGCGGCGGCGCAGCGCAACGGCTTGCGCCCGCCGTACACAATCTATCCCGGCCAGCGGCTCCGCTGACCGGACCCCGGCTCCACGATTCTAAAAGTTGTGGAGCCGGTCTTATGCAACACTTAAGGAGGTGTGTAATGGACAAGGACACCAAGACCGAGCTCGACTATCTTCTGCCGGACAAGGCATACGAGATCCTCAAGTGGGTCGCGCTAATCGCCCTGCCGGCCGTCGCGTGGCTGTTCGGTGCG
>OBVZ01000748.1_pt1 | contig 13398 bp, 7 predicted proteins | sample 1476241 | NCBI WGS metagenome assembly OBVZ01 (sample SAMEA2580034, study PRJEB22360) | human gut metagenome | reverse complement strand
CCTAACTTTAGAAACCGCCGGATGCCGAACGGCACGTCCGGTGGTGTGGGAGGGAGCGAGGTGCAAATCCGCTCTCTACCCGATATCCGGGTACTTTTCCATGCAATGAGAGCAACGCGGCGCTTAAAAAGTTGTGTTTGGTGTCCTTCCTGACAAATAACGGTGCGGCATTGAATTTCATCGTATTCAGATTGGCCACATGTACGATTTGGTATCGGCAGAAGGCAGGACGTTTGCTGATGAACCCTGAATCACCTAGGCAGAGAGCATGACGAACTAACGAGATCTTCGAGCGAAATATTCGACAGATTTTTTGTTCCGAGCTTTCGGTAAATGGCATTCCGGTGCGCATAGATGGTGCGGTCGCTTAAACCCAAACGTTCGGCAATCTGTTGAGAAGAGACGTCTTGGATCATAAGTTCCAGTATTTCGCGTTCTCGCTCAGTAAGGAGGTCAAATGCTTTTTCAAGATCCCGGCCGGTAAGTTCGCCGCAGCTTTTGGCGAGACTTTCTCTGCACAGTTTGGCGATCGCCTTCATCAGGCGGTCTTCGTCAACGGGTTTTTCAAAAAATTCGGCTGCACCCGCCTTCAGCGTCGTAACGGCAAGGTCAACGTTGGCATGTCCTGTAAGGATGATGATGGGCAGGGAGTACCGGCGGCGGCGCATTTCCATCTGCAGTTCTGTGCCGGTCATGTCGGGCATGCTGATGTCGAGAATAAGACAGCCAGGCACAGATGGTGCGTCATCCATAAGGAAAGACCATGCACCAGCATAAGTGCGAACCTGCCAGCCGGCATAGGTGAGCATCATTTCACACGTTTCACGGAGATCTTCGTTGTCATCAACGATGCGCACGAGCGTGTGCTGCTGAATATCCTTGAGTGTTCGAGTCACGAGGAGCCTCCGGGAAGCGGAAGAATGATGTGTACTTCGAGGCCTTTGTCGGCTCGTGCACTGAAGTGAATGCTGCCGCCGTGTGCGCTGATGATGCTCCGCACGATGCTGAGGCCAAGACCCAAACCGTCTCGTTTCTGTGACGGTCCGCAGGAGGCAATGCGCTCAAGCGCTTGAGCATCGAGTTGTTCTGTTTCGTCTGAAACGATTAGCTCGACGTGATCTTCGCCGCAGGTCAGTGCAATCTTGGACTGCGGGTCCCGTCCGGCTGCAGCTTCTGAGGAGTTCTTGAGGAGATTAAGCACAACCAGCTGAAGTTCAAGGGGATTGCCGGTAATGAAGACATTGTCCGGCAGGACAACCATCACTGCATGATGAATGAGTTTCATCTGGGCGGCTTCAGCCACTGTTTCCCGGATCAGCGCGGAAAGATTAATCGGGAGGTTTCGGCGGTCCGTTCGGGCATAGGAGCAGACGTGCTCGACAATGTCGTTGATTCGCTCTGTTTGTCTTCGGGCTTTGGCACAGGACTTCTCAATGACGGCAGAGTCCTCTTCGTCGCGGGCGGCGGCCATCTCGATCGTACGCAGCGCATAGCGCAGTGCTGAAAGCGGCTGACGAATTTCGTGCGCAACCATGTTTGACAGCATGCCCATCGTGCTCATTTGCTCATAGCGGTGGAACTTTTGGAGAAGCGCAGTGTTGCTCTCTTCCAGAGCCATGCGTCGGGCAGCTTCGTCGTTAAGTTCTCGGGTTCGGCGCTCAACGAGGGCATTGACGCGACGAAGGTGCAGCATTAAGGCGAGGAAAGCAACTAGAGCAGCCAATGCGAACGGCCAGACGGCCTCCCAGACACGCGTGAAGGTCCAATGCCGCAGGTATTCATAGCGTCCCCATTTGAGCTCTCGGTAGAGCTGATCGATGCTTTTGAAGCTGTTGGCGGTGCTCCATGCGATGCCCGCTTCTGTTTGCGGCGGCGCGGTGAGCAGTGCCAGAGAGATTCGCTTGGCAACGTCGGACGGCACCTGACTCATAGCGCCAACCGTCCAGTTAGGAAAGAGCCTCGATGTGTGCGCGCAGGCGAGCGGAGAGTCTTCTGCCGGCTCGATTACCTTGAAGTGTTTTCTCCTCTCTATTGGCAGTCCTTCAAGAACGCAGGCCCGCATCAGTCCAACGTCAATGGTTCCGTCTTCAAGTGCCCGCAGAATTTTCGGCACGGGCTGATCCACCTGTCTGAGGGAACTGAAGAAGCGGTACGGATCCAAGCCTCTGTCAAGGAGCGCAGAAGCCGGCATCTGCCAGTTGAAGAACATCGATTCGAGACCCGACATCGCCGAGAGATGTTTCAGGTCCTTAAGACTGTTGAGATCAGTGCGTCGGCTGCTCACAACGACTGCGCCGGCAACCGCTTGGTTGGGATCCGGGGCGAAATTGGTGACGAGCGTGGCGAGCGGATAGATGCCGTCAGGCAGCAGCGATGCATAGCACCCGCTGCTGCCGAAAATCACATCTACTTTGCCGCTGCGGGCCGCCTTGATGAGAGCTGCCGTACGGTAGACCTTCACATCCACGCGGTATTCCGGGAGACTTTGCGAGAGAATCTGCGGCAGTTTGCGCAGCACGTAGTCGTCGGCATTCACATAGGTCGTGAATCCCGACGGAGTGCCTTCCTGCAAAAAGGCCATCATCCCAAAACGCAGGACGGGACGGAGGTCTTCCGCCCCGCAGACAGAAAATCCGGGGAACGCGCAGAGCAAAGCCGCTGCTGCAGCAGCGGATCTTATTCTCCAGCTGGATATGTGAAAGGCCATTATGAGGAAATGGGGAATTCCGCACCGACAAAGGTGAGGGGGAGAGCAGCCGATGCCGATGCGGAGATGAAAGACGCTGTGTGAAGGCTACTTCTCTAATCGCCCAAGCGCTTTGAGAATGGATTCACTTGCGACCTTGCCGGAGGTGAAGCCCCACGCCACGTTCATGCCGGGTGAGGAGTCATCGCCGTGCACAGCATTCACAATTTCACCGGCGGCATAAAGACCTGGAATCGGTTTGCCCTGTTGGTTAAGAACCTGAAGATTCTCGTCGACGATAACGCTTCCCATCGTAGTGGCAAAGCGCGGTTTTTGTTCTACGATGTAATACGGACCTTCTGACGAGATTGCGGCCTTCATAAATGCCGCAGGACGGCCAAAGTCCTCATCTTTGCCAAGCTTCACGAGTTCGTTGTAGCGGGCAACGGTCTTCTCAAGCGTGCCGCCGTCGATGCCGGCTGCGGCAGCGGCTTCAGCGAGGGTTGAGCCATGAGCGAAGATCGGAGCTTTGCGGCCGTTTTCGGCGAGCCATTTTTCAAGATCTTCGTCCGTAATGCCCAGCGTGTGAACGCCGTCACGGAAGCCATTCCATGTGGCCTGATCCATCACGAGGTAGAGCATTCCGTCCTTTTGCTTCTCGAGCACAGTGAGAATATCGTGATTGGAGGCCTTTTCATTAATGAGGCGGCGTCCTTCGTTGTTGACGAGAATGCCCGACTGGAGCCACGCACGGTAGTTGCCTTGAATAATCGACTTTGCTACGCCGGGAGCGGCTTCAACGCCGTTGGGATAGCGCTTGCCGAATTCCATGAGTTCAAGCTTGGCGCCGACGGCTTGGGCCATACGATGTCCGTCGCCGGTTGCTGAGGCCGGTCCGTAATAGAGCGCGCTTTTGAGCGGTTCGATGAGCATAGCCTTATTCGCGCCGTAACCGCCGGTGGCGAGGAGGACTGCTTTGCTTGAGAAAATGTATTTCGTTCCGTCCTTCTTGTGCGCTTCAACACCCACGATCCGGCCGTCTTTAACAATCAGTCGTTCAGCCTTGGTGTCGGTGTGGATCTTGATGCCGAGATCCCGCACGGCCTTTTCCACCTTCCGGTAGGCCGGGCCGCAGCCGCCCTTGAGGTAGAGCGAGCGGTCGAATTGGAATTCGGCGCGGTACTGCAGTTTTTGGTCAATGAATTCCGGTTTGAAGCGATTGATCGCCCAATCGGCAGCGCGAGGAGAGTTCTCCGCGAACATCGTGAGCGTTGTCAGGTCGTTCTTCAGGTGGCCATTGCCGATCAGATCGTAGACCAGTGCTTGCGGAGGATCGTAGGGGACGCCTTTTTCCTTCTGGAGCTTCGTGCCCATGATGGCCCACTGCCCGCCGCAGATGGCCGATGCGCCGCCGGTAACGCTCATCTTCTCAAGGACTGTCACGCGGGCACCGTGCTCAGCAGCGTTGACGGCAGCGGCAAGTCCTGAAAAACCCGATCCGATGATGACGACGTCGTCAGCTGCTTCAATCGTTTTTCCGGCATGTTTCGGCGCAGTGCTTCGGGCTGGCTGATTCGGATCGCCTTTGGCTTGACGAATGCAGTCTTCAACAGCCGCGAAGATGGCTTTGCTTGTTACCGTCGCTCCGCTCAGTCCGTCGATCTTTGTGCTCTGGGCTTCAACGATTTGCCGAGGAAGTTCGGCCGCCGCAGTCGTCCCGATGCCTGCCGTTTCCTTCTCTTCGATAACCTTGACTGAAGTCACCGCATCCTTTGAAAAAGTGACCGCAACTTTCACCGGTCCCTTCATGCCCTGAGCCGATGCTTCATAGGTCCCCGGCGTGTAACTCCAGGATGGACCGGCAATGAGCGCGGTTAAAAGAGCCGCAGCAGCGGTAAGACGAAAGTTTCTCATGACTGAATCTCCAGGTCGTTAGGCGGACCTCAAGGCCGCCTGACATGAGTTCATCGTCGTTGTGCGCTTTTCTAATCAACATGACCTAGATCAATCGACGGATCAGGAGAGAAACAGGGAAATTGAAGTCTGCGGCTAAGCCTCCTTGGTTAGATTGAAGGGTGACGCTATGGCTTCTTCGCAAATGAATAAAGCCCCCCGAAGCTCATTTGAACATCGGGGGGCTTAGCGTTTCAGACAATGCCCTTATATACCGTTAACAGGACAAAAAGGGCAGAAGCGCTTTGGCAATCAGAATGCGTACTTCACGCCGATCTTGCCGCCGACAGAGGATGTTCCATCCTTGCCGCCGCCCACGGTAAAGTCAGCATTCAGCAGGAGATTGCCGTTCTGCGCGCGCAGGCCGAATGCGCTCTGCACCGGATTGGTGTCGATCACATCGGTTTCATGCGAGAGGACTTCAATTTCCTTGTCTCCGAAGGTCGGGACGTAGGCGACCTTGAAGAACGGCGCAAGCTGCCATCCTGCAGCATTCGTTTCACCAGCCGTCACACGAAGGGCAAGCGGGACTTGGATGAGATCCTGCTTCTGCTTCTCGACATTGACGGCACCGATGGTCATAGCATCTGTTTCAAGATGCGAGTAGCGAACACCCACGCTTGGCGTGAAGGTGAAGGCCCCCGCCTTGAAGGCATGCTGACCGCGGATGCCGACAGACCACACGTTCGCATCAACGCTCTGGTTGAGTGCTGTCTGCGAAGCGGTGATGTCGTTTTCAGTCCACAGATACGAGGCTTCCGCGACAACCTTGGCAGCTCCGAAGTCCTTCGCGCCGTAGAGTGCGAAGCCGTAGCTGTCAATTTCGTTGCGAATCGAGGAGACGGCACTTCTCAGCGTACCTTTGCCGTACTGGAAGGCCGCGCCAACGGTGTAGTCCTGACCGAGGGCAATGTCGCCGCCGAAGGCCGCATAGCCCATGTCAGCCTTGAATTCAGCGCCGTGAGCGAGGCCGTCGGCTTCGTAGCGTTCGCCGGAAACGTCGGCCCAGAGATTGACGCCCGCATGGAGCTGCTGATCAATCGCGGTGCGGTCGGCAATCGTTTCGGAGAGCGTGAAGTCAGCGCGGCGAGCCATGGACTGGATGCCGAGCGAGGCGAGTGCAGAGAGGCCGGAGTCGGCGTTCAGTGTGTTGGTGAGCGTGCCGTCAGCAGTACTGATTTCGCCTTCAATGAACGGATTGTCCGTAACGACTTCAGTCGTGCCGGTAATCGTGTCTGCGAGTTTGAAGGTGCCTTCAGAAGCATTGGTGACGCCGATATAGCTGCCGTCAGCCACGCTGAGCGTGCCGGCAATCATTGACGTGTCGGAAGACCCCTGCGACTGACTGACGATCAGAATGCCCTGATTGGCGACGTAGATCGTTGAATTATTCGGATAGGTTGAAGCAAGAGAGGCCGCGTCAGTGAGGCTGCCGTCGACGACAATCTTGCCCGCTACTTCAATCGGAGCGCTAAGATAGAGCGCGGCAGTGACGTTCTTTTCACCCCATGACAAACCTTGAACGGAGGCAATGGCTTCAAAGGCGGATGCAGCTTCGGCAGCATCGGCTCCCAGAGTGATGAGGGAGTTGCGGCCTGCAGCCAAAGTACCCGTGATGGCGGTATCGACTTTGGAGATCTCGAGGTACGAGGCATTGCCGATCACGTTGAGCGTTTCATCATCCTTCCAAGCCGGATCAACGAAGACCGTACCCGTGAAGTTTTCGGCGAGCTGTGTGATTGTGAGCTTGCCGGCAGTCTTATTTTCACCGACGAGAACCGTACCCGCACCGTCAATGGCATCAACCGTGAAGGTTTCACCGCCCGTGGCGGTCAGCGTGCCGTTGCTCTCAACGGTAACCGTGCCTGCGAGCGTGCCGCCCTTGGCATAGTCAGTGCCGCCAAGAAGCAGCGTGGAATTCGCTTTGACGGTAACACCAACTTTATCGGTGCCGGAGGTCTTCAGAAGCTCTGAGCCGGCGCCTTCACCCGTGAGGGTAAGCGTTTTGCCGCCGTCGATCAGCACTTGATTGGCCGTGCCAAGATCGAACGAAGCAACAGCGAGACTTTCTCCGCGATAAGCGTAGTCATTCGACTGTGTGCCGCCAATTTGAACATTCTTATCTTCTGAGGTGATCTTGACTTCGTTCAGAACGATGTTTTCGCCGACCATGGCGACGTCATCCAATGTCACCTTATCCTGCTGAGCGAGATCATCTTTCGAAGCGTCGGAAAGCTGCCCCAGCAGAACATACTTGGCATTGGTGTACTTGTTGCCCAGTGAGCTTGCATAGTCAAGATTGTAAACGGCGTCATTGAGAGCAATCGTGCCGCCTTTTTCAACCGTAACTTTGTCAGCCTTCAGTGCGTCGCCGGCGTCCGTCACGGAGCCATTGCCAAGTCCGTTCTTAAAGAGCTGAGCAGAAGCGGTTTCAAGTGTGCCGCCGCTCTTAATGGTAATGCTGCCGACCGTTGAGAGCGGATCGGGCATCTTAACGAAATTGAAGTCTTTAAGAGCGAGCGTACCGCCGGTGATGGTGGCGGCTTCACGCAGAGACCAAGTCGTGTTCACTTCCATACGGCCGGCTTGGACCTCAACTGTGCCGTAGTAACGGTTCATGTCGCTGTTGATGACAAGCGTACCGTTGCCAGTCTTCTTAATCGAAGCCGCTGTCTGATCGGCTGCTTTGGGATAAGCGCTCGCAATGGAGTCCATGTGGTCCGTCGAGCCTTCTTCGCCGATGGTGAGTGTGGCGCCGTCATCCACTGCAAATTCTGCGCTGGTGCCGCGGTCCAGAAGCAAGAAGCCGCCGGCCGTAGCTGTCATGTAGCCGTATGTGTCAGCTGGATCATCTTTGCCGGTGACATTGTTGCCCGAATAGGTCATGTCCTTCGTGGCAACGAACTTGACGCTGCCTCCGACTACGCCGGCGTCGCCATTTTTAACGATATCGACGTAGACGGCGCCGCCAGCGGCGATGCCATCGGATGACTCAACCGTGTTGTTTTGGAACAGCACATCCGTGAAGACCGCGTCGGCCCCCTTCACAAACACAGCACCGAGAAGGTCTCCCGATCCCGTTGTTTTGTTGCCGACGAAGGAGCCGCCTGTTTGGCTATATTGGGTCTTTGTGTAGAGCCAAAGTGCTGCGCCGTAGCCGTTGCTGACGTTGTTCAGGTAGTTGACATTGGAGGCAGTCACCGTGGCAGTTTTAACATTGCTGAGAACGGTTTCATTCGGTTTATTTCCATATACCGCCAGAGCACTCCCGTAGACGCCTTGATTGCCTTCAAAGGTGACGTCCTTCATTGTGAGCGAACCTTCACCTTGAACGAACATCGCGCCGCCCCAACTCTCTGAGGTGTTGTTTTTGAAGGTGACGTTGTCGAGGTCGAGATTCAGAATGTAATGTTTGTCATTTTCGGAATCGTAGTCGCTCTTGGCGTAGAGAGCACCGCCTTGAGCGCTGGTTCCCTTCACCGAATTGCCGTCAAAGGTCGAATTCTTGATGGAGGCTGAGAGATTCTCTGCTCCGCCCCAAACTCCGCTACGGAGGTAGAGGGCGCCGCCAAGGCTGGAGCCTTTTTCTGCATGAGAGGCCGTCGAGTTGTTTGTGAAAGTTGAGTCTTCAATGACTGTCGTTGTTCCCCACAACGAAACCGCTCCGCCCATAGCAGAGGCGTTATTTTTCGTAGGTTCTTTTGCAGTCTCTGCAACATTCTGTTCGAACGTTGAACCCTTAATAGTGGCAGTGCCGATCGATTGATAAACGGCGCCGCCTTCTGTCTGGTTGTAGCTCGTGCCTTTGTTGCTTGTGAAAGTCGAGTTGGTGATCGTCAGTGCGGAGGAGCCGTCCTGAGGTGCGGATACACCGACGGCAGTGCCGTAGACGCCGTTAGCAGAACCATCGGAATCCGACACTTCATTCGAGGTAAAGGTTCCGTCCGTTACCGTGACGGAGGTATTGAATGCGGCGATGCCGGCAGCTGTCGGCTGGGCGCCAGGCGCGGCAACGCAGTCGCGGTAAAGGTAAGTTTATTGTTCTCGAAGGTGTCGTTGGTTGAATTAATGGCAACTGAAGTGCTGTTTAAGTGACCAGCAAGCTTTGTGCCGTCAGCAGTTCCTGTGTGATTGGAGTAATCGGCAGCGAGGGCACTGGTCGTCATTGCCAAGCAAGCAGCCGCAACAGATGCGGCCAATAATTTTTTCTGATTCATCAAGACTCCTTGAAATCATTGGGTTGCGCAGGGGTGCGCAACTGCGTTTGAGTCTATGAGGAATCTGAAAACAGGGGGGGGGGTTACCCTATGCGTCCCGGAATGACTGAAGTTCAACAGTTTACATTTGTTGTCGATTTCGATAAGCGTTGGGTATATGCAACTTAGGGTTTACGCCATTCAAGCGGGAATATCACCCTAAGCGGAAAACAAGCCCAGTACGACAGTCGATGATGCTCCTAGATATTAGAAATGTCTGCTGGACACCGTCTTTCATACCTGAGTAAGAATGAAAGAAAACTGGTGCTGGAAGATTTTTAGTTCAGTGTTCAAATTCAAATAATGCAGAAACTCGAGCTCTGCAGAGCTCGAGTTTGCGATGCACGATTTGATTCCGGCGAATTGCGAAAAACATGTTCGTCAATTCGCCTGATCACGGGGCTGCTGCAGCCATTATTTCGTTTCAACACGCACGCCCTCAGCAGCGGCATGGAGCACGTGGCCCGCAAAATTCGGATGACGAGCACGAACGAGTTCGATGAAACGCTCGCCAACGGTCTCAGACTTCGTGAGCGCAATCATCGTTGAACCTGATCCGCTGATGAAAAAAGCAGGCGCTCCTGCAGCCTTGGCAGAGGCCCGCACAGAGTCGTAGTCTTTGATGAGCTTGCGTCGGCAGGGTTCATGCAGCACGTCCTGACAGGCTTCGGCCAAGAGTTCTTCGCTGCCGGAGCGGAGCGCTTCAATCATGGCAATGGCATGAGATGTTGTAAAGACGCTGTCTTTAACGGCAATCTCTTTAGGCATTGCACGTCGGGCGTCAGCCGTGCGCACTTCATAGTCAGGGATGATGACGGCAAACTTCCAATTTTGGTCAAGCGGCATACGCAGCGCGTGAAAGCGTTCATCCGAGGCAAAAGACGCGGTGAAGCCGCCGAATGTCACAGGGGCCGCGTTGTCAGGGTGACCCTCAAAGCGAGCGCAAATTTGAAAGAGCTCGTCCTTCGCAAAGGGACTGCCGAGGAAAGCATTGGCGGCGGCAGCGCCGGCGGCGATGCAGGTGCTTGAACTGCCCAGGCCGCGGGCAACGGGAACCTCTGCGTCAATGTGAAGCTTCACGGGAAAGGGCGTCTGCCCGGCTTCACGGAAGATTTCTCGAAAGCCTTGAAGCACCAGATTGTCTTCATTTTGAAAAGCTTCCGGACAGCCGGAAATCTGGAGCGCTTCAGAACGCTCAAAAGTGAAAACGGAGTAGAGCGAAAGTGCCAGGCCGAAGATGTCAAAACCCGGGCCGAGATTCGAAGTGGAGGCCGGAGCACGCACGGTGATCTGCATGAGACTGCTCGCGATGGAAAGAATAGAGACGAAGCAGCGGCAAAAGGGCTCCATGCCGCTCGGCCGCTGCCTATGATTTGCACAGCGTCAGAGCTTGGCGGCTGCGGCAAGCACGCGTTCAGGCGCCTGATCAACGTCATAGACCGCGTTGAAGCGCACGGACTGCGTGCGAAGTGCTGAGAGGCACTGCGGGGGTTCAACACCCGTGGAGTCAGCAAGCGCATCCATATATTCAAATGCTGCGGCTTCCGGCGTCGTGCTCTTTAACTTCAGGGGACCGTAAAGGGCATTGAAGACGTCGCGGCAGAATTTGAAGGGCGAGGCAGTGGAGAGCACCACCATCGGCACTTCCGGAGACGCCTGCTCCTGCGCAATCTTCCAGGCAACAGCCGTGTGCGGGTCGATGAGCCGCCCGGTGGTTTCCCAGGCTTCGCGCACAGCGTCGGACGTTTCGGCATCGTCAAGCCAGCCGCAGCCGTAGACGGCGCGGAATTTATCGAGCAGTTCGGGTTCGATCCGGTAGATGCCGTCCGCTTTCAAAGCGGCCATGCGTGCGGCCGTGCGCACGGGATCCATGTCGTCGAGATAGTAGAGCGCTCGCTCGAGGTTGCTCGAGACCAGAATATCCATCGACGGCGAAGACGTCCGCACGAGATCTCGGCGGCGGTCGTAGACGCCCGTTTCGAGGAAGTCGCTCAGGACATGGTTGGCGTTGCTCGCAACGATGAGGCGGCGAACGGGGAGCCCCAGCGTCTTGGCAAACCAGCCGGCAAGCACGTCGCCGTAATTGCCGGTCGGGACGCAGAAGTCGATGCGTTCGCCCTGACGGATAACGCCGGCTTCTGCGAGCTGGCGGTAGGCGTCAAAGTAATAAACCACCTGCGGCGCAAGACGGCCGATATTGATGGAATTGGCGCTCGTGAGCGTAATGTTTCGCGCGGCGAGCTCGGCTTTGAGCGGCGAAGCGAAGAGCGCCTTCACCGCGCTCTGAGCATCGTCGAAATTCCCGCGGAGCGCTGCAACTTCCACGTTATTGCCTTTTTGCGTTGCCATCTGCAGACGCTGAATGGCGCTCACGCCCCCGTCAGGGTAAAAGACTGCAATGCCGATGCCCGGAACGTCAGCGAACCCTTCAAGCGCGGCTTTCCCGGTGTCGCCGCTCGTTGCTGTGGCAATCACGAGTCGGCGGCCGGTGCCGGCCAAAGCGCGGCTCATGAGCTGAGGGAGCATCTGGAGCGCTACGTCCTTGAAGGCGGCCGTGGGACCGTGATAGAGCTCAAGGAGGTGCATGCTGCCGATTTTCGTCACCGGAGTGACCGCGGGATCGGCAAAGGTATTTCCGTAAGCCGCCTCCACCGCGCCGGCGATTTCTTCGGCGCTGAAGTCTGAGAGCAGCGTACCGAGCACACGGCGGGCAGCGCCGGCATATCCGCCGGTGAGCGAAGCCGGGTCGATGTGAAGCTCGGGCAGCTCGTCGGTCACAAAAAGACCGCCGTCGGCGGCCAGACCCTGAAGAACGGCCTCGCGGCTGGTGAGCTGCTGATCGAGGCTGCGGGTGCTGTGATAGCGCATGATGCAATGAACTCCTGCTGTTTTCTTTGAGGTGCGGCGGCTTCTTTCAGTCTTCAGTCTGCCGGTTTTTTGCTGCGGTAAGTCTGCCGGAGACGGATAAACGTGTAAAACATGAAAAACAATTTCTTATAGAAGTGTTTTTGTCGCTTAAGATGTTGGGCAGACGCACGCTGATTGGAAATCATCCTACTCAACGCAAACCTCTGCGGGGCGAATGCGGTTCAAAAGGGCGCTTTTGCACAGAATTCTTTGGCCTTTGTCCGTATTCGCGCAGAACATCTAAGGTTTTTTACCGTCATTACTGAGATATTTTCCCCAAGGGCACTCAGGTAGGATAGTCCAAAGACGCACGCGAAGCGGCGCTTGTTCGTGAAGAACTCCAGCGCGCGGAATATTGAAGTCTTCCTCCGGCGCACCTGCGGATTCGAATCCGGTCGGCAAGCCTCAGGGGAAGTGTCAAGCCGCGAGCCTTGAGGTCCTTCAGGATGACCCGCCGCCATCTGTAAACACCTATCCAGCAACCTCAGGCGAAACGCCTGAACATCATCTCAACGTTCAAACGTCAGCGCCGCGCAAAGTGCTTTGCCTGTAGGGAGAGCGGCCGCGCGCGATGCGGTGCCGGTTCTCGGAATTCACAAAAAAACGGGAGCTGCCGATGAATCCATTGAATCAGACGAGCTTTCCGCGCCCGCCGGCGCGCTTTGACATACCGTCGGATTCGCAGGCCATCGGCTCGGCTGCTTTTGCGATTCCGGATGAGCGACATGAGGACATTGGAACGGAGGAAGACATGCTCAAGATCGGACTTCTCGGCTTTGGGACGGTTGGCCGCAGTATTGCCGAACAGCTCGCCGAGCGCGACTGCGGCATTGAACTGCGCCACATTCTGCGCCGCCCGGGGAAAGCCGGCGGCCCGCTCATGACAGAGCATTTTGCCGAGATCATCAATGATCCTGAGGTCGATGTGGTAGTGGATGTGCTTGCCGGCATTGAACCCTCCCGCACGTATATCCGTGAGGCGCTCCTCGCCGGCAAAGCCGTCGTCACCGCCAACAAGGCTGCGCTCGCTGCCAACTACGAGGAGCTTCTCGGCATTGCGCATGCCAAGGGGCTGCCGCTCCTCTTTGAAGCGAGCTGCGGCGGCGGCATTCCCTGGATTGAAAACCTCAAAAAAGCCGCGCGCATCGACCGCATTGAGTCCATGCACGGCATTCTGAACGGCACGGGGAACTTTATCCTCGACCGCATGGACCGCTTCGGAATGGATTTTGATGAGGCGCTCAAGGAGGCGCAGGCGCTCGGCTATGCCGAAGCTGATCCGACGGCTGACATCGGCGGCTTTGACGTCGCCAACAAAGCCGTTATTTCCGCTTCTGTGGCTTGCGGTGCCCCGTTTAAGGACGATTTTCCGGTGCTCGGCATCGAGAAAGTGACGAAGTCCTTCCTCGACGATTTAAAACGCGAAGGCAAAACCCTTCGCCACATGATGCTTTTTAAGCGCACCAACAACCGCGCTGCCCTGGGCGTTGCGCCTGTTGTGCTTCCGCTCGAATCACTTGAAGCACAGGTGCGCAGCAACTTCAACTGCGTGACGCTTGAGGGCGACCTGGTCGGCAGACTCTCTTTTTACGGTCA
>OBVZ01000744.1_pt1 | contig 13469 bp, 6 predicted proteins | sample 1476241 | NCBI WGS metagenome assembly OBVZ01 (sample SAMEA2580034, study PRJEB22360) | human gut metagenome | reverse complement strand
CGACCTTTGAATCCGGGATACAGTAGAGGGATAGCGGTTAGATGAGCGACCTTGCGAGAGAAATTACACCGGTCAACATTGAGGAAGAGCTGAAGAGCTCCTATCTGGATTATGCGATGTCGGTCATTGTTGGCCGTGCGCTGCCGGATGTCCGAGATGGCCTGAAGCCGGTACACCGTCGCGTACTTTACGCCATGAACGTACTAGGCAATGACTGGAACAAAGCCTATAAAAAATCTGCCCGTGTCGTTGGTGACGTAATCGGTAAATACCATCCCCATGGTGACTTGGCGGTTTATGACACGATCGTCCGTATGGCGCAGCCATTCTCGCTGCGTTACATGCTGGTAGACGGTCAGGGTAACTTCGGTTCCATCGACGGCGACTCTGCGGCGGCAATGCGTTATACGGAAATCCGTCTGGCGAAAATTGCCCATGAACTGATGGCCGATCTCGAAAAAGAGACGGTCGATTTCGTTGATAACTATGACGGCACGGAAAAAATTCCGGACGTCATGCCAACCAAAATTCCTAACCTGCTGGTGAACGGTTCTTCCGGTATCGCCGTAGGTATGGCAACCAACATCCCGCCGCACAACCTGACGGAAGTCATCAACGGTTGTCTGGCGTATATCGATGATGAAGACATCAGCATTGAAGGGCTGATGGAACACATCCCGGGGCCGGACTTCCCGACGGCGGCAATCATTAACGGTCGTCGCGGTATTGAAGAAGCTTACCGTACCGGTCGTGGCAAGGTATATATCCGCGCCCGTGCCGAAGTGGAAGTTGACGCCAAAACCGGACGTGAAACCATTATCGTCCACGAAATTCCGTATCAGGTGAACAAAGCGCGCCTGATCGAGAAGATTGCGGAACTGGTAAAAGAAAAACGCGTGGAAGGTATCAGCGCGCTGCGTGACGAGTCTGACAAAGACGGTATGCGCATCGTGATTGAAGTGAAACGCGATGCGGTCGGTGAAGTGGTGCTCAACAACCTCTACTCCCAGACCCAGTTGCAGGTTTCTTTCGGTATTAACATGGTGGCATTGCACCATGGTCAGCCGAAGATCATGAACCTGAAAGACATCATCGCGGCATTTGTTCGTCACCGCCGTGAAGTGGTGACCCGTCGTACCATTTTCGAACTGCGTAAAGCTCGCGACCGTGCTCATATCCTTGAAGCATTAGCCGTGGCGCTGGCGAACATTGACCCGATCATCGAACTGATCCGTCATGCGCCGACGCCTGCAGAAGCGAAAACGGCGCTGGTTGCTAATCCGTGGCAGCTGGGCAACGTTGCCGCGATGCTGGAACGTGCGGGCGATGATGCTGCGCGTCCGGAATGGCTGGAGCCAGAGTTCGGCGTGCGTGACGGTCTGTACTACCTGACCGAACAGCAAGCTCAGGCCATTCTGGATCTGCGTCTGCAGAAACTGACCGGCCTTGAGCACGAAAAACTGCTCGATGAATACAAAGAGCTGCTGGATCAGATCGCGGAACTGTTGCGTATTCTTGGTAGCGCCGATCGTCTGATGGAAGTGATCCGCGAAGAGCTGGAGCTGGTTCGTGAACAGTTCGGTGACAAACGTCGTACTGAAATCACCGCCAACAGCGCAGACATCAACCTGGAAGATCTGATCACCCAGGAAGATGTGGTCGTGACGCTCTCTCACCAGGGCTACGTGAAGTATCAGCCGCTTTCTGAATACGAAGCGCAGCGTCGTGGCGGTAAAGGTAAATCTGCCGCACGTATTAAAGAAGAAGACTTTATCGACCGACTGCTGGTGGCGAATACTCACGATCATATCCTGTGCTTCTCCAGCCGTGGTCGCGTCTATTCGATGAAGGTCTACCAGTTGCCGGGAGCAACCCGTGGTGCGCGTGGTCGTCCGATCGTCAACCTGCTGCCGCTGGAGCAGGACGAACGTATCACTGCGATCCTGCCGGTGACCGAGTTTGAAGAAGGCGTGAAAGTCTTCATGGCGACCGCTAACGGTACCGTGAAGAAAACTGTCCTCACCGAATTCAACCGTCTGCGTACCGCCGGTAAAGTGGCGATCAAACTGGTTGAAGGCGATGAGCTGATCGGCGTTGACCTGACCAGCGGCGAAGACGAAGTAATGCTGTTCTCCGCCGAAGGTAAAGTGGTGCGCTTTAAAGAGTCTTCTGTCCGTGCGATGGGCTGCAACACCACCGGTGTTCGCGGTATTCGTTTAGGCGAAGGCGATAAAGTCGTCTCTCTGATCGTGCCTCGTGGCGATGGCGCAATCCTCACCGCAACGCAGAACGGTTATGGTAAACGTACCGCAGTGGCGGAATACCCAACCAAGTCGCGTGCGACGAAAGGGGTTATCTCCATCAAGGTTACCGAACGTAACGGTTTAGTGGTTGGCGCGGTGCAGGTAGATGACTGCGACCAGATCATGATGATCACCGATGCCGGTACGCTGGTACGTACTCGCGTTTCAGAAATCAGCATCGTGGGCCGTAACACCCAGGGCGTGATCCTCATCCGTACTGCGGAAGATGAAAACGTAGTGGGTCTGCAACGTGTTGCTGAACCGGTTGACGAGGAAGATCTGGATACCATCGACGGCAGTGCCGCGGAAGGGGACGATGAAATCGCTCCGGAAGTGGACGTTGACGACGAGCCAGAAGAAGAATAATTTTACGTCTTCATGCCAAAAGGGAGATATCTCCCTTGTTTGAATTGAAAAGTCCAGGCTGCAAAGTCTGGGCTTTTGTCGTATTAGGGCGCGGTAAAGTTTTGCTGTGCTCGTAAAAAATGGCTGGCTTTACACAAGGAATGTGGCAATGAGTGGTGAAAAAAAGGCGAAAGGCTGGCGGTTCTATGGTCTTGTAGGTTTGGGCGCAATAGTACTGCTTTCCGCTGGCGTCTGGGCGTTGCAATATGCTGGCAGTGGGCCAGAAAAAACGTTGTCGCCGCTGGTGGTGCACAACAATCTGCAAATCGATCTCAATGAGCCGGACCTCTTTCTCGACAGCGACTCTCTGAGCCAGCTTCCCAAAGACCTCCTTACCATTCCGTTTCTCCACGATGTTCTGAGTGAAGATTTCGTTTTCTATTATCAGAATCATGCCGATCGTCTGGGCATTGAAGGCAGCATTCGCCGCATTGTCTACGAACACGATCTCACACTAAAAGATAAGCTCTTTTCGTCACTCTTAGATCAGCCCGCGCAGGCGGCGCTATGGCACGATAAACAAGGCCATCTTTCTCATTATATGGTGCTGATCCAGCGAAGTGGTTTAAGCAAGCTGCTGGAGCCATTGCTGTTTGCCGCTACCAGCGACAGCCAGTTAAGTAAAACGGAAATCAGTAGTATTAAGCTAAATAGTGAAACTATTCCTGTTTATCAGTTGCGCTATAACGGCAATAACGCCCTGATGTTCGCGACATATCAGGATAAGATGCTGGTATTTTCCAGCACGGATATGCTGTTTAAAGATGATCAGCAGGATACCGAAGCCACGGCGATCGCAAGTGATTTGTTGAGCGGTAAAAAACGCTGGCAAGCCAGCTTTGGCCTGGAAGAGCGTGCTGCTGAAAAAACGCCAGTACGCCAGCGCATCGTGGTCAGCGCCAGGTTGCTGGGGTTTGGCTACCAGCGATTAATGCCTTCTTTTGCTGGCGTACGCTTCGAAATGAGCAACGACGGCTGGCACAGTTTTCTGGCGTTAAATGATGAATCCGCAAGCGTAGATGCCAGTTTCGATTTTACGCCGGTATGGAACAGTATGCCTGCAGGGGCCAGCTTCTGTGTGGCGGTGCCTTATTCACATGGTATTGCTGAAGAGATGCTTTCCCACATCAGCCAGGAAAACGACAAGCTCAACGGGGCGTTAGACGGTGGCGCGGGGCTGTGCTGGTATGAAGATTCAAAATTGCAAACTCCGCTGTTTGTCGGTCAGTTTGATGGTTCTGCCGAACAAGTGCAATTGCCAGGAAAACTGTTTACGCAAAATATTGGTGCGCACGAAAGCAAAGCGCCAGAAGGTGTTTTGCCGGTAAACCAGACTCAGCAGGGCGAAGCGCAAATCTGGCGTCGCGAAGTGAGTTCCCGATACGGCCAGTATCCGAAAGCGCAGGCGGCGCAACCCGATCAATTAATGTCGGATTATTTTTTCCGCGTGTCGCTGGCGATGCAAAACAAAACGCTGCTTTTCTCCCTCGATGACACGCTGGTCAATGACGCGCTGCAAACACTGAATAAAACCCGCCCGGCAATGGTGGATGTGATACCCACTGACGGCATCGTTCCGCTCTATATCAATCCACAAGGCGTGGCGAAACTGCTGCGTAACGAAACGCTGACCAGTTTGCCGAAGAATCTCGAACCGGTTTTTTATAACGCCGCACAAACTTTATTAATGCCGAAGCTGGACGCTTTATCTCAACAACCGCGTTATGTCATGAAGCTGGCACAGATGGAACCCGGTGCCGCCTGGCAGTGGCTACCCATAACCTGGCAGCCGCTATGAGGCACGGACTGCTGGCGCTGATTTGCTGGCTGTGTTGTGTTGTTGCCCATAGCGAAATGCTGAATGTCGAACAATCCGGGCTGTTTCGCGCGTGGTTTGTACGCATTGCACAGGAACAGCTCCGCCAGGGGCCAAGTCCGCGCTGGTATCAGCAGGATTGTGCGGGCCTGGTGCGATTTTCGGCGAACGAGGCGCTGAAAATTCACGACAGCAAATGGCTAAAAAGTAACGGTATAGCAAGTCAATATTTGCCGCCTGAAATGACGCTAACACCTGAACAGCGTCAACTGGCGCAAAACTGGAATCATGGGAACGGAAAAACTGGCCCCTATGTGACCGCGATTAATTTGATTCAGTACAACAGCCAATTTATTGGCCAGGACATAAACCAGGCGCTGCCTGGCGATATGATTTTTTTCGATCAGGGCGATGCCCAGCACTTAATGGTCTGGATGGGGCGTTACGTCATCTACCACACCGGAAGCGCCACGAAAACTGACAACGGAATGCGCGCAGTCAGTCTGCAACAACTTATGACATGGAAGGACACCCGATGGATACCCAACGATTCCAATCCCAATTTCATTGGCATTTATCGTTTAAATTTTCTGGCGCGATAGCAGCGTGCTTTTGCCTGTCTCTTGTGGGAACAGGGCTTGCTAATGCTGATGATTCGCTTCCTTCCAGTAACTATGCGCCGCCCGCCGGGGGAACATTCTTTTTGCTCGCTGACAGCAGTTTTAGCAGCAGTGAAGAGGCGAAAGTGCGACTGGAAGCGCCGGGGCGTGATTATCGACGCTATCAGATGGAAGAGTACGGTGGCGTGGACGTTCGCCTGTATCGTATTCCTGACCCGATGGCATTTTTGCGCCAGCAGAAAAACCTGCATCGCATTGTGGTGCAACCGAAATATCTGGGCGACGGGCTAAACAATACGCTGACCTGGCTGTGGGGTAACTGGTATGGCAAATCTCGCCGTGTAATGCAGCGTACTTTCTCTTCTCAGTCACGGCAGAATGTGACTCAGGCGTTACCCGAATTACAGCTCGGTAATGCCATTGTTAAACCTTCCCGTTATGTACAGAACAGCCAGTTTTCACCGCTGAAAAAATATCCACTGGTGGAATAGTTCCGTTACCCATTATGGCAGGCTAAACCAGTCGAGCCGCAGCAAGGGGGAAAACTGGAAGGCGCATCCAGCAATTTCATCTCGCCGCAGCCGGGTAACATCTATATTCCTCTCGGCAAACAAGAGCCGGGACTGTATCTCGTCGAAGCGATGGTCGGTGGGTATCGGGCAACGACGGTGGTATTTGTCTCCGATACCGTGGCGCTTAGCAAAGTGTCAGGCAACGAACTTCTGGTGTGGACCGCGGGCAAAAAACAGGGTGAAGCGAAGCCAGGCTCAGAGATCCTGTGGACTGACGGTCTTGGCGTGATGACTCGCGGTGTGACCGATGACAGCGGTACCTTGCAGTTACAACATATATCGCCGGAACGCTCATACATTCTGGGTAAAGATGCGGAAGGCGGCGTTTTTGTCTCCGAGAACTTCTTCTACGAAAGTGAAATCTACAACACCCGCTTGTATATCTTTACCGATCGCCCGCTATATCGCGCAGGCGATCGTGTCGATGTTAAAGTGATGGGCCGCGAGTTCCACGATCCGTTGCATTCATCCCCCATCGTCAGCGCCCCGGCGAAGCTTTCAGTGCTGGACGCTAACGGCAGTCTGTTGCAAACCATCAATGTCACGCTGGATGCGCGCAATGGCGGGCAGGGGAGTTTCCGCCTGCCAGAAAATGCCGTTGCCGGAGGTTATGAGTTACGTCTTGCTTACCGCAATCAGGTCTATAGCAGTAGTTTTCGCGTGGCAAACTACATCAAGCCACATTTCGAGATTGGCTTAGCTCTCGACAAAAAAGAGTTCAAAACTGGCGAAGCGGTCAGCGGCAAACTGCAACTGCTCTACCCGGATGGTGAGCCGGTAAAAGATGCCCGTGTGCAGTTAAGTTTGCGCGCTCAGCAATTATCAATGGTCGGTAACGATTTGCGTTATGCCGGACGTTTTCCCGTGTCGCTGGAAGGCAGTGAAACGGTATCCGACGATAGCGGTTATGTGGCGTTAAATCTCCCCGCCGCTGATAAACCAAGCCGCTATTTGTTAACCGTCTCCGCCAGTGACGGTGCGGCGTATCGTGTCACCACCACCAAAGAGATCCTCATTGAACGTGGACTGGCACATTACTCATTAAGTACTGCCGCACAATACAGTAATAGCGGTGAATCGGTTGTGTTCCGTTATGCCGCGCTGGAATCTTCAAAACAGGTTCCTGTTACGTATGAATGGTTGCGTCTCGAAGACCGCACGAGCCATAGCGGAGAGCTACCGTCAGGCGGCAAATCCTTTACCGTCAATTTCGCTAAACCTGGCAACTACAATCTGACATTACGCGATAAAGACGGCTTAATTCTCGCTGGGTTAAGTCATGCCGTCAGCGGTAAGGGCAGCACGGCGCATACTGGTACGGTAGATATCGTGGCGGATAAAACGCTGTACCAGCCAGGCGAAACCGCGAAGATGCTGATTACCTTTCCGGAGCCAATTGATGAAGCATTATTGACGCTGGAACGCGATCGCGTGGAACAGCAGTCGCTGCTTTCGCATCCGGCAAACTGGCTGACGTTACAACGTTTAAACGATACCCAGTATGAAGCCCGGGTTCCAGTGAGCAATTCCTTTGCGCCTAACATCACTTTTTCGGTGCTGTATACCCGTAATGGTCAGTACAGTTTTCAGAACGCCGGGATCAAAGTTGCCGTTCCTCAGCTTGATATCCGGGTGAAAACGGACAAAACCCATTACCAGCCTGGTGAACTGGTCAATGTCGAATTAACCTCGTCGCTGAAAGGTAAACCTGTTTCTGCGCAGTTAACGGTAGGCGTGGTCGATGAAATGATCTACGCGCTGCAACCGGAAATCGCGCCGAATATCGGCAAATTTTTCTATCCGCTGGGGCGTAACAATGTGCGTACCAGCTCCAGTTTGTCGTTTATCAGCTACGACCAGGCGCTCTCCAGTGAACCTGTTGCGCCTGGCGCAACTAACCGCAGCGAGCGGCGAGTAAAAATGCTTGAACGTCCACGGCGTGAAGAGGTGGATACCGCGGCATGGATGCCGTCACTCACAACCGATAAACAAGGCAAAGCGTATTTCACGTTCCTGATGCCTGATTCGTTAACCCGCTGGCGTATCACCGCGCGTGGGATGAACGGCGACGGGCTGGTCGGGCAGGGGCGTGCTTATCTGCGTTCGGAAAAAAATCTCTACATGAAGTGGAGTATGCCAACGGTGTATCGCGTGGGCGACAAACCGGCGGCAGGACTGTTTATCTTCAGTCAGCAGGATAACGAACCGGTGGCGCTGGTGACGAAATTTGCAGGCGCTGAGATGCGCCAGACGCTGACGCTGCACAAAGGGGCGAATTATATTTCGCTGACGCAGAATATTCAGCAATCTGGCTTGTTAAGTGCAGAACTGCAACAAAATGGGCAAGTGCAGGACAGCATTAGCACAAAACTGTCTTTTGTGGACAACAGCTGGCCCGTTGAACAGCAGAAAAATGTCATGCTCGGCGGTGGCGAGAACGCGCTGATGTTGCCCGAGCAGGCGAGCAATATCCGGCTTCAAAGTAGTGAAACGCCGCAGGAGATTTTCCGCAACAATCTTGATGCGTTAGTCGATGAACCGTGGGGTGGGGTGATCAACACCGGTAGCCGTCTGATCCCGCTCAGTCTCGCCTGGCGTTCGCTTGCCGATCATCAAAGTGCCGCCGCTAACGACATTCGTCAGATGATTCAGGATAACCGTCTGCGGCTGATGCAACTGGCGGGGCCCGGAGCGCGCTTTACCTGGTGGGGTGAAGATGGCAATGGTGACGCCTTCCTTACGGCATGGGCATGGTACGCCGACTGGCAGGCCAGCCAGGCGCTCGGCGTAACGCAGCAACCGGAATACTGGCAGCATATGCTCGACAGCTACGCGGAGCAGGCGGATAACATGCCGTTATTGCATCGGGCGCTGGTGCTGGCGTGGGCGCAGGAGATGAATCTGCCGTGCAAAACGTTGTTGAAAGGGTTGGATGAAGCTATCGCCCGGCGCGGAACTAAAACTAAAGATTTCTCTGAGGCAGACACCAGCGATATCAATGACAGTCTGATCCTCGATACACCTGAATCTCCACTGGCAGATGCGGTGGCAAACGTCTTAACCATGACGTTGCTGAAAAAAGCGCAGTTGAAGTCCACTGTGATGCCACAGGTTCAGCAATATGCGTGGGATAAAGCGGCAAACAGCAATCAGCCGCTGGCGCACACGGTTGTGCTGCTCAATAGCGGGGGCGACGCTACCCAGGCGGCTGCTATTTTAAGTGGTTTGACCGCTGAGCAATCTACTATTGAGCGCGCGCTGGCCATGAACTGGCTGGCGAAATATATGGCGACAATGCCTCCAGTTGTTTTGCCTGCGCCTGCGGGCGCATGGGCCAAACATAAGTTAACTGGAGGGGGCGAATACTGGCGTTGGGTTGGTCAGGGCGTGCCGGACATTCTCTCTTTTGGTGACGAATTATCGCCGCAAAATGTGCAGGTCCGCTGGCGTGAACCGGCAAAAACGGCTCAACAAAGTAACATTCCGGTGACCGTTGAACGCCAGTTGTATCGGCTTATCCCCGGTGAAGAAGAGATGAGCTTTACTCTGCAGCCGGTGACCAGCAATGAGATTGACAGCGATGCGCTGTATCTCGATGAAATCACGCTTACCAGCGAGCAGGATGCAGTTCTGCGCTATGGTCAGGTGGAAGTACCGCTCCCGCCGGGAGCCGATGTTGAGCGCACAACATGGGGCATTTCGGTCAATAAACCCAACGCCGCGAAACAGCAGGGGCAATTGCTGGAAAAAGCGCGCAATGAAATGGGCGAACTGGCCTATATGGTGCCGGTGAAAGAACTGACGGGAACGGTCACTTTCCGCCATTTGCTGCGCTTCTCGCAAAAAGGGCAATTCGTTCTGCCTCCTGCTCGTTATGTGCGTTCCTATGCACCTGCACAGCAAAGTGTTGCGGCAGGGAGTGAATGGACCGGGATGCAGGTGAAATAAGTGAACTGGCGCAGAATCGTCTGGCTATTGGCGTTGGTTACTCTGCCAACGCTTGCGGAGGAGACGCCGTTACAACTGGCGCTGCGGGGCGCGCAGCACGATCAACTGTATCAGCTGTCGTCATCAGGCGTGACCAAAGTCTCGGCATTACCTGACACGCTCACCACGCCGTTAGGGAGTTTATGGAAACTGTATGTTTACGCCTGGCTGGAGGATACCCATCAACCGGAGCAGCCCTACCAGTGTCGTGGAAACTCCCCGGAAGATGTTTATTGTTGTCAGGCTGGGGAGAGCATAACGCGCGATACCGCGCTGGTACGTTCCTGTGGGCTCTATTTTGCGCCGCAGCGGTTGCATATTGGCGCAGATGTGTGGGGGCAATACTGGCAACAGCGTCAGGCACCTGCGTGGTTAGCGTCTCTTACTACGCTGAAGCCAGAAACCTCGGTAACGGTTAAATCACTGCTTGATTCATTAGCGACGTTACCCGCGCAAAACAAAGCTCAGGAAGTCTTACTGGATGTGGTGCTGGACGAGGCGAAAATCGGTGTCGCATCTATGCTCGGTAGTCGGGTACGGGTGAAAACCTGGAGCTGGTTTGCCGATAATAAACAGGAAATCCGTCAGGGTGGTTTTGCCGGCTGGTTAACCGATGGTACACCGCTATGGGTGACTGGCAGTGGCACCAGCAAAACGGTACTGACCCGTTATGCGACGGTGCTTAATCGGGTTTTGCCAGTGCCGACGCAGGTTGCCAGTGGGCAATGTGTAGAGGTGGAGCTGTTTGCCCGCTATCCGCTGAAGAAAATCGCAGCGGAAAAGAGTACGACGGCAGTAAAACCCGGCGTACTTAATGGGCGCTATCGTGTGACGTTCGCCAATGGTAACCACATTACGTTTGTCAGCCACGGTGAGACGACCTTACTGAGCGAAAAGGGCAAACTGAAATTGCAGTCGCATCTCGATCGTGAAGAGTATGTTGCCAGAGTTCTGGATCGCGAGGCGAAAAGTACGCCCCCTGAGGCAGCGAAAGCCATGACCGTGGCGATACGCACTTTTTTACAGCAAAACGCCAATCGGGAAGGCGATTGCCTGACCATCCCCGACAGCAGCGCCACGCAGCGTGTTTCTGCTTCGCCAGCGACCACGGGGGCGCGAACGATGACCGCCTGGACGCAGGATCTCATCTATGCAGGCGATCCGGTTCATTATCATGGCAGTCGCGCTACCGAAGGGACGCTTTCCTGGCGGCAAGCCACGGCCCAGGCGGGGCAGGGAGAGCGTTACGACCAGATACTCGCGTTTGCTTATCCCGACAACAGTCTTAGCCGCTGGGGAGCGCCACGCTCAACCTGCCAGTTATTACCCAAAGCGAAAGCCTGGCTGGCGAATAAAATGCCGCAGTGGCGGCGTATATTGCAAGGCGAGACGGGCTACAACGAACCAGACGTGTTTGCGGTCTGTCGTTTAGTCTCAGGTTTCCCCTATACCGATCGGCAGCAGAAACGGCTGTTTATTCGTAACTTCTTTACGCTTCAGGATCGGCTGGATTTAACCCATGAGTATCTGCACCTGGCCTTTGATGGTTATCCCACCGGGCTTGATGAGAACTATATCGAAACGCTGACCCGACAATTATTAATGGACTAATGCTATGCGAAAGATTTTTCTTCCGTTGTTACTGGTGGCGCTTTCGCCTGTCGCTCACAGTGAAGGTGTGCAGGAAGTCGAGATTGATGCACCGCTCTCTGGCTGGCATCCGGCAGAGGGCGAAGATGCCAGTTTTTCACAATCGATCAATTACCCGGCGTCGTCCGTCAACATGGCAGATGATCAAAATATCTCAGCGCAGATCCGCGGCAAAATAAAGAATTATGCTGCGGCGGGTAAAGTTCAGCAGGGCCGGCTGGTGGTCAACGGTGCCAGTATGCCGCAGAGAATTGAATCCGATGGTTCATTTGCACGCCCTTATATTTTCACTGAAGGCAGCAACAGCGTGCAGGTCATCAGCCCGGATGGGCAAAGCCGGCAAAAAATGCAGTTTTACTCAACGCCGGGTACAGGAACGATTCGTGCACGTTTACGGCTGGTTCTCTCGTGGGATACGGACAATACCGACCTCGACCTTCACGTTGTTACGCCCGATGGCGAACACGCCTGGTACGGTAACACCGTGCTGAACAACAGTGGTGCACTGGATATGGATGTCACGACGGGGTACGGCCCCGAGATTTTCGCCATGCCAGCGCCAGTTCACGGGCGCTATCAGGTGTATATCAACTACTTCGGCGGGCGCAGTGAAACGGAATTAACCACCGCCCAACTGACGCTGATCACCGATGAAGGATCGGTCAATGAGAAACAGGAAACATTTATTGTACCGATGCGTAATGCTGGCGAGCTGACGCTGGTGAAAAGTTTTGACTGGTGATTAATGGGGTTACCTTCGCCGTCGATGTTCAAGAAAACACCCGATAACTTTCGCTATCGGGTGTTTTTATTGGTTAATTCAACCGTTCAATCACCATCGCAATTCCCTGGCCACCACCAATGCACAGTGTTGCCAGCCCCAGCGTTTTATCGCGTGCCTGCATGGCATGTAATAGTGTGACCAGAATACGAGCACCACTGGCACCGATAGGATGCCCGAGCGCGATGGCCCCGCCGTTGACATTCACTTTCTCAGAATCAAAGCCCAGGGTTTTCCCAACGGCAAGGAACTGTGCGGCAAATGCTTCATTAGCCTCAATGAGATCAATATCCGCCAGTTGCAGCCCCGCCAGTTGTAACGCTTTTTGCGTGGCAGGTACTGGCCCCATACCCATCAATGCGGGGGGCACGCCACCGCTGGCATAACTTTTAATGCGAGCCAGGGGGGTAAGGCCTGCTGCCAGCGCCGCAGATTCTTCCATAATCACCAGAGCGGCAGCACCGTCGTTAATACCAGACGCGTTCCCGGCGGTGACTGTTCCTGCTTTATCGAAGGCCGGACGCAATGCGCCTAACGCTTCAGTCGTAGAATCCGCTTTCGGGAATTCGTCTTGACTGAAGACGAAGGTTTTCTTCCGAGTGACAACATTTACCGGGACGATTTCGGCTGTAAAAGCACCGGACTCAATTGCGGCTGCCGCTTTACGCTGTGAATGTAGCGCCAGTTCATCCTGCATTTCTCGGGTAATTCCGTACTCTTTGGCCACGTTCTCGGCGGTAATCCCCATATGATAACCATGGGTGGCGCACATCAGACCATCGCGCAGGATTACGTCATAAACCTGTCCGTCTCCAAGACGATAACCAGAGCGTGCTTTTGCATCGAGTAAGTAGGGGGCTAAACTCATATTTTCCATACCCCCCGCCACAATGCTTTGCGCCTGACCTGCCTGAATTGCCTGGGCGGCAAGCGCCACACTTTTAAGACCCGAACCACACACTTTATTGACCGTGAATCCGCACACCGTTTCTGCCAGCCCGCTTTTTAACAGTGCCTGACGCGCCGGATTTTGCCCCAGCCCGGCTTGTAACACGTTACCCATAATCACTTCATCAACGTGTTGTGAATCGATTTTTGCACGTTCAATGGCGGCTTTAATTACTGTCGCCCCCAGGTCGATGGCGCTGGTGGAAGCGAGTGAACCGTTAAAACTACCGATAGCAGTACGTACCGCACTGACGATGACACAATTTTTCATTTTATATTCCTTCTGTTTGTAGGGGTGCCGTCAGAACAGCGTTAAACCAATGACGAAAATGACACCGGAGAAGAGCAGGGCAGTGATGCAGTAGCCCATGATGTCGCGGACACCGA
>OBVZ01000723.1_pt1 | contig 14050 bp, 20 predicted proteins | sample 1476241 | NCBI WGS metagenome assembly OBVZ01 (sample SAMEA2580034, study PRJEB22360) | human gut metagenome | reverse complement strand
CAGCCTTACGACGGTCCTCTCTGATTTTGAAATACAGGTTAGTCAGATATGTCAGGAAGCCCAGAACCAGACTCCCCAGTACACCAATCGCAGCCCACTGTGACGGACTGACCTGATCAAGCCACTGTAAAAACCAGTAGCCAGCACTGCCTGCGGAGGTGCCGTAGGCAATGCCCGTTGAAATTTTATCCATGGATTTCATAGCCTCACCTCCGCAGCGAACGGATGGCGTAGTTATAAGGGGAGCGAAAAAGAAAGAATGCGCGATTGCGCAATATGGTAACGTCAGGGTATTATCCACTGGCTGAATAGATCACTTCACGTTTTTTGTTCCTTGCCGCCCGTATCCATATGCGGGCTTTTTTTTGCATGTAAAAAGGCCCCAACACATGTGCGTGGGGCCTGAGAGTATACATGGTTTCAGTCAACTGCATGGTGCCGGGTGCCTCCCGGTGAATTCAGTACCAGCACCTGAATCCGCGATTATCCCATATACCTACTCGCTGATTGCCCCTCCGCACAGGGGGATTCACCATGCCAGTTTCTTTTAACAAACTCCCCGCAAACCAGACAACAGTCAACCGCCTGAATTGTGAGACATTTAAAAAAAGCCCGCAAAAGCGAGCCAGGGAAAATAAGTGTGGCGCGTTGTACTGGATTCGAACCAGTGACCGATTGCTTAGAAGGCAATTGCTCTGTCCGGTTGAGCTAACAACGCAGGGTACAGATAATGGACCGCCATCGAGGACTCGAACCCCGCGCAACCAGCTTCGAAGGCTGGCGCTCTATCCTGATGAGCTAATGGCGGTATGTGATGGTGGCCCTTGCTGGATTTGAACCAGCGACCTGGCGATTATGAGTCGCTCGCTCTCACCACTGAGCTAAAGGGCCGGGAGCCGCATAATAACGACGCGTAATTAATTCTTCAATATCATCCGTTCTGGCTGACTAAATCCTGTACTTCCCGAACCGTCTGCTCAAAACGTTCAGTCTCCAGCTCAACGCCAATTGCACGACGCCCGAGCGCCAGTGCCGCTTTCACTGTCGAACCCGACCCCATGAAAAAATCTGCAATCAGGTCACCCGGACGACTGCTAGCGCTGATTATCTGCTGCAGCATTTCTGCCGGTTTTTCGCACGGATGTTTCCCGGGATAGAACTGCACCGGTTTATGCGTCCAGACATCGGTATACGGCACCTGCGCCGTCACGCCAAAATACCGCCGCAGTCGGCATTCACAACCACCAGCGCATTTAACGTTCAGCCATAAAAAAACCCGCTCGCGGCGGGTTTAAGCTGTGTGGCGAAGTAACCACTCTTAACATACTGACATACTTTTTGCGGACCGCACTAATCATTTTTTACTTTTTTAGCAGCCAGTCGTCCATCTCCAGTCTTACCCCCAGCACAGACAAACATCCGTCAATAAACCCTTCGGCTATCTGCATCTCAATTCGTATTGCTTTTTCGCTTTTCTTTCTCGTCCTGGCTATCTGTCTTTTTGATATTCGCAACAAATAATGAGCAATGAGAAGCGAATACTCCTCAGGTTTTTTCTGCTTCAGACGAGCAAGACAGTTTTCAATGATAAGTCCGTCATCATCGCAGCAGGCCGGACGTGGTTTAGTGGCAGATGGTAAAAGTCCTTTGAATCCGGCAGCGATCGGAGAATAGTCCACCCCGGTGTTACCACTTGCAGCCCATGCCCCCCAGCGTTCAAGAACCATCTGAATATCACGCATCAACTTTCTCCACAAAATCAGGCCAGCACGCCAATTGCCAGCGCACGATCGATAAAACGAAATATCAGCTCCAGCTGGGAGCCATACTTCTCTTCAAATGCCACGGTATCCGCATGCAGCTCGTCGTGATGCTTTCTGCACAAAGGCAACACAAAGAGGTCATGCGCTTTTGTACCCATTCCCCCCTGACCGTGGCCTATCAGGTGGTGGGGATCATCAGCTGGCTTTCCACAACATGCACACGGCTGTGTCTTAACCCAGCGCGTGTACTTTTCATTAACCCAGCGGCGACGTTTTGGGCGTAACATAAAAGACTCCGGCGACTCCGGATCCACTTTCAGCGCCAGCACCTTTTTCGCTTTATCCTGGATAATGCTGGTGGCAGGAACCGAAGGAACAAGGTCACTCTCCCGGGTGACAGACGGCACAACAGGCTTCGGTAATCTCAGTGCCTTACGGGCTGCACTTTCCGGTAAGGCATCCGCCAGGTCATTACGAACCAGCCACCAGCACAGTTCCGGCATTGTCACAACGTGACTGTCATCAAAACCGAGATCACGGCGCACAACAGATAACACCCAGCGGGCACAGTTATCCGTTGCCATTGATTCCAGCCGTTCCGTGAACTGATCGCGCAGCTGGTTATCGCAGTGCCAGCACAGACGGATTGCGCCCGGAGCGTGCCGCATTGTGGTCATGTTCTCGCTGTGCCAGTCGGAATGAGCCCACTGGCAGCCTTTTTCACGAAGTAACCAGCTTTCAAGACATTCCACGCCACCAGCACGACGGATCACTGCCTCATTGCGGAACACGGCCCGAACGGCAGGATCATCCGCCAGCGGTTGTGATGCCGCCGGAACGGCACCACTGGCGAAAGATGAATAACGTTCCGGCTCAGGCTCCAGCAGGACACGCCCCTGCATAAACAGGGGCATCAGCTCTGAACCTGGTCTGAACAATACGATCCCCATACGCGGGGCAATTTCAGGGGTCAGTAGTGCTCTCACGGTCACCTCAATGAACGGTATCGAGCAGCTTTAACAGCTCAGGGAATCGGGATTCGAAGAAGTGCGGCTGCGTCTCGCGCGGATTTGCAGGACTGGTGATGTTCTTGCCGAACATGCAGCCTTTCGCCGTCAGCGACCAGAATTTTTTGATGTTGTTAATCGCGGTACGGCTGTATCGTTCGCGCTGCTCGACGATCCCCAGCTTCACCATCTGGTGATATGCCTGATTAGCCGTCAGGCGGATACCATACTGTTTCAGCAGTGCACTTAGCGACAGCGTGGGGCGACTTGAGCCATCGGGTGCATCGGCAGGAGCATCAATGGCATAGCGCGGTGCCAGATTCGGTAAGCCAACAGCCTCCTGGAGTTTCTGACAGGCACCAAGCACAGATGAGTTAGACAGGTTTAACTCCCGACGCATAAAGTCCAGCAGAATCACACCAGCCTGCATCTTGTCAGCAGCCTGCCCGGATAATTTTTCCGGTGCGCTGGTTACCGTATCGAAAGTACGGATCACCTTCAGATGGAATGACGGACTGATCCACATTGCATAGGCATACACCAGTTCTTTGCAGACATACGTCCCCTGGTTATTTCCGCCATTGATAACGCTAACTGGTTGATTCTTTTCCAGAGGCGGAATTCCCCCCTCGGTGAAAAGTTGTTCAATCAATTCACAGGTTTGCTTATTGGAGAGCCAGTATTTCGGGCGGTTTTTTTGTTCTCCCCCGGCTGCCCTGTGCAGATCGTTCAGGCTGTAACGCCCATAAGCATCACGACGAACTTCAATACCATCAATGACCATCAGATTATTCATACTTCGTTTCTCCTCTTAATCAGGCGGCTGCACCCGCCGGTTTCTCATACTTACTGATAGTGATCTCGACCTTCCCTTTCGGGATAACCGGTCCCCACTCCACCAGCATTCTTTTCACCTGTCTGTCGTCTTCCCACACACCCGCGTGGGTCAGGGCATCAAACAGCGCCTTGTTATAGTTGTCCAGATCGCGGATCCGGTTATCCGGAGGAAACAACACGATCTCCACTGAAGCAGGTGCCGACGTTGGTTTCGGCAGACGACGTAACTGCTCAATGATGGCGGCACACGCCGCGCTCTGAAATTTTCGCCCCGCCTCGCTTATCAGGCTCTTACCAGCAAATGCCCCTTTGTTGGGGTGTCGCCAGTACGTGTTCACGCTGGGCGGAAAAGGCAGTATTAGCTTCATGCCACCATCTCCCTGACCAGTTTTTCCGCCTGCTGGCGAACCTGCGCCAGAAATGCCTCACCACATGCCTCAAGTTCATCGCGCCCGATGTAGCTGATTGCCGGTCCCTTCCAGGTCTTGTCGAAAACAGCAATAGCACCAGCGAAGAAAGCGCCTGTCGGCACCTGCTTCTCGTCCTTCGGTATAAACCAGGCAGGCAGTTCAAAACCAATACGCCCGCGAATAAAAGCAATATGGTCCGCATCTTCCGGCCACCACACTTCGCTGGTGGCAGCTTTGATCAGGAAAACATAGCGCCCGCCCTTATCACGCATGGCACTGGCATGTTTCATGATGTAACGCATGCCGGTGATGTATTGCCCCTCATGCTGACTGGCGCGGCTGTATGGGGGATTACCAAAGGCAGCACCTTTAAGCTCCGCAAGACGTTCTGACCAGTCATGCGCCAGCGCGTTGTCTTCCGCCGTGTAATACGCGGCACATTTGGCGTTATCACCGTCAGTGAACAGATCCAGAACAAACGGACCAAACAAGGTGTTAATTCCCCAGAAAATGTTGTCCGGCGTGCGCCACTGATCGCCCACTTCCTTCAGTTCATGGGCTGGTTTGTTCCGCAGTTCTACCAGCGCCTGGCAATATTTATTACTCATTAAGCCCCCACGTAAAAAGCATCCGCAATGTCTCCGGAAGTACAGCCCGGATGGGCTTCAATGAATTTCTGAACGTCATTTAACAGACTCATGATCACCCCCTGAATCCTGCCGGGATCTGGCTGTAGTCCACGTTGTCGTAACTGGCTTTGAAGTACGGGTCTTCACGTTTTTCTGTGTGCGTGCTGACGGACGGCGATAAGCGCAGGGAAAGCTCATCCCATTTTTCCCGCAACTTCGACGGGCTGAGCACGTTACGGCACCAGAACGGATCACGGCTGACGCGGCTGTACATCTCGCAGATTTGTTTGTGAGTACGACCATCCTGCACACACATCAGGCGAATTTCGTTTGCCCATGCTGTCCAGTTCGGTTCTTTGGGACGAACCACCTCGCCGTCACATTCGGCGGCCTGCTCGTACAGGGCGATGATTTTTTTCCAGAGCCACTGTGCGCAGGTCAAATCATCCTGCGTTCCCCACTGGCGCTTTTTAGGGCTGAATACAACCGCATCAGGATGGCGAGTTAAAAAATCCTGTTCAGCCGTCTGCGTGTCCGGTTGCAAAGCGTCCGGACGAGAAGGTTTTTTATCTGACGGATCATGTTTTGATTTTACTGACGGATCCCCGCCAGATTCTGACGGGTGAAAACACGCTTTTTTGCCAGATTTCGACGCATCAAATTTTGACGGGTCAGATTTTGATGCGTCAGATTTTGACGGGTCAGAATCTGACAGTTGAGAAAATGCCGCAGCCTGAAGCTTCGCAACGTTAAGCTGATAAACATTCGACGCATTGCGGTTACCCTGGCGACGCGCCTTACGCGTTAACCAGCCTTCTGCTTCCAGCCGTGCGATAGCCGTTCTGACGGTACTCATCCCCGCGCCAATCTGGCGGGCAATGGTTTCAATTGATGGCCAGCACACACCCTCGTCATTACTGAAATCAGCCAGACGGGCCATAATTGCCACACTGGATAATTTCATGCCTGACGCTGCGCAACCATCCCATACATAGCCGGTTAATTTGGTGCTCACTTACGCACCTCCTTATGCTTTTCGTTCAGTTCCGAGTCCACCAGCCCGGCAACGAATACACCATCGTTGATGTAGTCGTAGAGCGATGAAGCCAGCGGAGACTGAACTGAAACCAGCATCGGATAAAGTTGTTCTAACCAAACGCGGTGAATTTCAGCCATGTAGAGGTAAACAACGTGGGCATTGTGCGCGACACATGAAGTATCAACCTTTCCGATCAGCGCCTGTTCCATCTGGTTAAAGGCATTGATGTATGCCTCTTTGAACCGGGCAGCACGTTTACCCGTGAAACCCATAGCAAGAAACGCAAAACCGTCTCGTGTGATTTGATAGCAAAGGAGCTTGCGTGTACCACCGTTCGGTTGATTTACCGAAATCGATGTCTCCGCAAAATTGCGGGCACAAAACTCAGGGGAACAATCCAGAGTGCGGATCTTTTTCAGCACATCGTCGTGACGCTTGGAGAAGAAGTTGGCAACAGCCAAAGAAGTGGTAACGGCCTGGCCGTTGTCAATGGTGATTTCAGGTTGAGTGAGGGCTGGGATCGTAGCCATGATGGCAGCCTCCGTTGACAGTGAAAAACTTCCACCACCGGAAACGCCAATTTCACTGGTGGTGAACTGGACGGGGTTGGCGTAACCGGCGTCAACGGAGACCGGCGCACCTTTCGGTGCCCCCGCCCAGCCCACCATAATCTGGATGTGAGCAAATGCGGACGATAAAAAAGACGCTGGCGCGTCATACATCGCCGTTGACAATTTCAGGACGCCAATCCCGGCACCCGCTTTATAAGGTGCCTGAACAGTGTAACGTCCCGGAATGGCAGAATCAATCATTACTGGTTTGCTCATGATCGTCCCTTATCTCCCTGAACTTTTGCCTGAAATGCTCAAGTGGGCTGAAGCATTCATGTTCATAGCCTTCACGGAGGTAGATAACCCGTTGTGTTTCCGGCTCCCAACGAATGACTCTGACGGGCACTCCGTGGTGATCTTTGAACCAGCGGTTAACTTGTCGCAAAGGACTGTCTCCTTCTGCCGGTTGAAATCACCCACAGCCCACTCTGCAAAGCTGTGGGTTACAATTTCCCTGTCACCTGGTACATTCACTGCATAGCAATACTCCACCTTCGCTTTTCCACCCGGTACAGGAAGCGCAATCAGTTGCGAGCGACGGTAGTGTGTTGTTAAACTGTTCATGCGTTAGTTTCTCCACAACCAGAAGCAATCGACGCCACGACGCCCGGAGCTGCACACTCGCGGGCGTTACTCTTTTCCGGCGCACAAAAAACACGAAATAACAGTGTTAAATGCTCCTGCCACTTCGCCATTACTTGGTAGCTGTTCTCTTCGATTTGCTCACGCTCAGCCTGGTCAATAACTCCATCAGCAGTTGCCTTGCGTAAGTACTGGGAATGCTTGCCAATCCATTCTATTGACTCCATCAGCCGCTGATTAATGTCACCATTGTCAATGTCATCAATGACCACCAGCGGCACAAACACCCCATTACTACGACGGGCTATTGCATCCGTTACATGCCTGGTACCACTGGCATCCTGTAAAACCATGGCCCACTCAAGTGGAAAAATTTGATCCCCACCGCTACGCAGTCTGTTATGCAATTGATCTTTTGCTGGGGTGATATCATCAGATTTATACAAACCAAGAATTTCTGCTGCTTCCTCATAGCCATGAGGTAAATCAGCAATCGTTCTTCGTATTGCTGCCACCAGCCATGCTGGTTGCTTATCAACTTTCCATTCAGGTTCTTTACCCACGTTTAAGCCCTCATATCTGTGGTTTCTGTAAATCGATTTATCCATTAGATTTTTCATAAAGCTCAGGTTTAAATGGCAACCGTCCGCAAGTTCTATATGCAGCCTCTGCTGCACGTCCTTTTGGAATTAACTGGCCAGGACGGTTTCGCCACTGATAAACGGCTTCAGTTGTTATGCCGAAAAAAGCAGCAACTTTCTCAATGCTGCCGAAGTAGCTTTCGATATCGTCAGTCGTCATATGCCCTCCAAACTAAGTTTTATTAGATGTTAATTATCAATCTATCTTAGGTCAATAAAAACTAAGATTACTTAGTAATTAAAGAAATGGTGCTCCTATGGAAACGGTTGGTCAGCGTATAAAAGCTCTGAGAAGAGTTACCAGAACGTCCCAGAAAGAATTGGGTAAATTTTGTGGAGTAAGTGACGTTGCTGTGGGGTACTGGGAGAAAGACATCAATGTCCCTGGTGGGGAAGCACTTTCAAAATTAGCGAAGTTCTTCAATACGTCAATAGATTACATTCTTTATGGTGCGGAGTTTGAAGGCAAACTCGTCACAAACATGCGCAGAGTTCCTGTAATCTCGTGGGTTCAGGCTGGGCAGTTTACTGAGTGCAGGACAGCAGAAGTGTTTAGTGAAGTAGACAAGTGGGTAGATACATCATTAAAGATTGGTGATAACTCATTTGCATTGGAGGTTAAAGGCGACTCCATGACTAACCCTAACGGCCTCCCAACAATACCAGAAGGCGCAACAGTGATTGTAGATCCTGATGCAGAACCCCGGCATGGAAAAATAGTCATCGCTAGACTTGATGGAACAAACGAAGCCACAGTAAAAAAATTAGTTATCGATGGCCCTCAAAAGTTTTTAGTGCCATTAAATCCCCGGTACCCCAACATCCCGATCAATGGTAATTGCCTCATCATTGGTGTAGTCAAAGGAGTTCAATACGAACTCTAGCCCCCCCTTTTCTCTAACCAAAACACCGAACTAAGAAAAGTTTGGTGTTTTCTCTTGCCATTAAAACTAAGTTAAGTTAGATTTTATATCAAAGATAACGAACAGGCAGGACGCCCACGAAGTAGCCGCCTGGGGCATATGAAGTCCAGGATGATTCGTTAGTACCAAAAAAGCGCCCTACCGGACGCTTCGCTCTTTAAAAATCAGTAACCCTCACTTTGGGCCTGGATCTGGTGGCCTGGGACGAGGTGGAATATGAAAAGGCTCTATTGGTCGACTCATTATCCAATCCTATTATGTCTCATTTCTTCGGTTTCGGTGGTTTCGGCTTCGGAGGTACATGTCCGTGAACTGGATTATGCTTGTTGGTCATCATTAATATCCGTTAGTTCATTCTCTAGAGGTAGATCTCCCGCACACCAAGCTATAAATTTTTCTTTGGTTGTTAAATCGTACTTAGTTGGAACACCAGCAAAAATACAGGCCCGAATGAAAGCCGCTCGTTCAAGTGATTTCCATGGATTACTATCAGTATCTTGGATTTTTAAATACCTAGCTTGCAACTGATCTTCAGGAAGGGTATCAGACTCAATCAGCAGTCTTTTGTAATGCCTCGCTTGCTCTTTAGACATTCCAGCCTCTTGGCCAAACTGATAGACCAACTGAAGAACCGAAAGTACGGCAACAAACAAACCGAAAATAAATAAATTACTGTACGGGGCGAAAACTGAAAAACCGAGAACGATTAACATCAACGTTATTAATTTATCAATGCGAGTTAACAACGTGTAATTCATCTTCTCCAATACATAAGAGTAGTGAACATAAAATTTATAATCGTCTCTGGTCATATTAGTCTCAGTTTTCCTTGGGTGGTTTTGGAGGAACTGGAGGCTTTTGTCTTAACGGCACATGCCTCTCCTCATACTTATCTACACATAGATCCATATAAATCCTTATCGTTGTTGGGGAGGGTTACATAATAACCAAATCCTTGTTGTTGGGGAATAACCAGGTCCACCTCGCCTGATGTGGCTAAAAGCAGGCACATAACAGCTAAGTATTTTCAACCAGAGAGAATCCTTAGCGTTGTGGTGAATGCGCAGGCTGATGCGCGAAAGACATTGCAGCTATTGCGGAAAAGAGCTGTTCGGCGGGGCAATTAAACGCCCGTGAGAGTCTGAAATAACCGCAAGCCGGAGATCAGCACCGGTCACCACAACAGCCACTGCTTTGGCGGTACCAGTTTGTACACTTGCTTCCGGCTGGTACCGCTCTTTTTACAAAACAGAGAAGAGCATCACCGGACGACGGGCTCATAACCCAATCCATCCGGGCGGCTGTCACCGCAGGTGTTCTTCTCTGTTTTGTGGAGAAACCAACCGACCTTGCAGGGTCGGTATGATGAGGAGCAGCAAAATGGCTAGCGTACGCAGTACTGATGTGCAGGTATTTATCGTAGAACTGGACGGCGGCGTATTTGAAACCAAACTCGGCGCAGTTCTCAGTGAAGTCGCTTCCGGTGTGATGAACACGAAAAACAAAGGTAAAGTCTCGGTCAATCTGGACATCGAACCGTTTGATGAGAACCGTGTGAAAATCAAACACAAACTCTCATATGTTCGCCCGACTAACCGCGGGAAAATCTCCGAAGAAGACACCACCGAAACGCCGATGTATGTCAATCGAGGTGGTCGCCTGACTATTCTGCAGGAAGACCAGGGACAATTACTGACTCTTGCCGGTGAACCTGACGGAAAACTCCGCGCAGCAGGTCATTAATATCGTTCTTAATTAACCGATTATTTATCTCATCACTGAATATCTTTATATAGTGAGGACTTATTATGTCTCAGAACTTAGACGCAACCGCAATTAATCAAATCCATGCCCTTATTTCTGCTCAGGGTGTTAATGAAATTATTAGTAAGATTGGTGCCGATGCTGTGGCATTGCCTGAGAATTTCCGCATTCATGATCTGGAAAAATTTAATTTAAATCGCTTCCGTTTCCGTGGTGCGCTTTCCACTGCCAGCATCGATGACTTTACCCGTTATTCTAAAGATCTTGCAGATGAAGGCACCCGCTGCTTTATCGATGCCGATAATATGCGTGCCGTCAGTGTGCTTAACCTGGGTACTATTGATGAACCAGGTCACGCAGATAACACCGCCACTCTCAAACTGAAAAAGACAGCACCGTTCTCTGCTCTGTTGTCTGTTAATGGCGAGCGTAACTCCCAAAAGTCACTGGCAGAATGGATTGAAGACTGGGCCGACTACCTTGTGGGCTTTGATGCTAATGGTGACGCCATTCAGGCAACCAAAGCGGTTGCGGCGATCCGTAAAATCACAATTGAAGCGAACCAGACCGCTGATTTTGAAGACAATGACTTCAGCGGCAAACGCTCCCTGATGGAATCTGTCGAAGCGAAGACCAAAGACATTATGCCAGTGACATTTGAATTTAAATGCGTTCCGTTTGAAGGTCTGAAAGAACGTCCGTTTAAATTACGCCTCAGCATTATCACTGGCGATCGTCCTGTACTGGTTATGCGCATTATTCAGCTGGAAGCGGTGCAGGAAGATATGGCTAACGAATTTCGTGATCTGCTTGTTGAGAAATTCAAAGACAGCAAAGTAGAAACCTTTATTGGTACTTTCACCGCCTGATTTCATTACTGCAAATGCCCCTGCGGGGGCATTTATGGAAACGTAATTAACTCAATAATCACCGGATGGTGAGGGCTTCCTTTTACCCAAACTCAGCGCGGTGCAGCGCATATACGTGGAGAACAAAATGTCATTTATTAAAACTTTTTCCGGGAAGCATTTTTATTATGACAGGATAAATAAAGACGACATCGTGATTAACGATATCGCGGTTTCCCTTTCAAATATCTGCCGCTTTGCCGGTCATCTTTCTCACTTCTACAGTGTCGCCCAACATGCGGTGCTTTGCAGCCAGCTGGTGCCGCAGGAATTTGCTTTTGAAGCGTTAATGCATGATGCAACAGAAGCGTATTGCCAGGATATTCCCGCTCCACTGAAACGCCTTCTTCCTGACTATAAACGGATGGAAGAAAAAATAGACGCCGTAATCCGTGAGAAATACGGGTTACCCCCGGTTATGAGCACGCCCGTGAAATATGCCGATCTCATCATGCTGGCAACCGAACGCCGCGATCTCGGGCTTGATGATAGCTCTTTCTGGCCTGTACTGGAAGGTATCCCGGCAACAGAGATGTTCAAAGTGATTCCACTGTCGCCAGGCCATGCCTACGGGATGTTTATGGAACGTTTTAACGAGTTATCGGAGTTACGCAAATGCGCATGAATGTTTTCGAAATGGAAGGGTTTCTTCGCGGGAAATGTGTACCACGAGATCTGAAAGTGAATGAAACAAATGCTGAGTATCTGGTGCGTAAATTCGATGAAGTACGTGCTGAGGCTCGCAACGAGGGTATTAACTATACCGCAAGCCGTCTTGCTGCGGCTTTCAATCACGGATTTATCAATAAGTCTTTACGTGAAGTTTTCGACGTTACACGCATGATTCTGTCAGCGAAAGAAGAGTTGGCTAATGAACCACACCCGATTGATGGCCTGTCCGGTGAATATGCGGAGAAATCCCTAGAAGAATGGGCGGAACAGATTCGCAAAGGAGGCAACCAGTGAGCAAGATTGACTATCAGGTACTGCGTGAGGCGGCAGAGAAAGCAACTAAAGGAAGCTACATCGTAGGGCATACATCTGTTAACCAGCACGGCAATTTAACAGGAGTTTTTGTTTGCCAAAAATGGAAAGGAGAACCCGGTGGCGTGATTGCAGAATGTCATGTTAACTGCCTGATTGAAACAGATGCTCAGGCTTATGCAAACGCTGAATTCATAGCAGAGGCTAACCCGGCTACCGTGCTGGCACTGCTGGATGAGAACGAAAGCATGTGCCGCGACCTCATTGCTCGCAATGGTGAGATTGAAGGGCTTCGAAAACTGGTTGCTGAACTTGAGGAGACAAAATCACAACTCAACGAGCAGCGTGAGTATTACGAGGGCGTTATCTCGGATGGAAGTAAGCGTATTGCTGAACTGGAGAAAAGCGAAGAGCAACTCATTAACGAGCGTGACCATGCTGAGTCTGCTTTAGCTGATATGTACTTTGCAGCAACCGGTAACAGGCCGGAGTGGAGCAACTGGTTCGGCTTTTCAGATGCTGTCGATGCCGTGGTTGACAGAATTGCTGATTTAGAAGCTAAACAGCCATCGCCAGTAGTGCCGGAAGGACTGGTTAAAGCTGTGCGCTTCTATGAGCAGGTAAAACGTGAGAATCCGCCAGCCGAAACCGGAGCATGGAAAGACGCTATTTACTGGATGCTAAAAGAGGCCTGCCAGGTTGTAAACATTCGCATCAAAGGAGAGTGATATGAGCACTATCACTAAAGAACGTATCGAATTGTTCATTAAATACCCGCTTGAAAACGGGCTTACCCGTGGCGAACAAATGGAACTGGCACGAATTGCACTGGCATCACTGGAACGCGAACAGATTCGCCACGAGCATGCCAAATGGTCTGACTCCACATTTGGCTGCGTTGGCCCCATTGGTCCACTGAAACACCTCTCAAAAGAGGCACTGGAAGCCGCAGCCGAACCAGACGATCTTAGCGAGTGGGCTGATATGCAGTTTCTGTTGTGGGATGCACAACGCCGTGCTGGCATCAGCGATGCTGAAATTAACGTTGCTATGGAAGATAAATTGAAGATCAACATGGAGCGCCAGTGGCCTGAGCCAAAAGATGGTGAGCCTCGCTTGCACATTAAAGAACCCGGCAACTCTCCGGTAATTCCGGATGGTTTATCCACGGTATGCGCTGAGGCTTATCAGGTTGTAGGAGTTATGGCAGATGCGCTTGGTGTATTCGGTGATGCAGCAGTACAGAAAGTTCTGGATAACCTGTCACAGCAAAAACTTGTTCACAGAGATGTGCTGCCGTTCTCGCTTCCGGTAACTCCGGATAGTTGGATAAGCTGTAGTGAGCGAATGCCAGAAATGGGAGAGCGACAATGCTATGTGTTAGCTGCTGACTTTAAAAACAACTACCCACCAAGCATCCCCAACACTCAGGTCGGCGTATATGGCGACTGGTTTAATGATGGCAAGCCCACTTGGGATGACGGTGGTGGCGAAGACCTGTATCTCAAGGAGGTAACCCACTGGATGCCGCTGCCAGAACCGCCGCAGGAGGTGAATCAATGAGCTGGCGTGATGCAATCGTAACTCTGGGGGTGGTATTCGCAGCAGCGTTTGTTGTGTTCTCGATTTGTCGATGGGGATAACCACATGTTCGCTTTGATTCAACGCAGTCAGATATACACGGACAGAGCCGGATACCCCGTGGTGATTACTCGCATCACTGAGCACTCAGTGTTCTTTCGACGGATGGACGGACGATCCGGGCGGGTACGCATTGGTGAGTTAAACTGCCTGTTCGAACATATTGACCACCAGGAGTACCGCAAAATTCTGGCAGAAACAGAGCAGGAAGCTCATCTGAAAAAATTACGGGCCATGAAAAGGAAGTAAAGAATGAATAAAGCATTTGAACGATGGGTCCACCAGCGTTACGGCAATCGCTATGACCTGAC
>OBVZ01000722.1_pt1 | contig 14054 bp, 26 predicted proteins | sample 1476241 | NCBI WGS metagenome assembly OBVZ01 (sample SAMEA2580034, study PRJEB22360) | human gut metagenome | reverse complement strand
ATCATCGCTCCATGGACGGCCATGATCCGAAGTGCGCAACTTTTCGGGCACTACCCTCGCCGGCGATGTGCGCGAACACGCCGCCCGGAGGTGTCACGCCGTTGACTTGCGGAAAGTATCCCGCGGACGTGTACACGTATTCTTCCGGCACGATGCCGTCCTTGATGGCCTGCTTGTCGGAGTAGATGTCGCGCAGGTAGGCGTTCAACGCGTTGACGCGCTGTTTCAGTCCGGCTTCCATTCTGTCGAATTCGTCCGATTCGATGATGCGCGGAATCGGATCGTACGGAAACAGCCGGTCATGGTACTCGCCGTTCTTGTAGATGCCGAACCGTACGCCATTACGGCTCAGCTCCCGGTTGATCGACTCCCGACGATCGACCAGTTCCGAAGCCAACCTTCGTGCGGCGGATTCAATCATCGTTCCACGCTCCCTTCCACCCCATGCGAACGCATGCCAATCTGAGGCATCGTGCCTTGATGGAAGAAAAACCTAACGAACCAGCGTTTCCGGAAAACGAAACGGTCTGTTACGACAATGTCTCGGCAATGGACATGACAAGCGCCCGTAACCTGGCTGTGACAATCGCAATAAAGCTACAGTGTGCGCTTGGCGCGAATGGCTTCGGCGCGGACCGCCAGCTGGTCGTCGGCCGGATATTCGATATGCTCCAGCGTCAGTCCTTGCGGCGCGATCGGTCCTGTGGAGCCTTCGCGCAGCGGAGCCGCCATTTTTCCTGCAAACCAGTCAAGGGAACGTTTGCCGATACCGACCTGCACGCAGCCGTTGACGAGGGAGCGCACCATATTGCGTGCAAACGCGTCGGCGACGATCACGAAGCAGACGAGGCCCGATTCCACGGTCGGCGTACGGTACCGCTCCCCCATCGTCATGCCGTCGTCGATAAGCGTCCGCTGCGGCACGCGACGCCAATACGCGGTCTTCACCTCGCGTATGGTGGTGCCGCCCGGATTTGGGGTGGCGAACGAGCCGAAATCGTGCAGGCCGATCGTCATCGCAGCGGCTTCGTTCATGGATTTGAGGTCAAGTTCATCGTCGATATGCAATACGAAGTTTCTGGTACGGGGGTCCACCTCGCTTGACCTATCGGCGATTCGGTACACGTAGGTACGTTCCAACGCGGAGAAACGCGCGTCGAAACCGTCCGGAGCGGGTGCGATGCCGCGGATTGCGATATCGGCCGGCAGCATGCGCTGAAGTCTGCGGGTAAGCGCGATGACGGGCGGCACGTCCATGTGGCCGACGCAGCGTTTGAGCACGTCCTCGTTGACGTCCAGATGGCATACCTGATGCGAGGCGTGCACGCCGGTGTCGGTTCGTCCGGCCACGGTAAGGCGCAGCGGTTCGGTCGGGTCTCCTTCCGGTACGCGAAGAATGGTATGCAGCACGCGTTCGATTTCGCCCTGTACCGTACGTATTTCGGGCTGTTTCGCCCATCCGTAGAAGCCGGTACCGTCATATGCCAAATCGATGCGTAGTCTCACGGCATTGAGCATAGCAAATGGCTGGCATAGTGAGGCATGTGGCGCGACAGTCTTGGCAGCAGACATGACAAAGGCCGGGAACCTTGCGATTCCCGGCCTTCAATCAGCTAAGAGCGATTCACTCGGCGTTCTCAGCGGTAGCCTCTTCAGCGGCGGCTTCCGGAGCCTCGGCAGCGGCAACCTTGGTTGCGGCTTCGGCTTCCTTCACCACGGCCTGCTTCGGGCTCACCGGCTCGGTGACGAGCTCGATGAGGGCTGCCGGAGCGGCATCGCCGCGACGCGGAGCGATCTTGACGATGCGGGTGTAGCCGCCTTCGCGCTGCTCCATCTGCTCGGCGATCTCGGTGAACAGCTTGTGCACGACGGACTTGTTGCGGATGACGCGCATCACGCGACGACGGTTGTGCAGATCACCACGCTTGGCGAGCGTGATCAGGCGCTCGGCCAGCGGTGGTGGTGATGCGGCCGTTCTGGAACAGGCTGGTGGCCATGTTCGCGAGCATAAGACGCTCATGAGCCGGGCTGGAGGCCAGACGCGGACCCTTCTTTGGTGTAGGCATTGTTTCTCCTTGAAAGCCCCGTTGGATTCAGGTGGGCAGTTGCCCGAACGTCCGAATCCAACGAAGCGGTTAGGTCAAAAGTGGCGGATCACTCGTCTTCCGGCGAGAAGAAGGTGCCACCTTCGAGATTATTGGCATCGAAGTTACCCAGCGGGGAAGCCTTGAGGGCGAGTCCCAGAGACTGGAGCTTCTCCTTGACTTCATCGATGGACTTCATACCGAAATTGCGGATATCGAGCAGATCCTGCTCGGTGTGGGCGACCAGCTCGCCGATCGTGTGGATGCCCTCGCGCTTCAGGCAGTTGTAGCTGCGCTGGGTGAGGTTCAGGTCCTCGATCGGGATGTTCATCTCCGGGTTGGTTTCCTCTGCCACAGGAGCAGGGCCAACCTCGACGCCCTCAGCCTGGGTGTTGAGCTCACGGCACAGACCGAAGAGTTCCACCAGGGTGGAGCCTGCGGATGCGACTGCATCGCGCGGGGAGATAGCCGGCTTGGTCTCCACGTCCAGGATGAGCTTGTCGAAGTCAGTGCGCTGTTCAACGCGGGTGGCTTCCACACGATAGCTCACCTTGAGCACCGGGGAGTAGATCGAGTCGACCGGAATGCGGCCGATCTCGGCGTTATCCTGCTTGTTCATCTGGGCGGGCACATAGCCGCGGCCACGCTCGACGGTGAACTCGATCTCGAGTTCGCCATCCTCGGCGAGGGTAGCGATATGCATGTCCGGGTTGGCGATGGTGACGCCGGCCGGCGGGGTGATGTCGCCCGCGGTGGCCTCGCCCTTGCCGCTCTTGCGCAGATACATGACAACCGGCTCATCGTATTCGCTGGTGAGCACGATGCCCTTGATGTTCAGCAGGATTTCGGTAACGTCCTCTTCAACACCCGGCAGAGTGGTGAACTCGTGCGGGACGCCGGAGATACGCACCGAAGTCACAGCCGCTCCCGGAATGGAGCTCAGGAGGGTACGGCGCAGCGAGTTGCCAAGCGTGTAGCCGAAACCAGGCTCAAGAGGCTCGATGGTGAAGCGGGAACGCTGAGGGTTGAGAGATTCCTCGGTAAGTGTCGGACGCTGTGCGATAAGCACTGTGGTTATCCTTTCAGCTTCAGGCCGGTGGTGCACTCACCGGCCATAAGCGGCGTTGGATTGATGATTTCTTCTAGTGCTCAGACGCGACGGCGCTTCGGAGGACGAACGCCGTTGTGTGCCTGCGGGGTGACGTCGGTGATGGAACCGACTTCGAGTCCGGCGGACTGCAGGGAACGGATGGCGGTTTCACGACCGGAACCCGGGCCCTTCACGAACACGTCGACCTTCTTGAGACCGTGCTCCATAGCCTTGCGGGCTGCGGATTCGGCGGCCATGCCAGCGGCGTACGGCGTGGACTTACGGGAGCCCTTGAAGCCGACATCGCCACCGGACGCCCAGGACACCACGGCGCCGGACGGATCGGTGATCGAAATGATCGTGTTGTTGAAAGTGGACTTGATGTGAGCCTGGCCGACCGGGACCGACTTGCGGTCGCGACGACGGGGCTTACGAGCGGCTTGCTTAGGCGCTGCCATTGACCCTCGTTTCCTAGTAACGAACTTTGTTGTTGACGTTCGGGCGATGGGATGAAAATCATCCCGTGGCCCGAATCATGCCACCGACTACTTGGTGGCCTTCTTCTTTCCGGCGACCGTGCGCTTCGGGCCCTTGCGGGTACGAGCATTGGTCTTGGTGCGCTGGCCGCGCACAGGAAGTCCCTTACGGTGACGCTGGCCTTGGTAGCAGTTGATCTGAATCTTGCGACGAATATCTGCATCGACTTCACGACGCAGGTCACCCTCGATCTTGTAGTTGGCTTCGAGGTAGTCACGCAGCGTAATCAGCTGCTCGTCGGTGAGATCCTTGACGCGGATGTCCGGGCTAATACCGGTCGCGGCAAGCGTTTCCTTGGCACGAGTGCGACCCACACCGAAAATGTAGGTGAGGGCGATCTCGATGCGCTTCTCATTGGGGATGTCGACTCCGGCAAGACGTGCCATTGCGATTCCTTCTGTTTTCCGCAGGTCTTGCACCGAGTCGTCCGGTTTCCCGGCCCGGGCCTGCGTACCCGGGGTTCATCCCGCTTTCACGGGCTGTGACTCAGCGCCTGTACTGTTTATGCCGCTGGATCTGCTCTCAGCCCTGACGCTGCTTATGGCGCGGGTTGACGCAGATCACCATGACGCGGCCGTGACGACGGATCACGCGGCAGTTCTCGCAGATCCTCTTCACACTAGGGCTGACCTTCATGGTTTTCCTTTGCTTGTGTACCTTTACTTGTAACGGTACGTAATACGGCCGCGGTTCAGATCGTAGGGGCTCATCTCCAGCACAACACGATCCTGCGGCAGGATGCGGATGTAGTTCTTCCTCATCTTGCCCGAAATGGTTGCGAGCACGATATGCTTGTTTTCGAGTTCAACACGAAACATCGCGTTCGGCAGTGCTTCCACTACCTGTCCTTCGACTTCAATCACACCGTCTTTAGCCATGAGCCTCGTTCCGTTCCTTGGCGATTACTATGCGTGCCCGAAGACACACCAACTTGCAAGAATACACGAAAGCGGGAATCAAGACACGTTCGGCGTGTCGCGATTCCCGCTTTCGTTGGAAATATGTTATTCTGCTTGGTTTTTCCTTCAGCCAAGCTCCGCCACGATGGTGGCCTGGATCTCGTCGACGGCGCCGACGCCATTGAACGTCTTGAGCAGGCCGCGCTTCTGGTAGATGTCCAGCAGCGGCGCGGTCTCCTTGGCGTACACGTCAAGACGCTTGGCGATGGCTTCAGGGGTGTCGTCGGAGCGGCCTTCGATTTCGGCGCGCTTCTTCATACGCTCCATGAGCACGTCGTGATCTGCATCCAGTGCGACGACCGCGTCAAGCGGGGTGTCCAGTTCGCCCAGGATGGCGTCGAGAGCCTCGACCTGGGAGGCGTTGCGCGGATAGCCATCGAGAATCCAGCCGTTCTTGGCGTCGTCCATGGCCAGACGGTCCTTGACGATCTTGTTGGTCAGCTCGTCCGGCACAAGCTCGCCCTTGTCGATGTACTTGAGCGCTTCGACGCCGAGCTCGGTCTTGTTCTTGATGTTGTAGCGGAAGATATCGCCGGTGGAGATCGCCGGGATTCCGTAGTGCTCGCTCAGCAGAGCGGCCTGGGTGCCCTTGCCTACGCCCTGCGGGCCCATGATCAGCAGTCGCATGTGTTGTTCTCCGTTTCGTTCATTCCCCTCAACGGGGATTTTCGGATGATGGATTACTTAACATAAAAATCGTGATACCGCTCCCGATCAACGGAAACGGCATCACGATTCAAGTGGTTACTTACCTTCCTTGTGGTCGGTGTCCTCGAACAGGAAGCCAGCGTACTGGAACTGTTCGGTCTGGGCCTTGGCCTGGCGCAGGGTGTCGAGGCCGACGCCTGCGATGATCAGGATGGTGGTGCCGCCGAACGGCAGCTTGGTGTTCAGGTTCAGCGCCATGATGAGCACCGTCGGGATAAGCGCCACGAACAGCAGGTAGACGGCGCCGACCGTGTTCAGACGGTTCATCACGTAGCTCAGGTAGTTGCTGGTGGCGCTTCCCGCGCGGATGCCCGGAATGAAGCCGCCGTACTGCTTCATGTTGTCGGCGGTCTCGTCCGGGTTGAAGGTGATCTCCGTGTAGAAGAAGCAGAAGAACACGATCATCAGCGCGTACAGTGCGATGTACCACACGGATGTGGTGTTGGCCAGGTTGGAGTTGATCCACTTGACCCAGGACTGGTCGGAATTGCCGAACTGCGCGATCAGCGTCGGCACGGCCAGGATGGAGGATGCGAAGATCGGCGGGATGACGCCGCTCATGTTGATCTTCAGCGGCAGGTAGGTGGAGGAGCCACCGTACATCTTGCGGCCGATCATACGGCGGGTGTACTGCACCGGAATACGACGCTGGGCAAGCTCGACGTAGATGACAAGGATCATGATGACCAGCAGGGTGCCGACGACCGCGGCGAACTTGCCCCAGTTGCCAGCGGTGCCGTTGGTGCCCCAGCCGATCTCCCACAGCTGCGGCAGGAAGCCGGAGCAGATGGACATGAAGATAAGGATGGACATACCCTGGCCGAGGCCCTTATCGGTGACCAATTCGGCCATCCACATGATGAGGCCGGTGCCGCCGGTCATGATGAGCACCATGACCACAAGGTTCCACACGGAACCGTCCGGAACAACCTGGGAGCACTGGTAGTTGAACAGCGCGCCGGAACGTGCGGTCACCAGAATGGTGGTGGACTGCAGCACGGCAAGGCCGATGGTCAGATAACGGGTGTACTGGGTCAGCTTGGCTTCGCCGGACTGGCCTTCCTTGTGCAGTGCCTCGAAACGAGGGATGACCACACGCAGCAGCTGGATGACGATCGATGCGGTGATGTACGGCATGACGCCCAATGCGAAAATCGACAGCTGCAGCATGGCGCCGCCGGAGAAGAGGTTCACCAGACCGATAAAGTTCTCAGAAGCGTTGTTCATCTTGCCGACGCACTGCTGGACGACGGTGTAATCGACGCCAGGGGTCGGGATGAATGAACCGATACGATAAATGATGATGATACCAAGGGTGAAGAGGATTTTATTCCTCAATTCCTTGGTCTTCAAGGCCTGGATTAACGTCCTCACCTGGGGTTCCTTCCATCGTCGTGCGCACCTGCGCACACGTGCAAAAACAGACTCTAACGCTCGAGTCTAGCGTACGGCGTCTACCGATATGGCGTTTTCGTCATTATTCGTCTGTTTTTTGTTTTTCCATGCATGATTGCATTTTGACTGCAAACGAATGAGGCTTCCCCCGCTTTAGAGCGGGGGAAGCCTCATGTCTGAGCTTCAGTCAGCTACATTCCGTTGGAATCAATCCTCGGAAATGGAGCCGCCAGCAGCCTCGATCTTGGACTTGGCGGAAGCGGAAGCCTTGACACCCTTGAGAGTGTAGGCAGCCGAAACCTCGCCGTCGCCCAGGACCTTGACCGGGAAGCCGTTGCGGACGGCACCCTTGGCAACCAGATCAGCCACGGTGATCTCGCCGCCCTGCGGGAACAATTCCGCAAGAACAGCCACGTTGACGACCTGGTATTCCTTCTTGAACGGGTTCTTGAAGCCACGCAGCTTCGGAAGGCGCATGTACAGCGGCAGCTGGCCACCTTCGAAGCCCGGACGAACCTGATAGCGCTTCTTGGTGCCCTTGTCGCCACGGCCCGAGGTCTTACCCTTGGAGCCTTCACCACGGCCAACGCGGATACGATCCTTGTTGGCACCCGGAGCCGGCTTCAGGTCATGCATCTGCAGAATGTCTGCCATAATCAGTCAGCCTCCTCGACGGTGATCAGGTGACGGAGGACCTGCAGCTGGCCACGAAGGGCCGGAGTGTCCTCACGAGTCACGGTCTTGCCGATCTTGTTCAGGCCCAGAGTCTGAGCCGCAGCACGCTGCTTCGGAGTGGAATTCACCAGACCGTGGTGCAGCTTGATGTTCAGGTTAGTCATCACTCACCGTCCTTCTGAGCAGCCTTGGCCTGAGCCTCTTCACGAGCCTTGCGGGCCTCGGCGATGCCTTCGGCGCGAGCACGCAGCAGCGCGTCCGGAGCCACCTCTTCGAGAGACATGCCACGACGTGCGGCAATCTCTTCCGGCTCTTCGAGCTTCTTGAGGGCGTCGACGGTTGCGCGCACCACGTTGACGGCGGTGGCGGAGCCCATCGACTTGGTCAGGACGTCGGTGATGCCAGCGCATTCCATGACGGCGCGGACTGCACCGCCGGCGATAACGCCGGTACCCGGAGCAGCCGGGCGCAGCAGCACGGTGCCAGCGGCATCGTGGCCGATCACCGGGTGGGTGACGGTGCCCTTGATGCGCGGCACGGTGAACATGTGCTTCTTGGCATCCAGCTGGCCCTTGGCGATTGCAGCCGGGACCTCACGGGACTTGCCGTAGCCAACACCAACGGTGCCCTTGCCGTCGCCAACCACCACGAGGGCGGCGAAGCTGAACGTACGACCACCCTTGTGGGTCTTGGACACACGGTTGATGGTCACCACGCGATCGAGCATCTCGTTCTCGTGAGATTCCTCACGACGGTTGCGACGCTCGCCACGACGACCCTCACCGCGCTGGCCACGACGGGACTTGCGGTCCTCGTTGTTGGACTCAGCGGCAGCCTGAGTGTTCTGAGTTTCTTCAGCCACTTGGGTTTCCTTTTCGTTGTCGCTCACAGTGCCAGACCTCCCTCGCGGGCGCCTTCAGCGACAGCTGCGACGCGGCCATGATACTTGTTGCCGCCACGATCGAACACGACCGCGGTAATGCCAGCGTCCTGAGCCTTCTTGGCGATCAGTTCGCCGACCTTCTTGGCGGCTTCGGTCTTGGTGCCCTCGAAACCGGCGAAATCGCTGGTCAGAGTGGATTCGCTCACCAGGGTGACACCCTTGGTGTCATCGATGATCTGGGCAACCATGTGACGGTTGGAACGGGTAACCACCAGACGCGGAAGCTCCGGGGTACCGCTGATGTGCTTGCGCAGACGAGCGTGACGGCGCTTAAGCGCGACCTTCTTGCCCTTACCGAGAATCTGGACGCTCATTACTTACCAGCCTTTCCAGCCTTGCGCAGAATGTGCTCATCCGCGTACTTGATGCCCTTGCCCTTGTAGGGTTCCGGAGCACGAAGCTTACGAATGTTAGCGGCGCACTGGCCAACAGCCTGCTTGTCGATGCCCTTGACGATCACCTGGTTCGGGTTCGGCAGTTCGAATTCGATGCCTGCCGGCGGCTCGACGGTGATGGTGTGGGAATAGCCGAGGGAGAACTCAATGCCCTTGCCCTTCATCTGGGCGCGGTAACCGGTACCGACGATCTCCAGAGTCTTGGCATAACCCTCGTGCACGCCCTTGACCATGCCCGCCACGATGGAGCGAGCCAGGCCGTGCTTTGCACGGGTCGGACGCAGGTCATCAGCCGGGGTGAGGATAACTTCGTTGCCTTCGACCACTGCGGTGATGCCTTCAGGAATCTCGTAGGAGTCAGTGCCCTTAGCGCCCTTGGCGGTAAAGGACTGACCGTCGATCTTGACTTCCACGCCAGCCGGAATGGTGACGGGGAGCTTACCAATATGCGATGCCATGTTTCAGCTCTCCTTTCTCACCAAACGAAAGCGACGATCTCGCCGCCGATGCCTCGGTCGAGGCATTCCTTCTGGGTCAGCAGTCCCGAGCTAGTCGAGATGATTGCGATGCCAAGGCCACCGAGCGGCATCGGCAGAGCATCGGACTTTGCGTAACGACGCAGGCCCGGCTTGGAGATGCGCTTGATGCCCTGGATGGAACGCTCGCCGTTCGGACCGTACTTGAGGGTGACCTCAAGAGTCTGGCCAACCTTGGCTTCCTTGGCGGTGAAGTCCTTGATGTAGCCTTCACGCTTCAGAATCTCAGCGATGTTCGCTTTGAACTTGGAGTACGGCATATCCACGGTCTCGTGCTTTGCCGCGCTCGCATTACGCAGACGCGTAAGCATGTCTGCGATCGGATCTGTCATTGTCATTTGGGCTTGTTGCCCTTTCTCGCTATGGTTTCCGCCGCCCTCACGCTTCTTCTAGAAGCGTTCGGGCCGCGGACCTTCAGCGTCGATGTTTACCAACTGGACTTCGTAACGCCGGGCAGTTCACCGCGGTGAGCCTTCTCACGAAGGCAGATGCGGCACAGGCCGAACTTGCGGTAGACGGAGTGGGGACGACCGCAGACCTGGCAGCGCGTGTAAGCGCGGACCTTGAACTTCGGCTTGCCGGCCGCCTTGTTCTTAAGAGCGGTTTTTGCCATATCAGTTCTCCTTGAAGGGGAAGCCGAGGTGCTTCAGCAGCGCGTAAGCTTCCTTGTCGTCCTTGGTGGAGGTCACCACAGTGATGTCCATACCGCGCACGTGATCGATCGAATCAGGATCGATCTCGTGGAACATGGACTGCTCGGTGAGACCAAAGTTGTAGTTGCCCTGGCCATCGAACTGGTGGCCGTTGATGCCGCGGAAGTCGCGGATACGGGGCAGCGCGAGGGTCAGCAGACGGTCCAGGAACTCCCACATGCGGTCGCCACGCAGGGTGACGTACGCACCGATGGCCTGGCCTTCACGCAGATGGAACTGCGCGACGGACTTCTTGGCCTTGGTGATCTTCGGCTTCTGGCCGGTGATCAGGGTGAGGTCCTTGACGGCACCTTCGATGAGCTTGGAGTCGCGGGCAGCGGCACCAACACCCATGGAGACGACGACCTTCTGGACACGGGCAACCTGCATCGGGTTGGAGTACTTGAACTCCTTCTCGAGCTCAGGAATGATCTGCTCGTTGTACTTGACCTTCAAGCGCGGGGTGGCCGGCGCTTCGACAGTAGTATCGGTCATGCCAGCTCCTTTCCGGACTTCTTGGCGACGCGCACGCGCACGGTCTTCACCTTGCCGTCACGCGCCTCTTCCTTAACGGTGATGCCAACGCGGGTCGGCTGCTTGGTCTCCGGGTCGATGACCATCACGTTGGAGCGATGGATCGGAGCCTCAGTGGAGACGATGCCAGCCTGCTGGCCCTGCTGCGTTGCACGCACGTGCTTCTTGACGATCTGCACGCCTTCGACGATCAGTCGATCGTTGGAGAGCACCTGCTTGACGGTGCCTTCCTTGCCGCGGTCCTTGCCGCGGATGACCTTGACCAGGTCGCCGCTCTTGATCTTGGCTGCCATGTCAGATCACCTCCGGGGCGAGGGACACGATCTTCATGAACTTGTGCTCACGCAGTTCACGACCGACCGGTCCGAAGATACGAGTGCCCTTCGGTTCACGGCCGGAGCCGAGAATGACGGCGGCGTTCTCGTCGAACTTGATGTAGGAACCATCCGCACGGCGGGATTCCTTGACGGTACGGACGACAACGGCCTTAACCACGTCGCCCTTCTTGACCGACCCGCCAGGAATGGCGTCCTTGACGGAGGCGACGATCACGTCGCCGATGCCGGCATAGCGTCGCTTCGATCCGCCGAGCACGCGGATGGCGAGGAGTTCCTTCGCACCCGTGTTGTCGGCGACATGAAGCCGCGTTTCCTGCTGAATCATTGATTCTCCTTAGCCGAGCTGGTTCTCCCCAAGCACCCCGTCTGCCTGCTAGAAGCAGGCGGGGTGACTCACGGAGCCTTGCCGAACTTATTTACTTAGCGCGCTCGATAATGCTATCGAGACGCCAACGCTTGGTCTTGCTCAGGGGCCGAGTCTCCATAATACTCACGAGGTCGCCAATGTGAGCCTCGTTGTGTTCATCATGGACCTTGACCGTACGAGTGGAGCGCACAACCTTGCCGTAAAGCGGGTGGGTCGAACGCTGCTCGAGCTCGACGGAAATCGTCTTGTCCATCTTATCGGACACGACGTAACCGCGACGAACCTTGCGGAAGTTACGCTCTTCAGCCATTACTTCTCCTCAGCTTTCGTTTCGGTCGCCTCGGGGGCCTGGCTGATGCCGAGCTCACGCTCGCGCAGGATGGTATACATCCTGGCGATGTCGTGCTTGACCGCCTTGAGGCGGGCGGTGTTTTCGAGCTGACCGGTCGCGGACTGGAAGCGCAGGTTGAACAGCTCTTCCTTGGACTTCTTGAGGAAGCCCTCGATCTCCTCGTTGGTCTTCTCGTTGAGATTCTTCATGGTGTAGTCTGCAGTTCCGACTGCCATCAGATGTCACCGCCTTCACGAGCAATAACACGGCACTTCATGGGGAGTTTGTCGATTGCGCGGCGCAGAGCCTCACGAGCGACATCCTCGGACACGCCACCGATCTCGAACATAACGCGACCCGGGTGGACGTTGGCGATCCAGAATTCCGGAGTACCCTTACCGGAACCCATTCGGGTGCCGAGCGGCTTCTTGGTCAGCGGACGATCCGGGAAAATCGTGATCCACACGCGGCCACCACGCTTGATGTAGCGGGTCATGGCGATACGAGCGGCCTCGATCTGGCGGTTGGTCACATAAGCCGGAGCCAGAGCCTGGATACCGAAATCGCCGAAAGCGATCTCGTTGCCGCCCTTGGACATGCCACGGCGGACCGGACGGTGCTGCTTACGATACTTGGTTCTCTTTGGGATAAGCATTCTCAGCTCACTCCTTCGTTTCCGTTGCGGCAGGTGCCTCAGCAGCGGCCGGAGCCTCTGCTGCTGCGTTCTGCTGCGGAGCAGCGTTGCGCTGGCCGCGACGCGGACGACGATTGCCGCGACGACCCTGGCGGTTGTTGCTCTGCTGTGCCTGCTGCTCTTCGAACTCACGCTCGGTCATATCGCCCTTGTAGATCCAGACCTTCACGCCGATACGGCCGTAAGTGGTCTTGGCCTCGAAGAAGCCGTAATCAATGAGGGCACGCAGGGTCTGCAGCGGAACGCGACCCTCGCGATAGAACTCGGAACGGCTCATTTCGGCGCCACCAAGGCGGCCGGAGAGCTTGATACGGATACCCTTGGCGCCTGCACGCATGGCATCCTGCTGGGCCTTACGCATCGCGCGACGGAAGGTCACGCGGTTGGTGAGCTGCTCAGCGATGCCCTGTGCGACGAGCTGGGCGTCCAGTGCGGCGTTCTTCACTTCGAAGATGTTGAGCTGGACCTGCTTGCCGGTGAGCTTCTCGAGCTTGGCGCGAACGCGCTCAGCCTCAGCGCCACGACGGCCGATGACGATGCCCGGACGAGCGGTGTGGATGTCCACACGCACGCGGTCGCGGGTACGCTCGATGACGATACGGGACACGCCCGCACGCTCGAGGTCCTTGCTCATGGCCTTGCGGATGGCGTCATCTTCGAGAACGAAGTCGCGGTAGCGTTCGCCAACCTTGTTGGAATCGGAGAACCACTTGGAACGATGGTTCTCAGTGATTCCCAGGCGGTAGCCAAACGGATTGATCTTCTGACCCATCTTTAGCGGTTTCCTTCCTTGTTAGCGACGACGACCGTGATGTGGCTGGTGCGCTTGTTGATACGAGCGGCACGGCCCTGTGCACGGGCGCGGAAACGCTTGAGCGTCACGCCTTCGTCCACATAGGTCTCCTTCACGACCAGGTCGTTCTCGCGGAACGGCTCGCCGGCCTTGTCGGCCTTCACACGAGCGTTCGCGATGGCGCTCTCCAGGACCTTACGCACCGGGAGGGATGCGTCCTGCGGAGCGAACTTCAGAATGGTGATGGCTTCGGTCGCCTTCTTGCCTCGGATGAGGTCGACCATACGGCGAGCCTTGCGCGGCGTCACGCGGACGTGACGAGCGATTGCTTTAGCTTCCATGTTCTATTCCTTATCCTTAGCGACGGGCCTTCTTGTCGTCCTTCACGTGACCCTTGAAGGTCTTCGTGGGGGCGAACTCACCCAGCTTGTGACCAACCATGGCCTCGGTGACGAACACCGGGACATGCTTGCGACCATCATGAACGGCGAAGGTGTGTCCGATGAAATCAGGGGTGATCATCGAACGACGGGACCACGTCTTGATGACGTTGTGCGTACCCTTCTCGTTCTGCTCGTCGACTTTCTTCTGCAGGTGGGCGTCGACGAAGGGGCCCTTCTTGATGCTACGAGTCATCTACTCGACACTCCCTTACTTACGGTTCTTACCATTCGGGCGACGACGAACAATCATCTTGTTCGAAGCCTTCTTCGGACGGCGGGTACGAACCTCGCCCTTGCCCCACGGAGAAACCGGCGGCTTGCCACCGCGGGTACGACCGCCGTGCGGGTGATCGACAGGGTTCATGGACTCACCACGGGTGATCGGGCGCTTGCCCATCCAACGAGCGCGGCCTGCCTTGCCAAGCTGGATGTTGGCGTGATCGGAATTACCGACCTCACCAACGGTCGCGCGGCAGCGAGCGTCCACGTTGCGGATTTCGCCGGACGGCATACGCAGCTGAGCGTAGGCGCCATCCTTGG
>OBVZ01000716.1_pt1 | contig 14160 bp, 11 predicted proteins | sample 1476241 | NCBI WGS metagenome assembly OBVZ01 (sample SAMEA2580034, study PRJEB22360) | human gut metagenome | reverse complement strand
GTCCGCGGGCAGAACCGGCTGCTGCCGAAACGCCGGAACCGCCTTCGTTCTCCTCATCATCCGCATCAATGCGCGGGCACACGATATAGGCCCGCTCCCCCGTGTCGACTCGCGCGCGAATGTGCGCGAACATACGCCCCATGGTGGCGGCGTCGGCCTCATTGACCACCACGGTACGAATCGGTTTGCGGCCGCCAGGCAATTCGGTGAGCCAGGAAATATCGAGATCGCCAAACCAAGTCATGGCGGCGGTGCGCGGGATGGGCGTGGCGGTCATCACCAATAGATGCGGCGTGGTGCCGTCATCGGTTTTGGCGTTGAGGCTTTCGCGCTGTTCCACACCGAACCGGTGCTGCTCATCGATTACCACCAAGGCCAAGTGCGGGGCTTGGAAGGTCTTGGAAAACGCCGCGTGCGTGGCCACGATAATGCCCGGCTCACCACTGGCAGCCGCAGCGAGCGCCTTACGCCGGGCGGCAAGCTTCATACCACCGGTCAGCAGGGTGACGGGAATTTCCGCAGTCACCTTGGAAGAAGAGACCGTCGAAGCACCGGACGCGCCCATCGCGCCCTCAACGTCGGCCGCGGCATCGGTCTCCTTGGCACCCGGCTGTGCAAGGGTCAACCCCGACACCATCTTGCTGATGGTCTCGTAATGCTGTTCGGCAAGCACCTGAGTGGGAGCCACCAGCACCGCCTGATAGCCGGCGCCGACCGCCTGCAGCATGGCCGCGAGCGCCACCACGGTTTTGCCGGAGCCGACTTCGCCCTGCAACAGACGCTGCATGGGCCAGTCACGTTCAAGATCGGACGCGATGTCGTCCACCACCTGACTCTGCCCGGCTGTCAGTGTGAACGGCAACGATGCGATGAAGCGGTCGCGCAAATTGGGCAAATTGGGCAGATCAGGCAGATCGGTCGCAGAACCGCGCTCCGATGCTTCTGGTTGCGTACTTGGCTCCGCAACCGCTTCGCCCACCGACGCTCGAGCTGTTTCCAGCGCCTCGTTCAGCGGGCAAGGATGCGCCGATGACTTGTGCGCGTGCTGTCGAGACTTCAGCAGCGAGGTCTGCGAAACGAAAGCCTCCTCATAGCGCAGGGTTTCGATGGCCTCCTTGAACCGGGCCGTGGAGGCCGGATCATGAATGGCCAGGAACGCCTCAGCCCGATGCATGAGGTTCTTGGCCTTGCGCATCGATTCGGGCAGCACATCTGGGATGGATTGGGAGAGCGCCTCAGCACCGGATTCGGCGGTCGTGCCGGACTTCTCTTCCCCGTTTTGGACGGCGATGGTGTCAGTCGCGGGAGCCACAATGCCGGCTGCCCCAGCGCCAGCGAGTTGCCCGTCAGGCGTGGATGACGTGCGGGCCCCCATCATCCACAGCAATCCCAGAATCGTCTCATGAATATGTTCGGACGAGATACGCGAACTGGCGTGATATACCGGGCGGGGCCGGCAGACGCGGGTAAGCGCCTCTTGCACGGTATCGGCGTCGTATTTCAACGCGGCCCCGGAAGGGGCAGTCGCGGCCGGCGGATACGCGGACTGCGCACTGGCATACGGATCGGCACTTCCCGCAAACGCACCATTGCCGGATGCCGCGCCCCGAGCGTAACCCTCAAGCCCCGCTCCTGCTCCGGCCGGCACGGGCGCGACAGTGAGGATTTCGGGATGGGTGAACTGCAGCTGACCCATGTATTCGCCGGGCATACCGGAGACCACCACAGACGTGCCGGCGCGCAGTCGCACGCTGACCCAATCCACATACGATTTACGATACGAGAAGAACGTGAGCCGGGCCGTACTGCCGGGTACGCGACGAGACCGGGCGAAGTCGGCGTCATCGACCGTCGCTTCGAGTCGGTAGCCGCGGCGAGCGTTCATCGGCACCACGCGCATATCTCGTATCACGGCGGCAAATGCCATCTGCTGGCCGGGTGCGGCCTCGCGGATGGCGCGAAGCGGCACCGGTTCGGTGACGCGGAAAGGATAGTAGGTCAGGGCGTCGCCGACAGTGACGATTCCCAGCGATTTGAGCGCGGACACGCGACGCTTGTTGGTGACCAGCGAAGCGAGAGTGGTGCCCATAGTGATGCTCATATTGGCCTATTCTATTCGCACGGCCTCTTTAGGCCGCAGAAACAACAAAACCCGCCAAGCCGAAGCTCAAACGGGTTTTGCTCCACGTTAGTACGCGATTCACGCGGCCACGCGCTGAACCTTGCCAGCCTTGAGGCACTTGACGCACACGCGCAGGCGAGTGTTCTCGCCATCAATCGTGGTGCGCACAGACTGCAGGTTCGGGCGGAAGCTACGCTTGGTACGACGGTGCGAATGGGAAACGGTGAAACCGGTCTGCGGTCCCTTGCCGCACACTGCGCAACGAGCTGCCATGATGGACTCCCTTAACCTTGATGTGTCAAGTCTTTCACGCATTCGACCGCCGGTTTCACCCGACATGCCGAACACACAACTTCACAAATATATAGCCCAATACCGACAACCGCAACTCTTGCGTGTATCATGGGCGAACTTCGGCGGTTCACGCGCGGTTCGAGCGTAACTTGCGAGTGGGCCATCAGCGGTTCGCGAGCGGTTCGGCATTGGTTCGCCAGCGGTCCGCAAGTAGTTCGCCAGCAGTTCGCCAGCGGTTCGCCAGCGGTTCGCCAGCGGCGAATTACGCTGCAAATCGTAGCGTTTACCCGATAAAACACGCCGGACTGCCTATTCCGCATCCAACAAACTCTCATATAATCTCGGTATAAGAGACGGCAAGGGACGAAGGGGTCCTCGTGCAACTTACGACGAAGGAGGCTGTCATGTTGAATCTCAGGCGAGGTATCGGCACTCACGAGCCCAGCGTGATTTCACTGGGTCAAGTCTGGGTGGACATTATGCTCAATGTGGACGAGGTGCCGGCACAGGGCGGATTCGCCGTGGCCGATCATCCGAAGCCCTCCATTGGCGGCAGCTATCGCGTGCTGCAGGCGGCCAGCCGCATGGGCGTGCCGACCGAGCACGCCGGCATTCTGGGCAACGGCCTGTGGGCGCATTTCATCCGCCAGTCATTCCAGGACAACGGCATCACGCATATCGGCCAGGATCGTCTTGATGAGGATTCCGGTTTCCGCGTGGTGCTGAGCTCCGGCGCGCCGAAGAAGACATTCATCGCTTCCTATGGCGCCGAGGCTCATGGCGACTCGGACACGTTCGACACGCTGGAGCCGCAGCCCAAAGACGTGGTGCACATCAGCGGCAACACACTGATGGACCACACGGCCACCGGCGTGGACGGATTCCTGCTCAAGGCCGGTACCGACCCGGCTGCACGCGACTACACGCTGGTGATCAACCCCACCAATACGTTGCGTTTGGTCAACGACCATATGCTTGAGGACCTGGTGCTCGCACGCCCGGTCTGGTCCTGCAACCGTCAGGAGGCCATGACGCTGGCCGAGCGACTTGGTGCGCCAATCGACGACAGCAAAGTCACCATTGGCGGCGGACTTGACGACTTCATGCACCAGTTGTGCGACGGCTTGGGCGCTACACTGCGCGCGCCGCTGGTGGTGCGTGTCGGCGCCCGCGGCGCTTGGATTCGTGAGCCAGGTGGCGAGACGATTCATATCGAGGGATACCCGACCAAGGCCGTACACACCCGTTCGGCGGGCGGTTGCCACACCGGCGTGATGTGCGCGATGCTGGCAAAGGGCCATAGTCTGGCCGAATCGGTAAAGATCGCCAACGCGGCGGCATCCATCGCCATCCAGCACAGCCTCAACGGCGTGCCGCAATGCCCCGATTACGACGAGGCCATCGCGCTGATCGGCGAATAGTCGACTATAGGTAGCTCCCCCCAGTCCGCTTCGCGGCCAGCTCCCCTCAGCGAGGGGAGCTATTTTTGCTCTGGCTCCCCTTAGAAAGAGGCCCGGCATTATTCATCCGCCGTTCAACCGGAATGGCTCCCCTACCCTAGTCCGCGCTTCTACGATAGATTGAGTTGAATACTGTCGAGGAGTGTATATGACTGATCCCACGAATGTCCACGAACCGGTGCCGCAAAGCGCCAAACTGACCGCCCGCGAGAAGAAGTGGATCATCTACGACGTCGGCAACTCGGCATTCGTGCTGCTGTCCACCGCCGTCATCCCCATTTACGCCAAATCGCTGATGCCGGCGGACGGCAACATCGTGTCCGCCTGGGGCTACGCGCAAACCATTGCTTCCTTGGTCATCGCGCTGCTCATGCCGTTGCTCGGCTCCATCGCCGACGTGCAAGGCATGAAAATCAAGTTCTTCCTTGGCTTCTTCGGCACTGGCGTGGTCACCTGCTGCGCAATGGCCCTGCCCCTGACCTGGCTACCGTTCCTAGTCGTCTACATTCTGGCGACCATCGGCCTCAACGGCTCGCTAACGTTCTACGATTCGATGCTCATCGACGCCACCTCGAACGAGCGCATGGACAAGGTCTCCTCGCATGGCTACGGCTGGGGCTACATCGGCTCCACCGTGCCGTTCATCTTCTGCATCGCGCTGATCTTCGGCGGCCCGTCGCTCTTCGACTGGTCCACGGTGGCTTGCACGCGCGCCTCGTTCATCATCACCGCCATCTGGTGGGTGGCATTCACCATCCCGCTGCTTACCAGCTACCGCCAAGTGCACTATCGCGCCACCCGTGACCAGCTGGGCTCGGCCGTGCGCGGCACGTTCAGCGAACTGGCGGGCACGTTCGGCAAAATCGTGAAGAACAAGCCGTTGTGGATGTTCATGATCGCGTTCTTCTTCTACATCGATGCCGTGAACACGGTGATTTCGATGAGTACCTCCTACGGTGCCGAGCTTGGCATCGACTCCACCCAGCTGGTGGTGGCACTGCTCGTCACGCAGTTCGTGGCCTTCCCCTGCGCGATTCTCTACGGTCGTTTGGCCGGCCGGTTCGGCTGCAAAGTGATGATCACGGCGGCGGTCGTGGCATACATGTGCATCGTGTTCTTCGCCGCGTTCTTCCTGAAGTCGGCCGTGGAGTTCTGGATTCTGGCGATTCTGGTCGGCATGTTCCAGGGCGGCATCCAGGCGCTCTCCCGCTCGTACTACGGCAAGATCATCCCCAAGGATCACGCCAACGAGTACTACGGCTTCTACGATATCTTCGGCAAGACCGCCTCGATCATCGGCACCTTCCTGGTGGCCACCACCACGTCCCTGACCGGCAACGCCTCGCTCGGCGTGCTCTCCATCGCCGTCCTGCTCGTCGCGGCACTCGTCTTCCTGCTCCTGCAAAAGGACCCGACGCGGGAGTGATTTGCCGGCCCTCGGCAACTCTGTGCCGAGGGCGACATCTCGCAGCATAGAAATCCTCGACATAGGGATGCCGCCGTTTGAAGTCGGTATGTGACATGCCGCCCGGAATCAGCATCGCCAGCCCGATAATCACGCCCACGCAGATGCCCAGGAATGTCAGAAAATCGTTGAGTGGCGTCACGCCGAGAATGGAATTATCGGAATCGAACAGGTTGCCGATGCCGGCTCCCGCGATAATCGCCGCGACACCGCCGGCAATCAGTAGCGCGAATCGGCAGCGGTGTTCATCGTAGCCGGTCAGATCCTGCGGTAAGGCAGCCACATTAGCCAGCGTGCCGGGACGTGATGAACTGGTTCCGTGCAACATTTCGCCGGGCAATGCATTTGCGGAGCTCGGGCCATTGATGCCGTCACCGCCGGACCGCGCTGATTCACCGATGTTCCCATCAGCATCCTTCATATACGCGGGTTCCCCGGCTCCCTCCCCGGTTACGGTTCTGGCAGCCGAGCCATGGTCGCCCTCCGCTGCGCCGCGCGCGGCCGCACCCACGTTCACGCTCGCACTCACATCGCCAAGTACCAGGTCATCAAGCGTGCAACCGAACAGGTCGCAGATCATAAGCAGCTTGTCCATCTCGGGATAGGCCTTCTCGGATTCCCATTTGGAGATGGCCTAGCGCGAGACGCCGAGCAACATGGCCAGCTGTTCCTGGGGCATGTTGCGTTGTGCGCGCAGGTATTGCAGGTTGGCGCGGAAGCTCATCGGAGTGTCCCTTCATAGGTAATGCTCATCATGACATATTCGGCCGATGCCCTCACTATGCCACGGCAAACCAGTTCCGCGCCACCATCTTCAGGTTGCATATTCGCGCGCAACCACAGGTTGCATCGGCGGAATCCCGCCATTCTGCCGGCTCCGCGGCATTCTAGCCCGCACCCCGATTGGACCGGCATAATCGGAATACATCGATTATGAAAAAACGCTCGCGGCCACATGGCCAACGAGCGTGAATCTCGGGTGGGCGATGTAGGAATCGAACCTACGACCCCTTCGGTGTGAACGAAGTGCGCTAGCCGCTGCGCCAATCGCCCGAGCCTGTGATGAAAAAACCGGCAACATTCTGCCGGCGATTCATCGAGTGGGCGATACAAGATTCGAACTTGTGACCCCTTCCGTGTCAGGGAAGTGCGCTACCACTGCGCCAACCGCCCGGGTCATCATCCGGTCGAATCAATCAGCATGAATCAACCATCCGAGAGCGGACAACGGGACTCGAACCCGCGGTCTCAACCTTGGCAAGGTTGCGCTTTACCAACTAAGCTATGTCCGCATGTGTTACCTTCACAGGCAACAGGTGACAAAGATACGCCAATCTCAGGAAAAAGCCAAGCCCCCGCGTGTCCCACCGGTTTTCCAACGATTATCGAGCGCCGAAGTGAAGTTCCCGAACTACGCCGACGTGCCGTCCTTCATGGAATCAGGCACGGTATGGGCTTCATCCCTCAACGCGCGATAATGGCGGTATGACGCAACGACAACTGATGCGGGCCACAGTCGAAACGCCCATCGGCCGGATGATGATGGCCTCCGACGGCGAGGGACTTACCGAACTCTGTCTTGAAGACTGGTGGTGGGCCACCGATCACCAAGCCGTTCTCGATTCGAATCGCGAATCCGATAGTGAACCCGACGTATTCCGTATAACCCGCGAATGGCTGACCGCCTATTTCGCCGGCGAACGCCCCGGCTCGGATCAGGTGCCGCCTTTGCATCCCGCCGGCACGCCATTCCAACATGAAGTGTGGAATCTGGTGGCCGAAATCCCCTATGGCATGACGGTAAGTTACGGCGAACTCGCCGCCGAATTGGCCGAACGACGCGGCGGCGGCCGCATGGCCGCGCAGGCGGTCGGAGGCGCAGTGAAGCGCAATCCGGTTACCATCATCGTGCCCTGCCACCGCGTAGTCGGCTCGGGCCGCGCGTTTGGCGGGTACGGCGGGGGCGCGATCGAGGCCGACTCGACATCAAGGCCGAGTTGCTTGAACTCGAGGGCGTGGATCTGGCGCGCTTCGATCTGCCGAACCTTTGACGGGCCCAGCGGTCCGCCTCGTCAAAAAGGATTGAGTGGTTAACCCTCCCGCCGGCGGGAGATGGCGCGTAGCGCCGGAGGGTGGTCGGCTGGCTGGCATCGCAACCCTGCTACCCGACAATTTTCGACAAGCCGACGGGAATCCTTCCACGAATTGTTCGCCGTCGGTGCAGTCTTGCTCGATCGCGCCGGCCAAAACCGTACAATCCCTACAATGGAATGCATATGGTTAATTGCTGCGCGCAGCCGCACGGCCGCACGCGATCGCAAGACCACGCAGCCCAAGGGGATATGCAATATCAACGGAAGCAGGAGGTGCGCATGACCGGCATTATCGATTACGCGCACACCGAAACGCGCTCCTTCGCCGACTTGCCGTTCAACGAAATCGACGCCTTGATCATCTCCACGCTCATCTATGAGGATGTGGCCAGTGTCTGTCCGACGTTGATGCTGGATGAGACGCGGTCAGGCTCGTTCGCCGCACGCATTCGCGCTTTCGAACCCAAGCATCCACTGATCTGGCTGAAGGGTATCTGGCATCCCGAGCTTGAATCGGTAAGCCTTGACGAGGCCAACCGCGAGCTGCATCGTTCGCCGGAAACACATGCCGACGACAAGCCGCACGAAGCCCAAATGGTTTCAGTGGTCAACCCGGACCTGACCCACGACCTGTTCCAGGCCGCAGGCGAAAACCCCCGCTACGCCAACGTTCGCCTGGGCGCGGTGGTCGAGCACATCAATCAGGGTGAGCAAACCCAATTCGCCGCCGCCACCTTCCAACTGCCCGACGGCCACAAGCGCCGAAAGCCGACCTACAAAGGCACGTTGGTTATTTCCTTCCGCGGCACCGATGATTCGCTCATCGGATGGAAGGAAGATTTCAATATGGCTTTCCAGTATCCGGTGCCGGCGCAACGTTCAGCCAGCGCCTATCTGGATATGGTGGCGCGACTGTGGGAGGGTCCGATTATTCTGGTCGGCCATTCCAAGGGAGGCAATCTGGCGATTTACGCGGCCATGAACGCCGATCCCAAGGTGCGCAAGCGCATTCAGCATGTCTATTCACTGGATGGCCCCGGTTTCCCGCCGGAGATTGTGACCAGCCCCGCCTACCGCACCATCCAGCCGAAGGTGACGAAAATCGTGCCGAGTTCGTCGATTGTGGGCATGATTTTCGAGACCCCGGAGCCTTGCCGCGTGGTCTCTTCCGATTCGGATGGCATCATGCAGCATTCCGCCTTCACCTGGCTATTGGATGGTGACCAGTTCATCACCGAGCCGGATTTGAGTTCCAGCTCGCAGTTGTTTAACGAGGAGCTGAACCATTGGATCGCCACGCTTACGCCCGAACAGCGCGAGCGTGCGGTGGATGCGCTGTTCACCGTGCTGCACGCCAACGGCGCCACCAGCTTCAGCGAGGTGATGAGCAACTTCCCCGCTTCGATTCCGGCGATGCTTGGCGCGTACGTTGGGCTGACCCCCGCAGACCGGCGTCATTTGGTTGAGGCCCTGGCGATACTGTTCAAGGCGTCCACGGCCAAACGCAAGCCGACGCCCGCCCCGGCTTCCGCACCAAGTTCTGCGACCTCCAAAGCAACAGCCGAGATCCCAGCAGAAACTGCAGCAGGAGCAGATAGCGCAGCTCCGGCCAGAGCCGATACTGATGCCGATGCCGGCACCACAGCTTCGCCATCAGCGGAGGACGCAACTGAAATCGCCGATTAGCTCATAGACATGTCCACAAATAATAGTTATACTGCCCAATAAGTTATTAGACAGCGTGACCATATCACGCTGGTGCATCAGGAGGAAGAGATGCCACGTCCACGCCATGATTCCGAGGTGCTGCCCGCCAAAGAACGCCTCGAGAACGCTTTCTGGGAATTGCTCGCCGACCGCGACTATCGCAAGATCACCGTTACCGACGTGGTGCGTGAGGCTGGCGTGAACCGTAATTCGTTCTACTATCACTTCTCCAGCCTGCCCGAATTGGCCGATTCAGCCATCCTGCATCAGGTCGAATCGATTCCGATCAACCGCACCCCCGATCCGAACGGCAATCCCGAGGAACAATGGCGAGACCGCGTCACCGCCACGCTCTCCGATCCAGAGCAGCGTCAGCGCCTCGACCACCTGGCCCTGTTGGCAGGCCCGCACAGCACGCTTGAACTGACCGAATCGCTGCGCGACTTCTGCCGTCTGCAAATGCTCAGCACATTGCAACGCGACCCCAAGAACCTTGACCTGAAAACCGATCTCATGGTCGAGTTCACCGTGGGCGGCATGCTCGCCGTGCTGCAACGTTGGCCCGAATTGAGCGACACCATCGAAATCAAAGACCTGCTTAAAGAAGATGTGGCCGTGCTGGCCATGGGCATATACCTGGCCATGAGCCAAAAGGACATGCTTAATTACTGGAATCGCATCTTCGTGCACAATGCGCAGGATTCGACCGCCCCCGGCATGCCGGTCGCCGCCACGCATGCCGCGCCATCCACCATCTCATCGTCGAACGGCCCCGCAGGATTCCCCGGGTACACCGCTTGACCGAAAACCAGCGAGTCTGGATTGTTTCCGCCGCACGAACCTCGCGTGAGGTTTCTCACAAGGCGCAATCAGCCTCTCATGCTGGCGTTTCCAACCCACGCACAGGAAGATGGAAGCATGAGCGAAACATCGAACAAGACTCGTCTGGAACATGACTGCATCGGCCAGATGGAGGTGCCGGCGAACGTCTACTGGGGTATTCACACCCAGCGCGCTATCGGCAACTTCCCGGTCTCCGGCATCACCGATAGCCAACATCCCGAGCTGATTCGCGCCTATGCCACGGTCAAGCGCGCCTGCGCCATCGCCAATGAGGAATTAGGCCTGATCGACCCAGCCAAGGCCGAGGCCATTCGCGCCGCCTGCCTAGAAATTGAGGCCGGCAAACTGGCCGATCAGTTCCCGGTCGATGTGATGCAGGGCGGTGCCGGCACCTCGTCGAACATGAACATGAACGAGGTGATCGCCAACCGTGCGTTGGAAATCGCCGGCCGCCAGCGCGGCGATTACACATACATCCATCCGAACGACGACGTCAACAAGTCGCAGTCCACGAACGACACCTACCCGGCCGCCTGCAAACTCGCGCTTATCGACGCGATCGGGCCGCTCGCCGAGTCCACCAAGAAACTCGCCAAGGCCTTCCACGATCTGGCCGACAAACATATCAATGACGTGACGATTGGCCGCACGCAGCTGCAGGACGCCGTACCAATGACCTATGGTCAGGAATTTCATGCGTTTGCCACGCTGTTGAAGTCTGATTTGGCTGCATTCGATCGCGTGGTGCCGCTGCTGGCCCAGCTCAACCTCGGTGCCACCGCCATCGGTACCGGCATTTGCGCGGATCTGCGATTCCGCAAGTCCGCTATCAAGCATCTGGCGCAAATCACCGGGCTGCCGGTCACCGCCGCGCCCGATCCGGTGGCCGCCATGACGGATATGGGCGCGTACGTGGCCACGTCGGCTGCCATCAAGAGCCTCGCCGTGCACCTGAAGAAGGCCGCCGACGATTTGCGACTGCTCAATTCCGGGCCGCGCTGCGGTTTCAACGATCTCAACGTGCCGGCTCGCCAGGCCGGATCGTCGATCATGCCGGCCAAAGTGAACCCTGTGATCCCCGAATGCGTCAACCAGTGCTGCTTCACGATTTTCGGCATGGACGTGACTGTGAACTGGGCTGTGGCCGAGGGACAGTTGCAGCTGAACGCCTTCGACCCGGTGATGGTGCATGAGCTGCTGACCGGCATGGCGTTGCTGACGCACGCCATGGAGACGTTCCGCGTCAACTGCGTGGAAGGCATCGAAATCAATGCTGACCTGGGGCGTTCATACGCCCAGTCCTCACCGTCGATTTCCGCCGCGCTCAACCACTACATCGGCTACGAGCACGCGGCCGACATCGCCGCCGAAGCCGTACATACCGGCCGTACCGTGCGCGAGGTGGCCGGCGAACGCACCGACCTGCCCGCCGAGCAGTTGGACGAGATTCTCGATCCGATTCGACTGGCCCGCGGCCTCGGCCAGACCTGCCGCGAACGCCAGGAGTAGCGGAATCGACCGTAGGCCGATTCCGCTTTCTGCCACCCCGTCTCCACGACTTCATCAGAAACGACCGATACAGTAGGCGTATGACTGAATATGCAGAAGACATCGCACGCTGGTTTCAGGTGAACGCCGGCAAACTCATCTGGCTGACCATTGTATTGGCCATCGTATTTGTGGCCGACCGCGTCATCAGCCGCGTGTTGCGCAAGATTCTGGACAATTCTCAGATTCCCAGCGCCTCGATTTTCGTGAACCTCACGCGCGTGACCATCTGGGTCACCGGCGCAGCGATGGTACTGCAGCCCGTATTCGGCATCAATCCGACCACACTTATCACCGCCCTTGGTGTTGGAGGTGTGGCGATCTCGCTGGGTCTGAAGGATACAATCGCCAACATCATCGGCGGCTTCGGCCTGATGCTGGGCCGCGTAATCCAACCCGGCGATCTGGTGACCATTCAAGGCGTCACAGGCACCGTGCACGACATCACCTGGCGTCAGACCGTGGTGCGCACCCGTTCCGGAGACATGATGGTCATCCCCAATTCGGTACTCAATACGGCCGCCCTGACCAAGCTCACGCCGGTCAGCGAAGGCATGGCCACGCTTGAGTTCACGGCCAAGGCCTCCGGCGACCCGTCTGCGATCAGTCAGGATATTCTCGACCGCGTAACCAAAGCCACCGCCGACGTGGCGCTGGAGGGTCAGCCGCCATTGGTCAAGTTCACCGGCTTCTCCCCTTACGGCATGACCGGCCAAGTGCTTGTGTTCGCGCGCGAGGGTGTGCTGCCTTCCACCATCAAAGATATGGCGGCGCGAGCCATCGCCGGTTCGGGCACCGAATACCTTGTTGAAGATGGCGGCTCGTCAGGCAATCTGTGATATCTCCCGGCTCGCCTCTCTGGGTCCGGCTATGACAGTCATGCGAACAGCATCCAACCGGTAAGCATCACAGTCAACAGTAGGTACGCGATAACGCCGGGATTGGCATAGGCGGTGCGTATTTTAAGCCCCGCAGGCAACTCCTCTGGCGCAAGATAGAACTCCCAGCTCTTGCGCTTGGTGATAAGCAGCACGATACCGGCAATGCAGAGGCCCAACATCACTGTGCCGTACAACATCATGATGCCCATGTCGCCCATGTTGCCGGCTTCAGCCATACGCATGATTTCGGCCTCGCTGACCGTGCCGTCGAGGATGCGGGGATCGATCTGTTGTATCACCAATGGGGCGAGTACTGACCCGTTCAGGTTGATCAGCATGTGCATAGCCACCGAATACCGCAGTCGGGAGGTGCGCGTGTATACATATCCGAACATCAGTCCTAGGCCAAAGGCGTAGAAGAACTGGAACACGTTCATATGGAATAGCGCGAATGCCAATGCGGAGAATATGATTGCGGTCTTCTCTCCGTACCGGCGCAGGCGGGAGATAATCTCCTTGCGAAAAATCCATTCTTCGCAAACCGGTGCCAACAGGCCTATGAACAATGCGTTCACCCGCCAGTCGCTGCCAAGAATCACGTCGTTGATGCGATTGGTGGCCTGACCATCAGTGGCTCCGGCAGACAATATATTGCCAATCATATTGCCCAAGAACATTACCGGAATGCACATGACGAAAATCTGAATGAACTCCCCCGCCTTCATGGGGTACTGCCGGGTGCGAATAACCGGTACGCGAGTGAAGGCCAACATACTCAGCGGCATGGCCACCACATACAGCGGTCCGGAGGAGGCGAGCAGCACAGCCCAAGCGGGCACATCGGTGCCAAGCAGCGTTCGTAGTGCTTCAGTGGCCAGAATATTCAGTCCGATCCAGAACACCATCATAATGGCGAGCGCCGAGCCGATTGTCGAAAACCGGCGATGGGCCGTGAACCACCAATCGCGTGGAGATTGTTGCGGCTGCTGCGATTGCTGAGGTGCCTGCGGCTGCTGCGCCGGCGGCATTGGTTCGCTCATACTTATCCCCCATAGTTACTGGCCGCAAACGGACCGATCACACGTGCAATACTCTTCAAGAATACGGCACGGCGTTTCGATTGCATTGGGAATGGGGGAGGAAATCATCAATGGGCAAGGAATGATCAACGTCAATCATTCCCAATGCCGAGAAAGTCCCCTACTCTGCAAGATTGCTGTGGGACGGCACGCGATAATCGCCCAAAAATCGCCGCCGTCCCACACACATCATTGCCGATAAGCCATTCGACGATCGTACAGTCACAAAAACAGAACAGAACCGCACGATCATCGCAACGCCATTCAGCAGGCGAGCGCGGCGACCGGACGCGGGGTGACAATCACGTCATCGCCCACCGCCAGACCGGCCGGCAGCTCGCTGGCGGGCAGCTGCACGGTGGCCTTGAGCTGTTCGCCCTTGTTCCAGCGCTGGTATTCGCCGGAGGTGATGACCGTATCCACGCGCACCAAGGAGCCAAGGAAGTGAATGACCTCCACGCGGGCGCGTTCGCCGACGTGCGAATCGCTGCTGCCGGCCAAGGCCAGCGTCAGGTTCTCCGGGCGCACGAGCACGGCCACGGAATCGCCCTTGGCGGAGCCGGCGAGCAGCGGCACGCGCTGGCCGAAGACCACGGCCTCGTCGCCATTGGATGCGCCGGGCAGGCGGGTGGTGGGTCCAATGAACGTGGCCACGGACCGCGCGTGCT
>OBVZ01000694.1_pt1 | contig 14662 bp, 10 predicted proteins | sample 1476241 | NCBI WGS metagenome assembly OBVZ01 (sample SAMEA2580034, study PRJEB22360) | human gut metagenome | reverse complement strand
CTTAGGCAAACCGCGTTGTTCCTGCCTTCGCTCGCCTATCGGCTCGCTCAGGAGGAACCTATGAACAGTCCACAGGACTGTTCACTTCACGGCTCCTCTCATCACACCACCGACGACCCACTTTTGGGCGAAGATGTAGACGATGAGGACCGGGGCCATGGCCATCAGGTAGGAGGCGAAGGCCATCGGGTAGTTCGACGTGAACTGGCTCTGGAACACGTACTGCGCCAGCGGAATCGTCTGATTGCTCTGGTCGGTCAGCGTGATCAGCGGCAGCAGGAAGTCGTTCCACGCCCACAGTGCGGTCAGGATGGCGATCGTGGCGTTGATCGGTCCCATCAGCGGGAAGATGATCGTCCAGAAGATGCGCCAGGTCGAAGCGCCGTCGATGCGCGCCGCCTCTTCCAACGAAATCGGAATCGAACGGATGAAGCCGATCGCGATGAACAGGTTCGTGCCGATGCCGAGAATTGTGTACAGAATGATCAGACCGAGCTGGTTGTCCAGGTGCAGGGTGCCCATTTCCTTGGCGATCGGCAGCATGACGACGGTGAACGGCACGAACATCATGGCCAGGAAGAAGTAGTACAGGAAGCGGAAGAACCGCTTATCCATGTTCCTTGCCACGGCGTACGCGACGAACGTGTTCGTCAGCAGCGTCAGCACCACAGCGCACACGGTGATGATCGCGGAATTGAGCGCGGCCTTCGGATAGTTCACCTTGTTCCACGCGTCCGCGAAATTATGCCATTCCCACGTGGTCGGCAGGCTGAACGTGCCCGCTTCGCCCGGCGTCTTCAGCGCGGTGACGACGGCGAAGTACAGCGGCACGAGCACCGTCAGGCTCAGCACGGCGACGGCCGCCGTCAGCCACCAGTTGATGCTGTGGTCCTTGCGGATCTTCTCCGGCTTCGCTTGCGATTGTCCGCTTTGCGCGGCGGCCGGCTTGGTTGCAACAGTTGCGCTAGTCATGATTTCTTCCCCTTACTCTCAGACCTTTTCCTTGCCGCTGAAGAACTTCAGCTGCACGAATGCGAGGATTGCCAGCACGATGAAGAACGTGACCGCGTTCGCCATCTGGTAGGAGTATTCGCCGTTGCCCAGGCCGTTCTGGAAGATCAGGTAGGAGACGGTTTCGGTCTTGGAATCCGGACCGCCCTTGGTCAATGCCATGACCTGGTCGAACGCGCCGAGCGAGTTCTTGAGGCTCAGCACCATGTTGATGGTGAAGAACGGGCCAATCAGCGGGAACGTGATCTGCCAGAAGTTCTGCCAGGCGTTCACGCCGTCGATGGACGCGGCCTCATAGATTTCGTTGTCGATGGTCTGCAGACCCGCCAAGTACAGCAGCGTGGAGTAGGCCACACCCTGCCAGATGGACAGGAACACGATCGGGAACCATGCCAGATCCGGATTGGAGATCATGGACGTGGACAGCCAATCGATGTGCAGCGCCTGGCCGAGGGCCGGCAGCGGGGTCATGAAGATGTACTTGAACACGTAGCCGATGACCAGCACCGACAGGGTGTACGGAATGAAGAAGATGGCTCGGAAGCCGTTCTTGAAGGCGATTTTGGAGTTCAGCAGCACCGCCAGGAACATGCCGAGGATGTTCGTGCCGAGCGTGATCAGAATCGCGATGAAAATCGTGAACAGATACGCGTGGCCGACGCGTGCGTCCTGGAACATCGCGATGTAGTTCTTGAAGCCGATGAACTTGTAATCGCCGTAACCCTGCGAATTGGTGAACGAGTACATCGCGCCCTGCAGGAACGGCAGGTACAGGAAGATGCACACGAGAATCATCGCGGGAATGGTCATCCAGTAGAACGCCGGATCGACCTTGCGCTTGGAGTATTTCGAAACCTTCTTCGGCTTCTTTGCGGCGGCCTTGTCGGCCTTGGCCGAGATATTGCCAGTCATTGTCGTTCCTCCCCTCACCTAAAGTTCCTGGCTTCGATCTTGTCGTATTCCGACTGCATGCTGTTCAGGAATCGTTTAGTATTGCCCGACTGCACCAACGTCTGCAGGAAACCGGCGAGGTTGATGCTTGCCGGCACGTAGTGGTCACAGAAATCAGCCAGCTTGCCGGCCTTGTAGAAGTCGAGCACGCCATTCAACGCTTCATCGCCGACGTACGTATCCTTGTACGGGGTGAACGCGGACTGCTGCTTGGAGTAGTCCTTCACGTTCTCCTCGCTCATCAGGAAGTCGACGAATTCGCGAGCCTCGGTGTAATGCTTCGTATGCGCGCCGATCGTCAGCATCACGTCGTCGCCGGCGGTCAGCTGCTGTTCCTTGACGTTGTCGGTGGCCGGCATCTGCGCGAACCGCAGATTGGCGTCCTTGTTGATCAGACGGATCTGCGGAATCGCGTACGTGCCGAGCGGCAGAATCGCGGCCTTGCCGGAAGCGATGTCCTGCGTAGCCTGCTGGTAGGTGACGGCCGGATTCTTCTGCGTGTAGTTCTGGTAGATTTCAATCAGCTTGCCGCTGACGGGCGTCCACAAGTCGGAGAAGGTCTTGCTGCCGTCCTTGAGATACGCGTATTCCGATTCCGGCACCAGCGTCGAATTCAGCGATGCGAGCGGCGCCTGCAACGTCCACGGATCGGCGGTGCTCGCCTCAACCGGCGTGACGCCCTTGGCCTTGAGCCGCTTGAGCAGCGCGATGAATTCGCTCCACGTCTGCGGCGGATTGTCCGGATCCTCGCCGGCCTGCTTCCACACATCGGCGTTGATGATGTAGCCGCTTGCGTTGCCCGCGTACGGAATACCGTACAGACGCTTCTTGGACTTGTCGGTGGTCTGCACGAGGCTCTTCGCGATGTTCACCATGCCCGGATTGAGCTCGTCGACGATCTCGTCGTCGGTGAAATCGTGGAAGACGCCCGCTTCGGCGAGCATGCCGTAATTGATGTCGCCGTTGATGGTGATGACGTCGGGTTCGCGGTTCTTCACCAGTCGCGTGCGCAGATCGGTGGTGGCGTCCGACGAATTGTTGACATTGACTTTGATGTTGGAATGGGTTTTCTCGAATTCACGCGCCTTGGCGGTGAACCAATCCGCCGCCTCGGACTTGAATTGGAAGAAATCCAAGGTGACCGTGCCGGCGGTGCTGTTGCCGCAGCCCGCGAGCCCAACCGTCAGCACAATCGCGCATGCAGCCGTAATAGCACGGCCCGCGATCCGCCTGAAGGTGCCTGTGTTGGCATTGGAATCAGGTTTCATTCTCTCGACTCCTTTGTATTTTCCTTTTTCACGGCAGGCCGGCTTCATTACCAGCCTCCGTTGCTTTTTAATTGTAGAATCGGCTTGTTTTCATTCCCAGTTTCCGCGCGCCCGCACTGTACGGAAATAAAAAACGGTTATTTTGTTATTCTTGGAAAGTAAATAGGCGATAAGGACGGTACGATATGGCGATTTCCCCGATTCCACACTGGTTTGAAGGCTCGGAGTACACGCATAAGGTTGCGGCCTGCATTATGAAGTACGGTCCGATTTCGCGCATCACGCTGGCACAGATCCTTGGCCTTTCGCAAGGCGCGGTATCGCGCATCACCAGTGATTTGATTTACGCTGGCGTGATCGAAGAGACGCCAATGGCAGCGGGGCATGGCGGCAAGTTACCGAAAGATTTCTTGCGGAAATCGGCACAAAAGTCAATCCAGAAAGAAAATACGGAACGTCGCGGCCGTCCGCAGACCGGACTGCGCATCATCGCCAATGCGCGCACGTTCGTCGGCATGAAAATCAACACCACCCATATCACTGCCGTAACAGTAAACGCGCTTGGGCAGATTGTGACCGGCTGCCATGACCTGCCGCTCGACGACGATTCGCCGGAATCGGTGGTCGACGTTATTCGGCAGCTGACCATGGACTGCGCCGACGAGGCGATAATGGCGGGATTGCCTTCGCCATGCGCGGTCGGCGTCTCGTTGGGCGGACATATCACGGACGATTCGGTGACGACGTTCGCACCGTTCCTGCACTGGTCGAAGCCGGTGGAATTTTCGGCGATGATTCGCAAGGCGACCGGCCTGCCGACCGGCATCTACAACGACATCGACTCATTGGTGGTGGACGCGTGCATGTTCGGCTCGGGCGTCGGATTGAACAGCTTCGCCGTGGTGACGATCGGCATCGGCGTGGGATATTCGCTCACCGTCAACGGCGAGCCGATCGACAATCCCGACAAAAGCTATGGCCTGGTCGGGCATATTCTGGTCGACCCCGACGGGCCGCGCTGCATTTCCGGACATAAAGGTTGCGCGACGTGCCTAACTGACAATTCAATCGCAACAGAATATTCGGAAATGATCGGACATCCGGCGACGTTCGACGAATTCGCGGCCGCAGCGCGCGCCAGCAAAACGCAGGCCACGAATCTGGTGAACCGCACCTGTTTCCGTTTGGGTACATTGATCGCGACCATCGCCAATCTTGCCATGCCCGACAAAATCATGATCGCTGGCGAATCGTCGTTCATTGCGAAACTCGGCATAGACAACCTGCGTAACGGCATCAATATGTATCGGCATAGTCAAGCCGCGCCGGTCGATTTCGAAATCGCCGAGCACGACTGGTCGCTGTGGAGCAAAGCGGCCGCAGCGCAAGCCATTCGCCAGTATGTAGGGTAAGTCGTTCGGAATCGCTGTCGCAGTGTGAGGCCGGTACGCGAAAGTACCAGCCTCACCATACAAAACAGATACTCAGATGCGGACTACTTTGAAAAGGACGGCCTGCGCAGGATGCAGCGCCGGCGGGCGGATGCCATAGGCGGCGAGCGCACGGCCGGTCATCTTCACACCGTCGGCGGTCCACCAGCCGAGCGGGCTCTGGCCGTTGCCGATGTCCTGCTTGGCCAGGTCGAGGCTCACGTCGAGCGGGGACACCTCGTATACGGCGTCCGGGTCGAGGCCGGGCAGCTTCACGGGAGCGGCCGGGTAGGTCTGCGAGGTGGTCAGCTGGGTGAAACGGTAGATCGCGGCGGCCTTGTTCGGCATGACGCAACCGTCCACGCGCACGGCGGGGTCGGCCGCGTCGGAATGCACGACGGTGTCGACGGCGAACCATTCGCGGTGCTTCTTGAATTCGGCGGTCCATTCGGCGAGCTTGTCGATGTCCTCCTGCGGTTCCTTGAGCAGGTTCCATTCGATGCCCATGTGTCCGAAGAAGGCCGTGGCCATGCGCATTTCCTGCGATGTGGCGCGGTGCGTGGAATGCGCCGGGGAGGCGCCCACGTGCTCGCCGATCATTTCCGGCGGCACCAGCAGCGACGTGTAGCGCTGGATGTCGGCGCGTTCCACCGGGTCGACGCAATCGGACGCCCACACGCGGTCGGCGATCGAAAGAATGCCCAAATCGATACGGCCGCCGCCGGAGGAGCAGCTTTCGATTTCCAGACCGGGGTGCGCGGCCTTCAGATCGGTGAAGATGCGGTACACGGCGAGCGTCTGCGCGTGCGCCGCCGGACGGCCGGTCAGCGGCGAGACCTCTTCGGTGACAAGCTTGTTGTGGTCCCACTTGATGTAGTCGATGCCGAGTTCGCCGACGAGCTTGTCCATCGCACCGTAAATATAGTCGTACGCGTCCGGGTTGGTCAGGTCGACGACCTGCTGGGTGCGGCCCTGCATCGGCAGACGACCGGCGGTGGGCTTCAGCACCCAGTCCGGATGGTTGCGGAACATGTCGGAATCGGGGTTGACCATTTCCGGCTCGAACCACAGGCCGAATTCGAGGCCCTTGCCGTGCACGTAGTCGGCGAGCGCCTTCAGGGACTTGTCTCCGTCGGGCCAGACGTCCTGCGAAATCTGCCAGTCGCCGAGGCCGGCGGTGTCGTCACGGCGGGCGCCGAACCAGCCATCGTCCACGACGAATCGTTCGACGCCGCTTTCCACGGCTTTGTCGGCGAGGGCGGTCAGGGTGTCGTAATCGTGGTTGAAGTAGACGGCTTCCCACGTGTTGAGGATGACCGGACGCGGCTTGGGCGCGATGCCATGGTCCACGAGCCAGTCGCGGTGCACGCGGCGGATGTAACCGTGGAAGCGTGAGGCGACTTCGTTGAGCCCCTCGCCGTAAGAGCCGACGAGCCATGGCGTGGTGTAGCTTTCACCGTGTTCCAGACCGACTTCGCCGCCGAAGAGCACTTCGCCGCCACCGATCACGCCAGTGGTGTAGGGCAGTCGTTCCGCGGACAGCACGCTGTTGCCGCTCCATGCCACGTGCGCGGAGTAGACGTTGCCGTGGGTGAAACCGAAGCCGTGTTCGCCAACGCTGAGCAGCAGGGTGGCGTCGAAGTCGGGGCGGCCGATCATGGAGGATTTGGCGAAGCGCCCGATGGTGAAGTCCTGGCGCTGTGGGGAACGCTCACGCAGATGGTGACCGGTGGTAGTGAGGATCTCGTTGGCGTCGGCGGGCACGGTGAACGCGAGTTCGATCTTGCCGATCTCGAGTCGTCCCTCGCCGGTGTTCGTCACCTCCGCATGCTGGCGGATGAGGCCGGTTTCATCGAGCTCACAGGTCCACGTAAGTTTCACGCATTGTTCCACGTCCTCGGCAGTGACGGTGACGGTAGGCGTCTGCTTGGGCTCGGAGGCCACGCTCCAGCTGGGGTAGCCGTCTTTTTCGGCCATGGTGTAGGTTTTGCCGGCGGCCACGGTTTCGGCTTTGATGTCGGTGACCTGGAACTTGCAGAACAGTTCCACGCCGTCACGGCGCACGTCGAAACGGTCAGAGCCGGACCACGCTTCGGACTGTGTCGGCAGCACGCTCGGCCATGCGGTGTAGTCGAGGGCTCCGGAAACACGCTGCGGAGCGAGCGCGTCGAACGTGTTGATCACGGTTTCCGGTGCGGTGAGCGGGCGACCCCAATGCACGAATCTCGGCAAATCGCTGCCGGGGAACACCAGAGCAAAAGCTGCGGCGGCAGCCGGCTGCTCGGCATACACGGCGGTAAGGGGTGTGCCGTTGGAAGCGGTGCCGTGGAAAGTCTGAATGAGCGTCATTGCAGCATCCTTTTCTTGCGATTCTTGGTTGGTATGACGCTTTGATGGTACTGCATACCGCTTTTCTTCCCATCGCCCTGCGTGTTTGTTTCTTTCGGAAAGTAATTAGCGTCGGCGCGCGAAGAAATCGGTCATCAATCGCCCGCATTCTGCTTCGCGCACACCGCCAATCACTTCCGGTACAAGTCCGACGTGCGGATCGCGGGGAATATCCCATACCGAACCGCATGCACCCAACTTGGCATCCCACGCACCGAACACAATACGTCCGATATGCGTCTGCAGGCAGGCACCGGCGCACATAGGGCACGGCTCCAACGTAACGACAAGCGTGCAATCAGCGAGATTCCAAGTGTCAAGCGAGGCGGCCTTCAGCCATCGCCTTGACTTCAGCGTGGGCAAGCGGATCGGCATGCGTCTCACGCAGGTTCCGCCCGCGGCCAATCACCCGGCCGTCAGCGGCAAGCACGACGGCACCGACCGGCACCTCGCCATCCGCGGCGGCTTCGCGGGCCAGCGCGATCGCCGGTTCCATATCATCGTCCCATCGCATACGCCACAGTGTAGCAGCGGCCATACGACCGCTCCGCACGACTGGTCCGCACGTCCGACCTGCGCGCCCAACCGAAGCGGCACGAACGTCAGCCCATGGCGAAACACGCTCATAACCGCCTCTTGGTAGGCTGGAAAAGGTTGAAAACACGCGCGAAGGAGGCACGTTGGCGGTATTCGAGTTGATTCTATGCATCATCGCTGCCGTCGTATTATCTTCCTTCTTAAGTCGTTTCATACCCAAGGTCTCCACGCCGCTCGTGCAGATCGCGTTGGGCGCGCTGGCATCACAACTGCCGTTCTTTCCGGACGTAACGCTCAGCCCTGAACTGTTCATGGTGTTGTTCATCGCGCCGCTGCTGTATTTGGAAGCGCACGAAATCGATAAATCGGAACTGCTCAAATCGGTGAAACTGTCGTTGTCATTGGCGATCGGTTTGGCAATCGCGACGATGGTGGCGGTTGGTTTCGCGTTGCATGCCGTATGGCCGGCGATTCCGCTTGCAGCGGCTTTGGCGCTCGGTGCCGCGCTTGGGCCGACGGATGCGGTCGCAGTGTCGTCGCTCGGCAAAGAAGCGGCGCTGACGCAACGGCAGACGAGCGTGCTGAAAGGCGAATCGCTGTTCAACGACGCGTCCGGCATCGTCGGCTTCCAGTTCGCCATCGCGGCGGCCGTCAGCGGTGTATTCGAAGTGGGCGAATCGGCCATGCAATTCGTGGCGTCCTTCTTCGGCGGCGCATTCTTCGGCATCGTCGTGGGCATGGTGGCTGACGTGGTGTTCGAAACGATGCGTTCCCTCGGCTGGGAAACAATGACCACACGTATTCTGATGGAACTGTTCCTGCCGTTCATCCTGTATTTGGGCGCGGAAGCGGTGCACGTTTCCGGCATTCTTTCGGTGGTGGCCGCCGGCCTGCTTATCCGCTTCGACCGCACCGGCATCGGCCCGAATGTGGCACGTACGAATATCGTCTCATCCAGCGTATGGGGGGTGCTGTCGTTCTCGCTGAACGGCACCGTGTTCATTCTGCTCGGCATGCTGCTGCCAAGCGCGATGACCACCAGCTGGGACGATCCGCACGTCAGCAATTGGCTGCTGCTTACTGCGATTCTTGTGGTTTCCGCAGTGGTGATCGTCATGCGCTTCCTGTGGATTTCGCTGATGCTGCGATTGGCGCGCGACACCGAAACCGGCAAGCGACGCAAGATGACGGCGAAACGCTGGCGATCAGCTGCCGTCATGACGTTCGGCGGACCGAAAGGCACCATCACACTGTCACTGATGTTCACCATTCCGTACACGCTTGCGGCGGGAGCGAATTTCCCGATGCGTAACGAGCTGATCTTCATCGCCGGCGGTGTGATAGTAGTGACATTGCTGCTGGCGAATTTCCTGCTGCCGTTGCTCGCGCCGAATCGCAATAAAGACAATTCGACGGAAATGACGGAAATCACCATCGAAGTGCTGCGCCGGACCGTCGAGGAACTGTCGGGACGCGTCACGCAGGAAAATCGACGTGCGGTGCTCATGATCATCGATTCGTATACGAAACGCATCACGCGGCTGAAGCAGCGCACCGGCGAAATCAATCCGCAGGGCTACATGCAGCTGCAGATCGACGCGCTCAACTGGGAGAAGGAGTACGTCAAGAACCGTCTGGCGGGCGTGCGCGCGGCGATCAAGACGAATCCGACCGAGAACCGCGCCGCGAACAATCTGGAGGCCGAGGCCTGCGAGCGCCTGCTCGACCAGATCATGAGCTCGTTGCGTCACATCGAAACGGAGCATAATTCCGGTCGTACGATCTGGCGATTGAAGGGCCGTCTGCGCGCATTGCAGCGTCGTACAGGCACGCTGGTGAGGCGTGTGAACAGCCGTATCCGGCGCACGACCCCGCTGTTCAGCGACGATGAGCTGTTCGCGCATACGCGTGTGGTGCAGGTGGATGCGATCGAACATGTGATCGACCGACTGTATGAGGAGATGGGCGGAGACACGTACAACACCGAGCACTGCTCCGGCCTGCTGTTGGACTACCGACGCAGCGAATCCGCGTTGAGGGCGCGTCCGAATATGGGCATCAGCGCCGAAGCGCAGGAGCAGGCCGAGGAGGTCAAGCGCGAAAGCTACGGCATCGAGCTGGGCGTGATCCAGGACATGTATGAGGCCGGCGACATCACGCGTGCGCAAAGCAAGCAGCTGCGACGCAACGTGTATGTGATGAGCGTGGATGCGGACGCGCAGATCTGACGTTTTTTCGATTTCCGGCGTTCGGATCGCGTGGCGACGGACGATTGCGCAATGGCGGACGATCGGCTGGAATCGCATCCAGCCGAAATCGTGTTCGTCGGGAACTGTGCCAAATTGCGCCTGAACGAAATCGCCATCGGATTCTCAGGAAGTTTTCAGAAAACACCAGACATGCGCTCAGCATCAGGTGTTTATATATGAATTGTCAGCAGAAACAAGCCGACCAGGAACCTTAAAGTTCCCGACAATTGAACCCTTTCTTCTTCTCTCTCCTTTCTCTCCCCGGTGGCCGATCCCACCGGGGTCTTCTTTTTTCGCAACTTTTCCGCAGCCCTCTTCGCACTGCGAACGCGTGCCGCAAACGCACGCTATATTGGGAAGGTATGAGCGACGCAATCGAAAGCAAAGCAAACAACAACGGGCATGACGAGACGGCGCTGATCGGACGCGAATCGGACGTGGTGCCGGGCCGTTTCGGCGAACCGCTGCAAATCACGCATGTGCAGTATTCGCGCGGCGGCGGCAGCACCGCGCCGAAACGACCGTTGTTCCTGTGCCTGCACGGCTGGGGATCGAACGAGGCGGACTTGGCCGACATGATGCGCTACGTCGCGCCATACAACGATTTCGCCTCGTTGCGCGCGCCGTTGACGCTGCAGCCGGCTGGCCGCTTTGCACCCGGCGCGTACTCGTGGCTGCATGATTGTGTGGATACCGGCGAGGATTTGGACCGTGACGCATTCGCCGCAGCGAAAGCAATCGACGATTGGGTTTCGGCGAACATTCCCGACGACCGTGCCGTGGTGCCGATTGGTTTTTCGCAGGGCGGTCTGCTGGCTATTCACTTGCTGCGCGTGCACCCGGAACGCTACCGTGCGTCGATTTCATTGTCCGGATTCCTTGCGCCTGGGCTCGTCCGCGGCACCGCGCCTGCCGACGACCGTATCGCGCCGCTCAATATTCCCACGTTCTTCGGTTACGGCAACAGCGATACGGTGATCGCCAAGCCGGAGCTTTTCGCCATGAGCGCCTGGCTGGACGAGCACACGTTCCTCACCGCGAAAAGCTACCGTGGGCTCGACCACTCCGTCAGCCTCGACGAGTTCAGCGACCTACGCGGATGGCTCGCCGTGCATGACATCGCGCCGGGGATTCTGTGATGCATCAGTCGGTGATATCGGCCTTGTAGAAGTTCACGTAGGAGCGGCTCGGGGTCGGACCGCGCTGGCCCTGGTAGTGCGAGCCGGTGCCGGCGGAGCCGTACGGATGCTCGGCGGGCGAGCTCAGCTGGAAGAAGCACATCTGTCCGATTTTCATGCCCGGCCACAGCTTCACCGGCAGCGTCGACACATTGGACAGCTCCAGCGTGATGTGCCCTTCGAAACCCGGGTCGATGAATCCCGCGGTGGAGTGAGTGAGGATGCCGAGTCGTCCAAGCGAACTCTTGCCTTCGAGTCGTGCCGCAACCGTCGAATCAAGCTTCACATACTCCCACGTGGAGCCGAGCGCGAACTCGCCCGGATGCAAGATCCACGGCTCATCAGACCGGACTTCGAACTGCTCGGTCAGCTCGCCCTGGTTCTCCGCCGGATCCACATACGTATACGCATGGTTGTTGAACAGACGGAAGAAGCGGTCCAGACGGACGTCGATCGACGCCGGCTGCACCATTTCCGGGGTCCACGGATCGAGCGAAATATGGCCGTCAGCCTGTGCGGCGAGAATGTCGCGATCGGACAGCAGCATCGAAATTCCTCCAAACATCACCGGAACAATCGTCATATGAGCGGGCGCGCAGCCAACGCGCGCCCACCAACTGTCGTCCAGTCTAGCCCGTCGACGCTATAAGCCAGCATCACCGCCGATGCATCGCACGCAGCACGCACTTGCGCAGCTCGGAGGCGACGAGCACAATCATCGCCAGGCCGAGGCATTCGACCCACGCACCCGCGGACAGCGGCACGGTACCGAACGCGGTGTTGAGGAACGGCACGTAGACCACCGCAAGCTGCAGCAGCGTGGACAGTGCGATCGCACCCCACAGCCACTTGTTGGCGAACAGCCCCACGAACACCGACTGGTCATGCGAGCGAGAGCACAGCGCGTTGAGCATCTGCGCAAACACAAGGATGGTGAAGCCCATCGTGCGCGCCTCAGTCATTTGCGCATCATGTCCGATGGCATCCACGGAACGGTCCGTGAACAGACCTCCGGCGAGGTGCATGTCCATGCCGATCAGCGTGACGGCGGCCATGATGATGCCGATGAAGATGATGTCGCCCCACATCTGCCCGTCGATCACGCGGTCGGTGAGTTTGCGCGGCTTGCGGGCCATCACGTCGTCGGTGGAGGGATCGACGCCCATCGCCAAGGCCGGTGCCGCGTCGGTGAGCAGGTTGATCCACAGCAGCTGCGTGGCGAGCAGCGGCACGGTCACGCCTTGGCTGCCCGGCTGCGTGATGCCGAGGAAGCCGGCCAGCATCACACCGCCGAAAACCGTGAAGACCTCGCCCACGTTGGAGCTGAGCAGGTATCGCAGGAATTTACGGATGTTGTCGAAAATGCCACGGCCTTCGCGCACCGCCTCGACGATGGTGCTGAAGTTGTCGTCGGCGAGGATCATCTTGGCACTCTGCTTGGTAACTTCGGTACCGGTGATGCCCATCGCGACGCCGATGTCCGCGGTTTTGACGGCGGGAGCATCGTTTACGCCGTCGCCGGTCATAGCCACGATATTGCCTTGCCGTTGCAGCGATTCGACGATTTTCAGCTTGTGTTCCGGCGCAACGCGCGCGTACACGGATATTTCGCGGGTGGCCTTGTCGAACGCTTGCTCGTCCGGCAGCTCGTCGAGTTGAACGCCGGTGAGCACTTTGCTACTAAGGTCGGCGCTGCCGACCGAGCTGCCGTCTCCGTCCGTTTCAATAATGCCCAGATCGCTGGCAATGCGTGCCGCGGTAAGCGGATGGTCACCGGTAATCATGACGGTGCGGATGCCGGCGCGATGCGCTTCGGCGACGGAATCGCGCACCTCCGTACGCGGCGGATCGATGATGCCCACCATGCCGACCCAGATCAGGTCGCTTTCCAGCACATCGCTTTGGTCGGCGATGTCGGCCACATGCCCGGCCGCGTTGATGCGCACGCCCGGCACGTCGGCGAGCGATGCTGTGCCGAGCGGCCGGTACGCCTGGCCCAACGTGCGGTACGCTTCGGCGGACAGGCGTTCCACGGCGGCGAGGATCTGCTGGCGATCGCCTTGCGTCATCGGTCGTACGGCACCGTTGACCGCGATGCGGCTACAATAGCCGAGCAACACGTCGGGGGCACCCTTGGCGAAGACGGTGAGGCGACCCGCATCGGCGTTGTCCTGTGCGACGACGGCCATGCGTTTGCGGTCAGAGGTGAATGGAATCTCACCGACGCGCGTGTAGTTCGCGTATTTGCGATCGGCCTTCACCTTGCGTGCGGCGACGATAAGCGACACTTCGGTCGGGTCGCCGACGGCTTCCCACGTTATGTCGGAAGCAGCGGAACCATCGCCGGCACCTGTGTTTTCGCGCAATTCGCCGTCGTTGGCCAGCGAGCCCACGGCGAGCGTGGCGACGGCTTCGACCTGTGCGGCGGAAGCGGCGGAACCAGACAGAGCAGCGTCGGGAATCGCAATCATTCTGCCTTCTGGCGCATAGCCGGTGCCGGTCAGCTGCACCTCACCGCTCGGCGTGACCACGCGTTCCACCGTCATCTCGTTGCGGGTGAGCGTGCCGGTTTTGTCGGAGCAGATCACCGACGCGGAACCGAGCGTTTCCACGGAATGCAGTTTCTTGACGATCGCATGATGTTCGGCCATGCGGCGCACGCCGAGCGCGAGCACGACTGTCAGAATCGCGGCGAGCCCTTCCGGCACGGCCGCGACGGCCAGCGAAACGGATAGCAGCAGCGAATCGATTACGTCGTGGATGTCGTTGAAGCCTTCGGTCAGTGCAAGCGCCACCAGCACGACCGCCGCGATAATGCACACCGCGATGCCGAGAATCTTGGAAACGTAGTTCATTTCCTTCTGCAGCGGACTGTCATCATCATCCGTGGCCTGCAGAAGGTCCGCGATTTTACCGACCTGCGTGCGCATGCCGGTGCTCGTCACGATTGCGCGGCCGGTGCCTTGCGTCACGGACGTGCCGTTGAACACCATATTGGCGCGATCACCCAAGGCCTTGGCTTCGGCAAGTGTGTCAACGTTCTTGCCGACCGGTACGCTTTCGCCGGTCAGGCTCGCTTCCGCCACGCGCAGGCTGGCGGCGGCGAGCAGACGTCCGTCGGCGGGAATGGAGTCGCCTTCACCGAGCACGACCATGTCTCCCGGCACCACGTCGACGGTGTTGATGCGTGCGATTTTGCCGTCGCGCAGCACGTTGGTTTGCGGCGCGGTCATTTGGGAGAGCGCTTCGACGGCTTCTTCCGCTTTCGATTCCTGAATGTAGCCGAGTACCGCGTTGACGATAAGGATAAGCACAATGACGATGGCGTCGAACGGCAGTATTTCGCCGCCTTCCGCGCCTGGCGCAGCGTTGGCTTTTTCGATGAACCATGCGATGAGCGAGATGCCGGTGGCAGCGAGCAGCAGGTAGACGAGGGGGTCTTTGAACTGCGCCAGGAACTTCTTCCATTTTGGCACGGGTGGTGCGGATGCGAGCTCGTTCGGCCCGTATTGCGCGAGTCGGCGTTCAGCTTCGGCTTGGCTCAGACCGGTGTTCGGATCGACGCCGAGCGATGCGGCCACGGCTTGCGCGTCGGCAAGCGACGGGTCGATTTGTGGCGGCTGCTGGTTTTGCTGATCCTGCCGAATCTG
>OBVZ01000675.1_pt1 | contig 14940 bp, 7 predicted proteins | sample 1476241 | NCBI WGS metagenome assembly OBVZ01 (sample SAMEA2580034, study PRJEB22360) | human gut metagenome | reverse complement strand
CGATGCCGGCATAGCCGCCATCGATCACGGCGCCGATGCGGTTTATATCGGCGGTCCGGCTTTTGGCGCTCGGGCAGCGGCAGGCAATTCACTCGACGATATTGCCCGACTGACCGCTTATGCCCACCGCTTCAACGCTCGGGTATTTCTTGCGCTCAACACGCTCTTTACGAATGAGGAGCTCCCGCTTGCGCGCAAACTAGCCTTCGAGCTCGCCGATGCCGGCGCTGACGTTCTCATTCTTCAAGACATGGGACTGCTCGAAGGCCCGCTTCCCGACATTGAACTGCATGCCTCAACGCAGTGTGACATTCGAACGCCCGAAAAAGCAGCGTTTCTTGAATCCGCCGGGTTCTCTCAGCTCGTGCTCGCGCGCGAACTTTCGCTCCCGGAAATTGCCGCCGTCCGCGCCAAGCTTCAGCACGCCCGCATTGAATTCTTCGTGCACGGGGCGCTCTGCGTGAGCTATTCGGGTCAATGCTGGATGAGTCAGGCGCTTACCGGGCGGTCGGCCAACCGCGGCGAATGCTCTCAGCTCTGCCGTCTGCCCTACGATGTTTATACCGAAGCCGGCACCGAGCTCGCCAAATCCAAGCACGTGCTCTCGCTCAAGGACAACGATCAGAGTGCGAATCTGGAAGCTTTGATCGATGCGGGCGTTTCCTCCTTCAAAATCGAAGGACGGCTTAAAGGTGCGGCTTACGTGAAAAACGTCACGGCGTTCTACCGCCGCAAGCTCGACGAAATCATTGCCCGCCGCCCGGAACTCTCCCGCACGTCGCAGGGCGACTCCGTCTTCACGTTTGAGCCCGCCCCCGAGAAAGTTTTCAACCGCGGGCAGACGGACTATTTCGTGCACGGCCGCCAATACGACCAGCCTTACGAGCTCGCCGAACTTGAAAGTCCTAAGCATGCGGGCGAACCCGCTGCAGTGGCCGAAGAGGTGCTGCCCGGGTGCATCATCGTCAAAAGCCTCCCAGGCGTCACCTTCGCCAACGGCGACGGTCTCACGTACCTGGCCGACGATGAAGAAATTCGAGGCATTGCGGTTAATCGTGCGGAACCCGTCCTCAATAAGGCCGGCAAGCCCATCCCCCATCTGTGGATGCTCCATACGCTCGAACGGCGCCGCATGGACAGCCTGCGTCCGGGCTTAGTATTGAAACGCAATCGAGATCATGCTTTTCTGCGCATGATGGAAGGCAAAACGGCCGAACGCAAAATCCCCATTGATCTCATCTTTACGACGCACGAAGACGGCCTGGATCTGGTCGCCTCGGACGGCGTCCGATGCGCCGCTGCAAGTGTTGCACTCGACCTGCAGACGCCCTCGGATTTGGTCAAAAACCGCGCCAATCTGCGCGCGCAGCTCTCACGTTTGGGCGATACGCCCTTTGCGGCCGCCAACATATTCATTCCAGAAGATCTGGATGTGTTTGTGCCGGCAAGCGTTGCCAATCAGCTGCGCCGCGGCGCTGCAGACGACCTGCTTGCACTCCGGGAAGCGGAACGCGAAAAACCCCGCCGAGCTCCCTGGGATGATGCTTCGCCTTACCCCGAACGTATTCTGGGCTTCAAAGCCAATACTGCCAACGATCAGGCTGCAGCCTTTTATGCTGCTCACGGCGCTCGGGTAACCATGCCGGCCTTTGAAATCAAACCGGCGCCCAAAGCCGACCTGATGACCTGCCGGCACTGCGTGCGCGCTTCCCTGAAGCTTTGTCCCAAAATGCTCAAGGCGTTCCCCGAAATCCTTCAGACCACGGACCGAGCGCTGCTTCGGCCTGAACCGCTCGTTTTGGTCAATTCGGCCGGCGAACGCTTTAAGGCGTATTTCCACTGCAAGGCCAGTCCCTGCGAAATGACCATCACGCCCGAAGGCGACTTCGTTCGCGCCCGTGCGCCCCGAACGATGATAAAGACCGCTCCCCCCGCCGAAGCGGCCGGCCGCAGCGCAGACACACATCCTGACGAACGCCGCCGCAGCTCGGAGAAAAGGAGCGCCAGCAAGCGAAGCTTGCCTGAAAAGCGTTTTACCCGCGACAATCAGTCGTCAAGACGTTCAGGCGCTTTCGCCAAGTTTGACAACAAACACCGCAAGAGCGGACGCACGCGCGGACGATGATCGCTCTGACTTCTCCGTTTGCCCGCCGAAATCATCGCTCCCAAGCGCTTTATTTTCCTGCCTTGAGACTCTGAGACATGCAGTTTGAAGAAGAAACGCTCGAAATTCTCGAACCCAATGCAGCCATGTCGCCCATTCTCAAGGCGCTGGATGCCGCCCTTGCCGCGCATACCGGTCCGGATCCGCAGCCCCCGCGGGAATTTGCTTGGGAAGAGATCCCGTTTGCTGAAGTTGCGCGCACGGCCGCGGCATTTCCGCTGCTTTTTGAAGGCTGGGCCGAAGGCGCTATTCCCGCAACCGAATATTCCGCGGGCGATCTGCTGCATGAATTGTCCTCGGACCTTGACATCATGAGCGCCGAGGATCTGCACGAGCGGTTCTTGCTTTTGGTGGAAGGATCTCGCGCAAGCGCAGATTTCCGCCGCATCATGGCTGCATCGTCAGTGAAGCACCTCGTGCGCAACGAAGCCGGTCTCGGCTGGAGCGGCTTTGAAGTGGTGCCTAAAAATACTGAACTCCTCGAGCGCATGCGCCGCAAGCGGATGGCGGCTGACCATTTCCGCGGCAAACTCGACTGGACGGCGCTTCGCGGCTGGGATCTGGCGCTCGGTGCAGCGCTGATCACCAAAGCTCAGGCTGCGGATATGCTCACCGACGAAGAAGCGCTTGACTATTTCCGCCGAATCGCCGGAGAGCTGCTTTTACGCATGACTTCCCGACAAGCGCTCGCCCGCGCAATGCTGCTCGGCACCTTCTGGACAACGCTCGAAGTGGGCGAACAGCAGGCTGCCGAAGGACTCCGGCAGGCCGAGCAGGCGCTCGACTCGCTGCTCTCGCCCGAAGGCGTTTGGGGGAGGACGCCGTGGGTGCAGCAAAAAGCGGATGCCGATCCGCCGACAGTTTACGTATAAGGCGCACAAGCCCTATCGCCTTTTTGGTCCTGTAATCGCGTAAAGACACATTCAAACTTTGAGGCGTCCCCAGACTCCTCATTAAGAGATACCTACAACGGATTAGACTGTGCGGGTTCATCACAAATCTAAAGCGTCCAAGGCTTGCCCTCGCGAAGCACTTGAGCCGCACCCGCCACCATGGAATCCGTTCTCACCTCCCCCACGTCGATCGCGCACATCGTCTTGGTGTACGCGCTCGTCATCTCCGTCGGGCTTGCACTCGGGAGAATAAAAGTCTTCGGCGTCTCTCTGGGCGTCACATTTGTGCTTTTTGTCGGACTTGCCGCCGGACACTTCGGCATGGCGATCGAACCGCACGTTTTAACCTTCCTGCGCGACTTCGGTCTGATACTTTTCATTTTCTTCATCGGCCTGCAGGTCGGCCCTTCGTTTTTTTCGAGTTTTAAGTCGGGCGGCATCATCCTCAATGGGCTTGCTGCCGGTGCCATTGTGCTCTCCATCTTGGTGACGATTTTGCTCTGGGCACTCACAGCGGGCCTGATTGACCTGCCGACGATGCTCGGCGTGCATTTTGGCGCCGTCACCAACACCCCCGGCTTGGGTGCCACGCAGGAGGCGCTCGCCGTTATGGGCTGGGAAGGAGCGGACATTGCGGTGGCTTATGCCTGCGCTTATCCGCTCGGCGTCGTCGGCATCATTGTTTCCGCCATCATTATCCGCATCCTCTTCCGCGTGAATCTCGCAGAAGAAGACAAAGCCTGGGAAGCCGACGAAGCGGACAAAAATGAAGCCCCCAGCTCCTTTTATGTTGAAGTCGTCAACGACTTTCTCCACGGCCAGACGATTCAGTCGATTCGTCAGTTCATCAACCGTCCGTTTGTCTGCGCCCGCATTCAGTCTCCCGGCGGTCCAATCCGCAGTCCCGGCCCCGATACGGAAGTCTTTAAGGGCGACGTCCTCCGCATTGTCTCGGAGAGCGAACACAAGGCCGGCATCGTCGCTTTCTTCGGCAAAGAGGCGCTCGGCGTTGACCTGCAGATTCAGCACTCGCCGATCCACTCCGAAACCGTGCTCGTCACCGACCCCAAGGTGAACGGCCTCAAGATCAGCGATCTGCACCTGTCGCATTACGACGGCCTCAACATTACCCGCCTTTTCCGCGCCGGCATGGAACTCTTTCCCTACCGAAGCATCCATCTGCAGCTCGGCGACCGCCTGCGCGTTGTGGGGCCGGAGCGCGCCATCATGCGTTTTACGGCTCACGTAGGCAACCAGTCGCACAAACTCGACCATCCGAACATCATCTCGATCTTCGTGGGCATCGCACTGGGCATCCTTGCCGGCATTCTGCCGATTGCCATCCCCGGCATTCCGGTACCGGTGAAGCTCGGCTTGGCCGGCGGACCGCTGATCGTGGCCATTCTGCTCGGCCGTTACGGACCGAATCTGCGGCTGGCAACCTACACCACCAATTCGGCGAGCCTGATGCTCCGCGAACTCGGCATTGCATTCTTTCTGGCAAGCGTGGGGCTTGCCGCCGGCGACGGCTTCCTGCAGGCGTTTGTTTCCGGCGAGGGATTTGCCTACATGGCGCTTGGCCTCTGCATCACAATGCTTCCGCTGCTGGTCGTAGGCTATGTTGCACGCAAGTTCTTCTCGCTCAACTACCTTTCGATCGTCGGCATGATGGCCGGCACCACCACTGATCCTCCGGCACTCGCCTACGCTGCGACCCTGTCAGAAAAGAACAGCTCCGCTGTGGCGTACTCAACGGTCTATCCGCTCGCGATGTTCCTGCGCATTCTGACCGGTCAGGCACTGCTTCTGATCTTCTGGGCTGAGCTCTAAGAATTCCTATAAATCCCTCCCAAAACAAAACGGCGCTCCCTCAGAGCGCCGTTTTTTTGACTTGACCGCAGCGATGAGCTTCCCGAAGATGCTCAATTGCCGCAGAGCCGGATTTAAGGCTTCACTTCCGTTTTTTTCTGGTCAGCCGCTGCCTTGGCACGCGCCTCAAGCATCACGAGCGTTTCACGCGCCTGCATATATTCTCCGCTGTCGGGCGGAATTCGCGGGAGCATCGCACGAACCACGTCAACGGCCCATGCCCAATCCTCGGCAGCAATAGCCGCCATCACCGCGAGACGTTCTGCGCGCGGATCATCTGCCATCAGTCCGTACGCTTCCTTAACCACGCGGTTGGCGTCGGCATACCAATCGGACTCCTGAGCTGTGAGCACTGCAGCGCCGTATTCGAGCATCACGTCACGGTCACGAGCAATCTTCGGTTCGACTTCTCTGGCCGTGCGAAGCGCACGTGCCGCAGCACGGAAGTCGCCCGCCTCAATTTTCTTGTGTGCGAAGAGCACCCAGGCACGGCCGTCTTTGGGCGCAGTCTTCAGATACGCTTCGATGGACTCTGCTGAGGCGTTGCCCTCCATCACCTTTTGGGCATTCGTTAATTCGAGCATCTCGGGAGACCCGAGAAACGCGTAGGAGCCCCCCGCAACGACGGTGATGAGCACAGCTACCGAAACGGCCAGCTGCACGCGGGAAAGCCGCGTCGAGGGCTTGGCATTCGCTGAGGACGACGGCGCTCCGGTCGGATCCGCAGCGGGCTTTTGCTCCTCAATCACGCGGCGGCGCAGGTCTGTTAAAAGCGACTCGTACTCAGCCTCTGAGATGCGCCCGAGTGAGCGGTCAGCATCAAGCTTGGCTTTTTCTGCCTGCAGCGCTTTGGTGGCCAAAGCGGTCGCTTCGCGATCAAGCGCTTCGCCGTTCACATCGTTCTTAGTGCGCAGAACCGTTGGGAGCACCGCAACGATGGCGGCAAGCAGCATCAAAGCGCAGATAACGTAGAGAAGCCAGGTGGAGGTCATGGTGTTGGCGGAAAGATCAGTGGAAACGCTACTGTAGCGAAAAAAAGCGGCACCGGTGCGGTGCCGCTTTTCTTTCTCTCAGTGAGAGCGTCGTTTTCAATCGACACTCTCACTTGACTCAGCCTTCAAAGGCCTTATTACTTGCCGGCCTTGGCGGAAGCCTTGGCAGCGATGGCCTTGCGGAGCAGAGCGGTCGCATCAGAAGCGGCCTTGGCACTCTTGGCGAGGCTGCGCTGAGCTTCTTCGGGATTGTGGAAGTACGCACCGTTGACGGCCGTCCAGTATTCCCAATTGATGTGAGCCGAGGAGTGGAGCTTACGAGCTTCATCCAGCGTCTTTTCATCAACGCCCGAGGCAATCGCGAGTTCAAAGGCATTGAACATGTCGTTCATGCGGGCTTCAGCTTCGCGAACCTTGCCGTCATAGTGACCCTTCATGGCATCGATCGCCTTGTTCATCTGTTCGGCGGTCTTGTCCTTGTGGCAGGTCAAGCAGGTTTCCTGCATGTAGTGGCGCGGCGAGGTAGCCCAGTGAACCGTGTACATCTTGCCGGTCTTTTCGTCCTTGACCTTAGGCATATGGCAGGTAGCGCAGGTAGCGCCGGCCTTGTCGTGCGTAGAGCCGAAGTACGTTTCAGTGTCCGGATGCTGCATCTTCACGAGCGCTGCGCCCGTAAGGTTGTGCTTGAAGTCACGGAAACCGATCTTGTCGTAGTACTGCTCGATCTCGTCGGCATTGACAAACGGGAAGTGGTTGGTCAGGCGGCTGTCGAAGCCGATCTTGGCGCCCGTCTTGGCATCAAAGCCCGGGTTGCAGATGTATTCGACGTGGCACTGAGCGCACATGAGGTTGGAGTCCGCCTTGTCCATATAGGCGACCTTGCGGGTGAAGCCGCGAACGCCCACATCCTTCACATCGAGCTTCGTCGGATGTGCAGCAACATCGCGGTAGACGTTCGGCACGGACTTGTCGTCACGCGTCACGGCATCGATCAGCGCATCGCGGACAACACGCGGCTGAGCAGTATGCGGATCATGGCAGAAGTTGCAGTTGATGGCGTGATTGACCTTGCGGACCACATCAACCGGATTCGAAGAACGGCTGAACTGAGCGCCTTCCACCTTGTCGCCAAGGTAGGCCCAGTCCATCATGACGTCGGTGGACTTGCACGACCAGCAGACGGCATTGGCAGCGGCCGCGGTGCCGGGCTTGTGGACCTTCTGTGCGTTGTTGTCCGGATAGTTGTCCTTCAGAACATCCCAAACCTTGTAGGACTTGCCGCCGTCGAGCGTGGCATAGAGCCAGCCGTCCTTGGGTTCGAAGCGGCCGCCGAATGCACGGTCAACGATGAACTGGTCGATGGCCATCCAAACATGGGCGCGCGGCAGATCATGTTCTACCGTGAAGCCATGGGCGCCGAGCGCGCGGTCAAAGAACGGATCGGGAGCCGGGCCATTAGGCGCCTTCTTCGACTGACGAGCAGCACGGCCGTCATCCTTATAGAGGGACTTGTACTGCGCCTGATGGCAGCCGCCGCAGGTAGCCGGATCCATGTTGACCGTCGGACGATCCGTCACCTTCTTCAAGTGCTGATCAACGCCCGAGTGGCAGGACGTGCAGGCAATGTCCTTGTGCGCGGCGCCGGCGTGCGCCTTGGTGATATTGGAGTGGCAGGTCGTGCAGGTCGACAGATCAGCGGCCTGAGCGGAAACGCATGCGCCCAGCGAAAAGAGCGCGGCGGCAACAGCCGTCAACATAGGCTTCGTGTTCATAAGAGGTCTCCTTCCAGAGCATTTGAATGCTCTGCCGCCGCAGCCCTTCAACGGGTGTCTGATGGGCTTCCATCTCGGCGGAATTTTTTTTATTCGTATGAAATTGTATTTTTCCTTACAGCATCCTTAAAGACCTCTGATGGGAGAGGTCTAGTTCTAATTGAGAACCCCTCTCAACTCCGTTGTTAGCTACTGCCGCAGTGATATAGAAACGATAGGCGGTCCCTATTTACTAATAAATAGGTATATAGGGTGTTGTCTCGGGGGTTAACCCGACTCCCCCAATCGAGGGGGTGCAAACGCGCGGCCGCCGAATGCAAACACATTCGACGGCCGCAAAACATGAAAGTTGTGAAGCAAATATTACGAAATGCTTCCACCCAACTAATTCACTTCTTCATCCTTCTTGCGAGGCCAGCAGACGATGCCGCGGGTGGCCGGCAGCACAGACGGATCAAACTCGGGGTTCTCCACCCCCTCTGAGCGCTGCTTGAAATAGTCCTTCATTGCCGCAAACGCATAGCGGCCAAGGAGAGCGATGGCTGCGAGGTTGAGCATCGCCATCAAGGCCATAAAGAGATCGGCCAGATTCCAAACAATATTGAGACTCGCGACGCTGCCGAAATACACCATCACCAGCACGCAGCCGCGGAAAATCCAGCTGGCTATCGGCCGACGGCTGATGAAGTCCATGTTCACCTCGCCGTAAAAGTAGTTGCCGATGATCGAACTGAAAGCAAAGAAGAGAACGATCACCGTCATAAAGGTGTTGGTCCAAGCACCGAGCTGCCCCGTAAGTACATGCTGGGTGAGTTCGATCCCAGTGAGCTGAGCGCCGTGCCAATCCGGCGAGAGGAGAACAATCATGGCCGAGGCCGTGCAGACGAACATGGTGTCGACAAAGACGCCCAAGGCCTGCACCAAACCCTGTTTGACGGGGTGGGACGCATCCGCCGTCGCCGCAGCATTAGGCACGGAACCCATACCGGCTTCGTTGGAAAAGAGACCGCGCTTAATGCCCGTCATGAGCGCCATGCCGAAAGCAGCCCCGGTTACTGCATCCACACCGAAAGCACTCTTGACGATCAAGAGCAGAACTTCCGGAACGAGCGTGATATTCATCACGGTGACCACCGCAGCAAGGAGCAGGTAAGCCCCTGCCATCAGCGGCACCATCCATCCCACCACTCGTGCGATGCGGTTCAAGCCGCCGAAAATCACCAGCCCCGTCAGAACTGCGATGCCTAACCCTGTCCAAGCCGGATCCACATCGAAGGATGCCTTGAGCGAGAGCGCCATCGTGTTGGCCTGCACTGAATTAAAAATGAGACCGTAAGTGACGGATATCAGCACGGCAAAGAGCCAAGCGCCCCACCGAGAGCCCAGGGCATTCCCGATGTAGTAAGCCGGACCGCCCACGAAGCCGCCGCCGCGGCGCGGAACTTTGTAGATCTGAGCAAGAGTCGACTCCACAAACCCCGTTGCCGCGCCTAAGAGCGCTATGACCCACATCCAGAAGACGGCACCCGGACCGCCGACCACAACGGCAATGGCAATGCCCGCAATATTGCCCACGCCGACACGCGACGCCGTGGAAACGCAGAAGGCCTGAAAGGTAGAGATATGCCCTTTCTTTGTCTTGGCTGTTGCGCCCTCCGCAACAAGACGCACCATCTCACGCAGATGGCGGATCTGCACAAAACCTGTGCGGAAAGAAAACCAAAGTCCCAATCCCACCAGCATGACGATCAGGACGTATGACCAGAGGACATTATTGACGGCAGAGACGAGCGTGTTGAGAAGTTCCACGGCGAGGATGTTCCTTATCGAATCATTTTTGTTGTTTTCAGCACCGTATCGGGCGCCTCGAACGGAATCGGTCATATTAACAAAACGACCCGGCCGCCGTCCGTCTTTGACCTTTTCCTTATGGCTTTTGATCCTGCCTATTTCCGATCCTCACCTTATCTGAGAGCCGATTCAGCCATGTTTGCATGATTAGGGTTTGTACCAATAAATTTCAAATCCTGTAAATCAGTGTCTTAAGGACTAGTTCTTTTGTATAACATTGTATTCGCCCAGGACGTGAATTCACCTGCCGCTATTCGTTTATAGAATGTCGTCATTCTTTCCTGCGGGGAAGATTTTCTGCCGCGGTCTGCCGGGCTCTAAGCACCCGGCGACGCGTCCTTCCGAGAGGAAAGCCGGAAGGTTGTAAGCCTTCTCCTATTATTGGGGGAAGGCTTCCTTTTTGATCGGAATAGGACGCAAAACCGCTGCAGCTCCAAAAGAGGTGCAGCGGTCTGAGAAGGCTTAAAGTCAGTCAGCCGACGAACGGAAACGGTTTAGAAACCCGTACCGATCTGGAATTGGAAGCGCTGAGTATCGTCGCCTTCCTTGTCATTGAGCGGGAATGCAATGGAGAACTTGAGCGGGCCCAAGGGCGAAATCCAGGCAATGCCGAAGCCCGTCGAATAGCGCAGATCAGCAAAGTCGATCTTCTGACGAGTGTAGTTGCCGTGCTGATCACCTTCGTAACCCCACGCGTAGCCGGCATCCAGGAAGCCGAAGATTCGCAGCGTGCGGTCGCCGCCCGGGAGCGGAGCAAGGATTTCGATATTGCCGGTAATCATGCGGTCACCGCCAAGATTGTCGCCGTCCGAATTGGCCGAATAATCCTTCGGACCGAGCGTGCCCGAATCATAGCCGCGCACCGAGCCGATGCCGCCCACGTAGAAGTTTTTGAAGAAGGGGAACTGATCCGTACTGCCGTAGACGTCGCCCCAGCCGACCTCGCCGTTAAGAGCCAAAGTCCAGGTACGCGAGAGCGGAATGTAGTGCTGGTACTGGTAAGTGGCTTTGTAGTACTGAATGTCAAGACCGGGGAGCCCTAATTCACCGGACAGGCGCTGATAGACGCCGCGGGTCGGCGCGAGTGAATTGTCGCGGCTGTCGCGGGACCAGCCGAGCGTGAGCGCCACACTCACCGGATTATCACCGAACTTCTCAACGTAGTTTTGATATCGCCGCGGCGATCTGGGATTCGCATCAACGTGCGTCGACTCCACGCGGGTGCCGAGGAACACGCGGTCCAGTTCAGTGAAAGGAATGCCCCAAGACACGCCCGCACCGCGGGTTTCATACTTCACATCGGCAACGTCGAGCTCTTCCAAGTCGACTTTGCGGTCATAGAGGTCATAAGTGCGGCTGATGCCTTCGGGCGTCACATAGGGTTCCGTCACGGAAAGCGCATACGTACGCTGCGACTTAGACGTATTGACATCGACCGACACCGAATTGCCGGTGCCGAAAACGTTATTCTGCGCGAAGCCTGCCGACAAAATGATGCCTTCAGACGTGGAGTAGCCGGCGCCGAGTGAAATGGAGCCAGTCGGACGCTCCTTCACATTCACTTCAAGGTCGACCTGATCGCGCGTACCCGGCACAGGCTTCGGTTCTGCAGTCACACTCTCGAAGTAGCCGAGACGGTCAATACGGTCGCGCGAGAGCTTGACTTTGTCGCTGTCGAACCAGGCGGATTCGTACTGACGGACTTCACGGCGGATGACTTCGTCATGCGTGCGGTTGTTGCCGGTGATATTCACGCGGCGGACATAAGCGCGGCGTCCCGGATCGATCGTATAAACGATATCGACCGTACGGTCTTCCGCATTGGAAATCGGATTGGCGTTGGCTGACGCAAAGGCATAACCGAGCGTTGAAAGCTTATCGGTCAGCGCGGTGGAAACGTCTTTCACCGCCTGCGCGTTGTAGACCTCACCGGCCTTGAGCGTAACGAGCGCGTTGAGCTGATCATCAAGCCCGAGCAGATCGCCCTGAAGCTTAGCGCTGCGGATTGTGTACTTTTCACCTTCCGTCAGGTTGATCGTAATGTAAACATTTGACTTATCCGGCGCCACCGACACCTGCACGGAATCGATCTTGAAGTCCAGATAGCCCTGATTCATGTAGAACGAGCGGATGGTTTCAAGGTCGGCGGCGAGTTTTTCGCGCGAGTAGAGGTCGCGCTTGGTGTACCAAGAGAACCAGTTCGGCGTTCCGAGCTGCATCAGGTCGAGCAGATCATCCGAATCGTAAAGGTGGTTGCCGGTAATGCGGATCGAAGCAATGGACGAGGCACTGCCTTCGTCAACATTGACCGTAATGCGCACGCGGTTGCGTTCAAGCGGCGTCACCGTCGTTTTGACAGAAGCCCCGTAATAGCCTCGGGCGAGGTACTGACGGCGCAGTTCCTGATCGGCGCGGGTGAGCGTCGCATTGTCGAAAATGCGGCCTTCGGCAAGCCCCACGTCACGAAGACTCTTTTCGACCGCTTCCTTGTCAAACGCCTTAATGCCGTGCGTTTCAATGGTTGCTACGGCCGGACGCTCCATCACGTGAACAACCACAACATCGCCGTCCTGAGTGAGCGACACATCGCGGAAAAGTCCGGACTGATAAAGGGAACGAATGGCGCGGACACCCTTTTCGGCCGTGTATTCATCACCGGCGCGGAAAGGAAGATGCGAAAAGACCGTACCGGGCTCCGTACGCGTGAGACCCTCGACGCGGATGTCGGAAATCGTGAACGCCGAAGCAGAGCCGGCAAGTACGAATGCGGCGGCAAGCGCGGCCGTCAGGCGGGTAATAGTGGGGAGCTGCAAGACGATTTCTCTCTCAACACTGAATTCTGTATCCGGCCGCTTGGGAGCACGGCTCCCCGGGCGCATCAACGACAAAAGCGTCAGCCGGCAGCGCCCGAAAAAAATTGTTGTAAGGTTAGCACAAGGAACGGACCGTTCGAGCCGCCGCGGCGTGCTGAAAACCTCCGAAACGCTTCTCCGTTTGCGCGGCCCATTCATCCGCCGAGTCGGCCGATATCATTCATAGTCACGTAAACAGCTAGAAGCAGAAGGAGCGCCATGCTGACGGCACCGAGTTTTTCCTTCAGTCCTCTGGCAAGACTCCGTCCCATCAGGCCCTCAATGCCCAAAATGACGAGCTGTCCGCCGTCCAAAGCCGGAATCGGAATAAGGTTCATGAAGCCGATGGCGATCGAAATAAGCGCCACAAATTCCAAAAAGGCGCTGACGCCCGCCGTCAGTGCGCTGCCGGCCATGCCGGCAATGCCGACAGGCCCCGAGAGATTCTCGGTGCTCACCTCACCCTTAGCCATGCCCTCAACGGCCGCCGCTTGGAAACGCGTGAGCCCCACCACCTTGTCAAACGCCGTTTCAAGCGACTGCAGCGGCGTGAGACGAACGGTCACAAACTCAATGCCGGGTCCGAACCGCAGTTCTGCACGGCCGACCGCAGACTGAGTCTTTTCGTCGAGGATACGCTTTGGCACGAGCGAAATCTCAACCGGCGTTCCGGCACGATTGACTGAAAGCTGAACTGTTTTTTCGGGCGACGTTCGGATAGCGGCTGCAAATCCCTGCATGTCGGCGCGGCTGCCGTTGATCTTTTCAACGACGTCGCCCGACTTGAGGCCCGCAGCGGCGGCGGGTCCGTCAGCCTCAACCTTGAGAATCGTGACGCCGCGGCCGGCGAGGAGAAACCCCAGTTTCTGCAGCACAAACCCATTGGTCTTGGCCGCCTCGTCGAGCGACAAACCTGACAAATCAAAGTGCCGCACATAGGATTCGCCTGTCTTTGCCCGCGAGAACGTTACCGGCACATCAGCCTTACCCGTATGCTCGAGAAGCGCGGAATTGAAGTCCATGACGCCCACGATGCGTCGGCCGTCGACCGCCGTCACCAGATCCATCGCGCCCACCCCCTGCGTTTGGGCCTGCGAGGCCGGTGCCGGCTCCACATAAGGCGCAATGTCCCGCACGCCGATAGCACCCGAAGCTGTAAACAGAATGACGGCCAGCACGAAATTCATGAGCGGCCCTGCCGTCACAACGATCGCCTTTTTCCAGCGCGGCCCTGAATCAAACAACACGCCGGTCGGCTCGCGGCCCTGCTCGCGAAGCTCATCAGCCTCTTCAAAGGCCACATACCCGCCGATCGGCAGCAGCGACACGGCAAACTCCGTATCCCAGGCACGCCGACGCCAAAGGACGCGGCCCATGCCGATTGAAAAGCGCTTGACACCGAAGCCGAGCCACTTGGCGGCCAAATAGTGACCGCCCTCGTGAATCATGACCACGATGCCGATGGTGAGAAGAAAGCCCACAAGGCTCAGGAGTACAGAAAGCGTCATTCGGATGGCTGGCTACGACTAAAAAGGAAGTAACAAAAAACTCAGTTAAAGAATTCGGAGACCGACAGTATTTCAGCGGCACGTGTACGCGCTTCTACATCAATTGCAAAAATTTCTTCAACGGACTGCGGCGCCGGCGCGCTGAAGCGTTCTGTCGTCATTTCAACCAGTTTCATGATGCCCGTGAATGAAATTCTTTCATCAAGAAATGCCGCGACCGCAACTTCATTGGCCGCATTCATCACAATAGAGGATCCGTCGCGGCGGCGAAGTGTTTCTCGGGCAAGTTCCAGGAGCGGAAATGTTTCAAGATCCGGCGCCTCAAAAGTGAGCCTCCCGACACGCGTTAAGTCGAGAGCACCCACGCCGGAACTCACGCGCTGCGGCCACGACAGCGCCGCAGCAATGGGCGTGCGCATGTCCGGGTCGCCTAACTCCGCCATCACCGCTCCATCCTCAAAGGCCACCATCGAGTGGATCACCGATTCCGGATGCACCACAACGTCAATGCGGTCTTCGGGAAAGTCAAAGAGCCACGAGGCTTCAATCACCTCAAGTCCCTTATTCATCAGAGTCGCGCTGTCAACACTGATCTTGCGGCCCATACTCCATTTCGGATGTTTGACCGCCATGGCAGGCGTGATGCCTTCGAGCGTCTTTCGCCCGCGAAACGGGCCGCCCGAAGCGGTGAGAATGATCCTTGCGCGGCTGCGCGCATTGGGGTCAGCTGCCGCAAGGCACTGAAAAACCGCACTGTGTTCGCTGTCAACCGGAAAGAGCTCTGCACCGCACTCGGCAACCGTCTTCATGAGCAGCGCCCCGCCGCAGACCACGCTTTCCTTATTGGCAAGCATCAGCCGTTTGCCCGTACGAGCAGCCGCAAAGGTGGGCGCCACCCCGGCAGCACCCACAATCGCCTGCAGTACGGCATCCGTCTCCGGATCCGCAGCGAGCGCTTCAACGGCATCTGCGCCGGCGAGCGCCTCGACGTCATGGCAGGCCGCCGCCACCAACGATGCCCCCCGCCGCAGACGGAAAA
>OBVZ01000670.1_pt1 | contig 15008 bp, 9 predicted proteins | sample 1476241 | NCBI WGS metagenome assembly OBVZ01 (sample SAMEA2580034, study PRJEB22360) | human gut metagenome | reverse complement strand
GTGTCCAGTCGATGACCAACACGTCTACGCAGGATACACAGGCTTGTGTGGAACAGGCGAAACGTATTGTTGATGCAGGTGGAGAGTATGTCCGCCTCACAACCCAGGGCATCAAAGAGGCCGAAAACCTGATGAACATTAATATCGGACTGCGTAGCCAGGGATATATGGTTCCGTTGGTTGCCGATGTGCATTTCAATCCGAAAGTAGCAGACGTGGCTGCTCAATACGCGGAAAAGGTGCGAATCAATCCGGGAAATTATGTAGATGCTGCGCGTACTTTTAAAAAACTGGAATATACAGACGAGGAGTATGCGCAGGAAATACAGAAAATCCATGACCGGTTTGTCCCGTTCCTGAATATCTGTAAAGAGAATCACACGGCTATCCGGATTGGAGTAAATCATGGCTCTCTGTCCGATCGTATCATGTCCCGTTATGGCGATACTCCCGAAGGAATGGTGGAATCCTGTATGGAATTCCTTCGTATCTGTGTAGCGGAGGACTTCACAGATGTAGTGATTTCCATCAAAGCCTCCAATACAGTGGTAATGGTGAAGACTGTTCGTCTGTTGGTGGACGTCATGGAAAAAGAGGGGATGACTTTCCCGCTCCACCTTGGGGTGACAGAAGCCGGAGATGGAGAAGACGGACGTATCAAGTCCGCCCTTGGCATCGGTGCGCTGTTGAGTGACGGATTGGGAGATACCATTCGGGTCTCTTTGAGCGAAGCTCCTGAAGCTGAAATCCCGGTGGCCCGTAAACTGGTGGATTATGTTCTGTTGAGGCAGGATCATCCTTATATCCCGGGATTGGAGGCACCGGAATTCAATTATCTGTCTCCCGAACGTCGCAAGACAAAAGCCGTCCGTAATATCGGAGGTGAACATGTACCTGTGGTTATTGCCGACCGTATGGATGGGAAGACAGAGGTAAACCTGCAATTCACACCGGACTATATTTATGCCGGAAGAACCTTGCCCGATCAACGGGAAGACGGAGTAGAATATATTCTTGATGCGGATGTATGGCAGGGAGAAGACGGAACCTGGCCTGCATTCAATCATGCACAGCTGCCGTTAATGGGAGAATGCAATGCAGAGGTTAAATTCCTGTTTATGCCCTACATGGCACAAACGGACGAAGTGATAGCCTGCCTGAAACATCATCCGGAAGTAGTGATTGTTTCCCAAAGCAATCATCCGAACCGTTTGGGTGAGCACCGTGCACTGGTACATCAACTAATGACGGAAGGTTTGCAAAATCCGGTTGTCTTCTTCCAGCATTATTCGGAAGATGATGCGGAGAATTTGCAGATAAAGTCCGCAGTCGATATGGGAGCCTTGATTTTTGACGGTCTTTGTGATGGCATCTTCCTGTTCAATCAGGGTAACTTGAGCCATGCCGTCGTTGATGCTACTGCTTTCGGAATCTTGCAGGCCGGACGTACCCGTACCTCCAAAACAGAATATATATCTTGTCCCGGTTGCGGCCGTACACTTTACGACTTGGAAAAGACTATTGCCCGTATTAAGGTAGCCACTTCACATTTGAAAGGGCTGAAGATCGGCATCATGGGGTGTATCGTGAATGGTCCCGGTGAGATGGCAGATGCAGACTACGGCTATGTAGGAGCAGGACGGGGGAAAATCAGTCTCTATAAAGGCAAGGTGTGTGTGGAGAAAAATATTCCTGAAGAAGAAGCGGTAGAACGACTTCTGAAGTTTATTCGGATAGACCGAGAAGAAAACCAACAATGATATTGATTAGATATGGATTACACGGATGAATACGGATTTAGTTAAAATCAGGAGTAGGAATCCGCATAGTCCATATCTAAATAAAAGCCATTTTAGAAGGTAATATTTATATCTTTCCCATTCTCTGTGTGATATGTTTTCACGGGCTTTCCATTACGTAGCACATAGGTCTTTATTTTATTTCCTTGTCGTTCAACGATTATATCAAACGGCGAAAATGCAAATGCCGAAACATTATTCAATCTCATCGAATTCCATTTATCAGGTAGTTGTGGACAGAGTGAGAATGAATTAAATCCTGTCGGACGAATACCAAAAATACCTTCGGTTACTATACGGCAATACAAAGCACTTTCGGCTGACAAATGCCGTTGGTTTCCTTCGGGCCAGGCCTCGATAGGATATGGAACATGTTCCCCAAGCAGGCGTTGCTGTGAGTAATATGCCATGTGTTCCATTGCCCTCTCCCTTGCTCCTGCGCTATACACTCCTCGTAGAGCGTAAAGAGTAGATCTGTCCCAGAAAGTATCTGTTCCGGCTTGTGTCAATAAGCCGTCTTTGCTCCACAAACGGGGAGAGAATAATGCTTCGACGGTTCCTGTCTTCTTTTCAAAGATCCCGACTGTCAGAGGGATAGCTATCCATGAACGTAAAATATCATTGCCTTCATAATAGCGGTAACTGTCGAACCCTTCTATACGGCTACCAAAATAATTGTTTATATTATTTTTTAATACTTTCGCCTGCCGGGCATATTCTTTTGAAACAGAAGACTGCTTGCCAAGTTCTTTGGCAAGATAGCTTGCCGATACCAGAGCGTCATAATACAAACTTGATGTACAAAGGTTTGCGTTACCTGCTGGAAAGCGTCCTTCAAGCTCATCAGCATCTGAAGTCACAATTCCGGAAGCATTTATTTTTCTTTTGCAGTATTCCAGACACCACTCAATCAAGGGCCATAACTCTTGTGCTTCCTTTTTATCTGCTTTGGCTAGTGCATAACGGGCGGCCCCATAAGCTATCATCGCTGCATCGCCACGATCGCCAGCCCCGTTCCAGGTATCCTTCCCCTCGGCAATGATAGAGCTGGGTATGGGTTTGTAATCAGAATTCATGAAGCGGGCAAAAAGCCTGAATGAGTTTAATGCGGACGCGTTTCCGATATCATAACCCAAAAAGGGAAAGAAAGGATTGGCATACTCCGCTTGGTCATTCGCCCAAACAGCTGCATAATATGATTCTCCTCCAGGACTGTGCATGAATCCTCCTCCGGTAGCAAGATACTCTCTGTTGCTCTTACTTTAGCAAAAGCAAATGCTGTATTTACTACCGGATCAGGGGAGACAAAGCTAAGATTGTTCCATATCTTGTCGACAAAGGCCATTCGTTTATGTTCCTCGTCTGCTATATCGACTATCAATTCTTTCTCTCCTTTTTTATAAGCCTGAACAGAAGCGTCGAAAGTCAATGATTCTTTAGGAGCAATAGTGTATAAACAGTCTTCCTTATTTTGTATAGAGGTAACTATAGTGTATGATCCATCCACTCCTTTTACAGGATCGGTTTTGTAAACGGCTTTTTGAAAAGGTACAATAACAGAAATAGGTTTTGATGAGATATTCTTGACCGTATAACGTTCACAAAGCATCGGTTTGTCTGTTGAAGGAAAGAATGATCTCGTAAGTTCGACTACAGGTACTGGCTCTCTATTGCGTGCCGTACCTGTATTCTGGTATCCAATAGCAAAAAGGCTTACTACCGTGAGTCGTCCGTCGATACATATCGATTTCACTTTTTCATTGTTGAGAGCCATACCATTAACTAACAACAAAGAAGCGTAATCAATTGCAAATCGTTGCATCAGGCTTGCATGTGTATTGTTGGGTATCGTCCGCAACATAGGCCATATCATTGAACGTTCCATCACAAATTGCCCATCGCCGTTTACGCCATAACGTAATACCGCTGAAACCTTTAAACCGCTCATTTCAATATGGTCATAATGGGGGAGCCGACCGTCTATCTGCCATTCTATCGCTCCACTATCCAGGATACGCCAGCGAGGTGTAGCATTAGCATTATCTGCAAGGCAGAACAATACAAAAAGCAATAAAACGATTTTCATCTTTCTGGTAAACATACTATTAGTCTATTTCTATGTAATCGAGATAAAACTGTCCGTTATCACCAGCGTCCCGTTGAAAGGCTATTTGATTTATGCCGGCTGCCAACGATACCTGAACTACTTTTTCGCTCCAGTTGGATTGTTCCTGAAATCCAAGTTGCGATTGTTTTTGACCGTTGACATATAAGCTACACGTAGCTGTCCCTTTGGAATAGTTGTAGCCCATGACATGCAATGTATATGTACCGGCGGCATCAACCTCTACATCAAACTCAACACATGCATTTACGTTTTCAAGCCCTTTGACATAAAAGCCTTCGACTTTAACATGCTGGTTGTTATCGTCTTCTGTCTCACCCTCATTGCTACAACCTGTGCAAACCAGTAATAGGGCGAGAACTACAAACCATAAATATTGAGGGTATCCTTTCATAATCATTATCTATTTATAACTGCACCATTTCTGAGTGAGGCAACAGCCGCTTTGTATCTCTTTGAATTGGGTTTGATACGTAAAACCTTACATGAATGTGGTTCAAGTCGCACCGAGTATCGGCCCGACATTGCGCCTAAATCCTGATGCAGCCACAAATCACGTACATTCTTCACCTTTCCACCTTTAATTCCCAGTTCCTTTTCAAAATCAATACCATATTCAAGCACTGTCGATTCTCTATTGAACAGCCCGACAATCCAATCTCCATCAGGAAGTTGTCCTATCCATCTCGAACTGTTTTGTTTATCCCATATACTGGTACTAAGTGGCTTACCTACAAAACCGAGTTTATTCAATTCCAGCATCTCTGTGTTTTTGTAGAATTTGGCGCAATCACCAATCGTATTATATTGATCGGTGATACCAATTGGAGAACCGCTAACCAGCAACATTGAGATATGAAACTCTCTTTCGGCATCGCTTGCCAATGTGTTGAGTTGAACAAAATCGGGATCCATTATAGTTTGTCCTTTCACCCCGATAATATCAGCCCATCCGATTAATCCATCAAAAGCACTTCGGTATTTATCACCTTGTCCGCTTTCGTTAACCTGTCCGCGCTCTTTGTCGCTGATAAACCACCATCCGCCACCGTCACAGTCAGTACTTATGCGAATCATATCCGCATAAATAATCTCGTTGCGGGCATCGTTGCGACAATTAGGAACAGAGTAACTAAGCAACATTTCATCTCCGGCTTCTTCAGCCATCCATTTCAATGCCTTGATGTATCTATTGGTTCCGTAATCCCGTTCATAGTAACCAAGAAAGTCTATCTTCAGCAACTCTATTCCCTGATCTATCATTGTTCTGATACAGCCTTTCACCCACTGTTCCGCTCCTGGTTTGTCAGTATCTATCCAGTACAGGTGATCTTCAAACTTTGTAGTGCCTACCACGTCAGTTATCGGAATGGAAGTTCCTTTGATATTATTATTCTGCACATAGGCAGCTTTAGGTACCCATAATGGGTTGAAATAGAATCCGAATCTCATGCCTTTACTTTTGAGATAATCGCCCCAATACTTCAGTCCGTATGTCCACGAACTGTCATATTTGGTCAGATAACCATATTGATCTATAGAATTGAGGTTAAATAACCAACCGTCAGTAGCTGCCATATCATATCCATAAGGTAAAAACTCCTCGGCAAGCCAGTCGATATTCTTTTTCCAAACATCTTCAGGCATTGATGTTCCATACCGGAAATTGTATTGGTACATATTCCAAAACAATGGTCCGCTGCCTCGCTTTGTGAATTTGCTTTCTCTGGCAAAGATACCTGCTGGTATTGTAAACAATACCAGCAAAAGTGTTAAAAAATTAAATCTGTGTTTCATCTTATTGAATTATTTTTCCAATCATTGTAGAAAGTTGTTTTACTTGCAATTCGGCCATACCGACAACGATGTAATCCACACCATTGAGCCCATAGGGATCGTTGTATGCACTGGAAATTACAATTTTCAGGAATCGTCCCTTTTGTGGCGTTATCGTCTCACTGTCACCGAACCAGATGGTTTCATTCTGTCGTGGAGCGTTCTCTTTAGAAAAGAGAAGCGTCCAGTTATTTAGTGCCACAGCCGAGTAATCAGCAGATGTTCCTCCATCGGCAATCGTTTTGAATAAAAATAGAGGATCGTCCGAAACATAGAAATCTATCTTCTTAATGTTCGCGTTATCTCTTCGTTGAGTCAGTCCGATATCGCTTACTTCTATTGAATTCTTCATATCTATGACAATTGTGATAGGTGTTCTCATTCCATCAAAACAATGATAATCTGTGAAGCCATAGTGGTAGTCATCTTTATTATTGAATCCATTGACATCTTTTCCCCAATAACTCGAATGCCAGTGATTGTCGAAAATTCCATCTATGATGGCTCCGGCTCCGATATTATCCCCATCCGTTGATGAGGGATTCTCCATCTTCTGGTCGCTGTTGCATAGCAATATTTTCCATTCTCTGTTGTCGGGAATGACTTGTGGATCAGCAGGTACCACAACAGTCAGGTAATAAATCTCGTCCGATACCTCTATTTGTGGGGACGAGGGGGCTGCAAACTTCAACGGAAGAAGATAGTGCTTATCTTTTTGCAATGTTGAACTTGCTACTGTCAATGTCGTTGTAGCATCATCATTGCCATTTGCAAAAGAAAAATCATTCACATGGTAGGCTCCTGCGGGAAGCGCTTCATAATTGGTTGAATGAAAATCATTATATGCAGACACCAGTTGCGCGTTTTGTGAGAAATCGAGTCCGCAAGAGAAATTGGATATATTATCTGCAATTTCGGCTTTGAGTTTTACACTCATTGAACTATATGTCGCACTTTCAATCTGTATATCCTTTTTTCCCCATTCCACTTGCTGCCCGTTTATATCAAAAACATATAAGACCCGGTTCATTTCAACATTCACAATACCCTCTTCTGTACTTTCCAACTGGAGTGCCAAAACAAGTTTAGATCCAGGTGCCGATTTGATTAACTGATATATTTTAGCTACATCAAAATTCAGATAAAGATATTTCGACGTCTCGTTAGTTGCAAACGTTAGTTCGTGAACTCCGTCTTTAAATGAATATGCATCAGGCGTTATTGTCTTGTAACTTTGATTTTCGGGCTGGCTATAATTTTCATCGATTTCCTGTTGTGTCAATGCACGCACGTTAACCGTTGCAGTCAAAGACGGGTCACTTCCTGCCTTAATAACCAGAAGAGGCTCTTCGACCGTATTTTCAGAAGCCTGCCAACTAAATATATGCTTGCCCTCGTTCTTGAAATACAATATTTTGTGATATTCTTCAGGGAATAACTTATCATTCGAATATTCGTTGCTACATGAATATACAATCTGACATACACCAAGTATTAAAATTAATTTCAATAATATCGTTTTCATAATTCTGGTAATTCTAAATTAATATTCGGGCGATTGTACTAGTTGGGGATTGCTGTATATCTCCGAGTCATTGATCGGAAGAAGATACATTTTGTTGTTCCACATAAAAGGTTGGTCCACCTTTACTCTTTGGTTAAACTCACGGAACGATGGATCTTTTTTTGCGATGGCATTAAGACCTTCACGGACACCGGCTTTGAATACCTCCGGAGCAATTGTCCAACGCCGGGCATCAAAATAGCGGTGTCCTTCAAACCATAATTCAGCATAACGTTCACTGCGCACCCAATCCATTAAACTCATATCAGAGTTTATGTCAGATAATTCTAAATCGGGAATACCTGCACGATTACGAACAATGTTCAGGTTGTCCAAGACATCTTGTTTGCTGTTCAATGCAGCATGACATTCCGCCAGATTGAGGTATAATTCCGCCAAACGTATGACTGCCAGTGGAGTATGAGCATAATTATTGCCATTATCTTGAGAGCGCCATTGGAAGTTTGGTTGTATTCTCTTTTTGGAGAAATATCCGGTTGCATTATTATCTCTATTATATCTGTCAGGGTTGTACCCATGTTTTTGCGAGTTACGCGCTTCAAGTATCAGTGGTGAGCCATCGGCTATGAACGAACTATATTCACCTCCATCGTAACAAACCCATGCATAGAAACGCGGTTCACGATTGACATTCAGTTTTATGATATCCGGATTAGACAGACCTGCCGATTCAAACCAGTCCGATTTATCGGGAAAAGTATGATCGTATTGGGGCAATTTTCCATTCTTTGTATAAAATCTTTCAACAGAGTTCAAGAAAACAGCAATACCTCCCCATCCTCCTACAGGAGAGCCGTTGTAAGTGGTGACGCCATGAGGTATTTGTGAATAGATGCCATAGTTGTCACCGCTTCCGATGGCAAAGATTACTTCTTTATTGCCATCAGTCTCACGTGTCGTATTGAGGTAACGCATGAGCATTACCGACTCTTTAAACTGGTCATCAACCCCCTCTATATTAGGCAATGGAACTCCTTGGTTTATTCTGATACTGGTGGAAGTGGCAAGGTCGAACAGTTTGCGGTTACCTTGAGTCAGTGCCCAATCAAGAGCCTCGTTGCAAGCTGTCAGGGCGCGTTCCCATTTGTTTTCATCGTATGTTCTGCTGACTAACTCCTTTCCATATCCCGGAGTTTCAAAGTTAGTGTTCTTCCAGTTTGAATAAGGGAATGAGCCATTCCACAGGGGGGAGGCGGCATAAACCAACAATCGCGCTTTTAAGGCTTTGCAAGCTGTTGAAGTAGCACGTCCCAGTTCGCTGTTCTGTACTGTTGGCGGCAATTCGAAGGCAGCCCGGTCAAACCATTCAGCTATGGAGTCTACACATACATCGAAATGCGATCTGCCCGGAAAATCCTTTTTGTCAAGGTTTTGATTGTAATGTTCAGTCACTAATGGTATAGGTCCGTATGACTCTAGTAACATAAAATGATAGAGTGCCCGACAGAACAAAGCTTCGGCTTTCCAGCGTCTTTTATCGCTCTCGGTTACTCCCGTCGGATTGCTCTTGTCAAGCTGATCCATGAATAGATGGCATCGTCCTATTCCATCGTAACAACTATTCCACGGGGCGGTTTGACTGGAAGGAGAAAGCTGGTTCCATGCCGCTTTCTGTCCGTCGTCAGCCCATAGTAAGGGGCGGGCATATTCATCGGTCGAGTTGATGAATGAGTTTTCAACTGTGTAAAACCACTCGAAATAAGTATAACATGAATGAAGGAAACCCAATGTGGAAGCTCTGTCTTTCATTGCGTCGGGCAAGTCGGCTGTTTCATCCGGGACAACGTCCAGATAGTTGCAAGAAGCCATGCAACATGCGGCAGTCACACTTAGTATGAATCGTGATATGATCTTAATGGTTTTCATATTTTATATTTTGGTTATATAGAACTTAGAATTTTAGCTGCACTCCAATATTGATAGTCCGTTGAAGAGGATACGCATTCCATGACAATTCCGGATCCCACTCTTTAAAAGGACTCCACACAGCCAGATTATCCCCATTGATATAAACACGGCAGTACGGAAAACTATATCCGAGTTCAAGGGTTTTAAAGCGGATAAAACGTCCGTTGTGCATCCAGTAGGTGCTGTTGACAGAGTTGTTTGCCACTTGACTGTCAGTAATACCTAATCGTGGAAATTTCGCATCCGGATTCGGATTAGCTTCGCTCCAGTAGTCGTTGGCGATAAACTGCATCACGTTTCGATCACCGGTTGAAGCATCACCGCGAAATGGCATAATGCCTGATACCATGATTGTCCGTTGGGCAGAACCATTGAAAAACATTCCGAAATCGAAAGATTTATATGTCATGTCTAGCCCAATTCCATACTGAATGCGCGGCACATTGCCATATTGCGAAATCATAACCTGATCTTTTGAATTTATTTTGCCATCACCGTTTACATCGCGATATTTGATATCACCTGGCATTACCGTACTTCCCAATTCATCCTGCGAAGGGCTCATTTCTATATCCGCCTGGTCTTTGAATAACCCTTCGGCAATGTATCCTATCGTGTTACTCAAGGGTTTACCAGTTTCCGACTGCCACACGTAAGGGTAATCCGGTTCATCTTTGTAGATGTATTTATTCTTATTATATGTCAAATTGAAACGCAGGTCCATATTTAAATCATTGGTGATTTTCTTTCGCCAATTGACAGCCAGCTCGATACCTCGATTGTCTACTTTACCAATGTTACTCCATGGCACAGCATTAGCGTATCCTAATAGTCTAGGAAAAGAACCTCGTTTGAGAAGGATGCGATCTCGTTTGTCATGAAAATAGTCGAAAACAATATTGAGCTGGTTGAATAGATTCATGTCTATACCGATATCGAACTTTTTCACTCTTTCCCAATGTGCATTTCTGACAGCATAATATGAAACGCTGGGTCCTTTGGCGACAACACTTCCATCAGGTCCGGTTCCATAACCCAAATCGTCGAGCTTTATATCATTTATATAGAGAAAGTGGGCAGCTCCCGCACTTTTTCCCGTATCATCGCTGCCTACCAGTCCATAAGATCCCCGGAGCTTGAGGAAAGATACAATTGAACGCAGTGGAGTCCAGAAATCCTCGTTACTGATAACCCAGCCTAAAGATATGGCGGGAAATAACTCGAACCGTTCTCCTTCTACCAGACGTTCCGTTCCGTTATAACCGCAATTTATTTCGGCCAGATATTTCTGGTTGTAATCGTAGGTGATACGGGCAGATAATCCTTGGTTGCGGTTGGGTAATACGCTGGATCTGTATTCACGCATCATATACATCAACATTCCCGATACGGCATGTCGGCCGAACTGCCTGCTGTAATTGATGCGTCCGTCCATATAAAAGGTATTGTCCTGGTAGCGCTCTATATCCGACTGGGATATATATTCAGATCCCGAAGTCAGTTGCTCCAATGCATAAAGGTCGGGCGAATCGACATTCCAACTGCCATCCTGTACGCGATAGTAATAGGGGGCAAGTGATTTGGTATAAGATGAGTTTGAATAGTTTTTCCAGTTAACCAGAATAGAGGCGGAAAGTCCCTTTGTCACAAAATCAAAGTTCTGATTAATACGAACAGAGGTGTTGATGGTATTATGATTGGATCCTCTGAAATTATTTATCATATATGCATAAGGGTTGTTATACATCGAATTTCCACTAAGCATTGCCCCTCCGAAACGTATATGCTTGTCACCTTCTTCTGCCGGAAAAGATGCCGGAAATGCCACCGGATTGGTATTGTAGGTAAGATAGAACAGGTCGGAAGTTGAAAAAGACGGTCCTTTGGCATATCCTATCTGGTCGTTCATGCGTAGCTCGACAGTGGTTGTCGGAGTCATCTTATAGGATATGTTACTTTGGAAAATGTACTCCCATCTGTTGATGTTCGTGTCAAAAGAGTAACGCTTGGGGGAGTTGAGCATACCGCTATCATGATTTGCTTGCAAACTCATGTAATAGGTAACCTTCGAACTACCTCCCTGTACATTAATGTTTGCCCGTTGGTTCATGGTAGAATTTTTGAAAAGCAGGTCATACCAATCCACGTTCGGATAAACATACGGATTGATTCCGCTCCTTGTATATTCTATGACGTCATCCGAATATTTGGGTGTTGCGCTTGGAGTACGAGTCACCAAGGCTTCATTGTACATATTCATAAACGTAGGGCCATCGACGAACTTCAGCGTGTTTGCCGGTCTTAGAAATGAATTTTCGAACGTGATATTTATCTGTGCCCGCGTGTTTTCCATACCGTCTTTCGTTTTGATAAGCAGCACTCCATTAGCACCGCGAGCGCCATAAATAGCAGTTGCCGATGCATCCTTCAAGATTGAAAAGCTGGCGATCGATTCGGTAGGGATATTATTAAGGTCGCCACTCGAAATTTCGATATCGTCCATCAGAATTAAAGGTGTTGCACGTCCCCCGAATGTTCCGATTCCCCTGATATAGAAATCGGATACGGAACCCGGTTCTCCACTGGTTGTCATCGATACCACACCTGCCAGCTTTCCTGTAAGATTATTGGTCAGTGAAGAACTCGGTGCACGCAATTCTACACCTTTTACAGTGGAAATAGCACCGGTTACGGATACTTTTTTCTGTGTGCCGGCTCCTACCACCACCACTTCATCCAGCACCTCGTTGTCCGATTGCATTTTCACTTTCAAAACTCCCAAATCGCCTACACTCAATACCTGCTGTTTGTATCCGATATAAGAAAATGTTAACTCTGTATTATTTGAAACCTCTATTGAAAACTTACCATCTAAATCTGTAATTGTTCCTGTTCCCGGGGAGTTTTTTACAGAAATACTGACCCCCACCAAAGGATCGCTGGAAGAAGCATCCGTAACGGTTCCTACCAATTTGCGCTTTTGTTGTTTCGAATCCTGCGGACGTTGCTCTGTAGGCAACTCTTCTCTTTTCAGAGAAATCTGCCGGTCTTTAATTTCATACAGGACATCTGTATTCTTAAATAACTGATCGAGAATAACGGTTATCGGTTGGTCCTTTACAGACAAACTGACTATACGTTTCGTATCAATCGCTTTGCTATAATAGAAAAAGATAAATTCACTGTTTTTTTCTATATAATCAAGTACTTCCTTAACTGTTTTGTTCCGCATTTCAATTGTTAAGTTTTTCTGTTGAGCATACGCTCCTATGTTCGCCGCATAAGAGTGTAAAGAAAGAAAACAAACACTAAAAAGAAATAATATGCGAGCCATTCTCACCCTTGTAAGAAATGTGCTACTGGTATTTTTCATATATTTACAACGTTTTTAAGAAATTAAACAATTAAATGTTGTTTGATTTTTCGGCTGGATGATACTGCAATTATCATTCAGCCTTCTTTTTAAGGACTTTTGTTTCTCATAATATTACGTATAAAGGTTTAACAATAAATGATCTATACTTATTTCTTCCTCACATATATTTTATCACCCACTTCTTTATATTCTATGGGTGCAGAATAAGATATAGTATGTAAGACGTCTTCAAGTTTATCTTTTAAATCCAGCTTTCCGGAAACCTGCATTCTCTCCACCTCCGTATCCAATACGAATTCTTTGCCATAGTATAGATTTAATTTTCTAAAGACCTTATCCAAAGAATCGTCTGTGTACATTAGGATATTCTTTATCCAACAGATATAAGGCTCAACATCTACATTTTGAGGAGTGTCCAGTTGGTCGCTATGAATGTTAACCAGCTGTCCCGGAGCGAGTTTGACCTGTTGCTGATTGTGGCTTTTTATATTCACACTTCCTTCCACCAACACCACGGAAGACGTTTTCTCCGATGAATATGCCGATATATTGAATGAAGTACCTAATACCTGTACTTGAAAATCTTTAGTTCTTACTATGAAGGGGGCTTTTTCATTGCGGCGTACATCGAGGAACACTTCTCCTTCAACATAAATTTCACGCTGGTCTCTTTCAAAATGAGTTGGATAAATCACCCGTGTTCCTGAATTCACCCATAGATGAGTTCCGTCTGGTAAAGTCAATTGAGTTCTTTTCCCTTTAGGGGTTATCAGCTGGTTGAATTCGGGCTTCTTCTTTTGTGGCTGAATCTGATTGACTGTATCAGAGTTGACCACCACTAAACCATTCTGCGAATAAATGATATTTGCATCGGTATCACTCACTTCTATATTCTTTTCTCCCGGTATCAACAATAGAATATCTTCTTGTAATGGGGCTGCCTGCATTTTCAATGCGAAATCGACTAATGCGCTGTCATCTGCATGGTAATAAGAGATGAACTGTTTACCCAGCCAAAACATACATAGCAGGATTGCGGCAACTGATGAATAAGTTGCCGCATAAAGTAATCGTTGATGCAACTTTTTCTTTTTGGTTGCATGGATTTGTTTTTCGATAAGTCTCCATGATTCATCCAGTTCGGTCGTTGAGACATTTCTCTCCTGTTTCCGAACATGTAGAATTACTTTGCGTATCACCTGATGTATATTTGCTTTCTTGCCTTCCATTTTTTGCTTTTATATTTAAAACGGGAGAAAAGAAAAAGTCTACTCACTTTTCTTTCATTATTTTGCAGAAAAAGATTTCTTCAGCAAATTGGGTGAACCGGACAAAGGAAATAGTAGCATTTAAGAAAGAAAAAAAGGAAGGAAAAAGAGATATTCTTTCAAGGTCATTTTAGAGCGAAGGCTCGTCAGTGTGCGGGATACTAAATTCATGGCAGATTGAGGATTAATCTCCAGGACAGCTGCAACTTCTCTATAGGATAAGCCTTTAATGTAACGAAGATAAATCGCCATCCGTTGATTCTCGGACAGTTGTTTATAAGCCTCTTGCAGATTTTTAATCATTTGTATATCCTCATCATTATCCTTAAATAAGACTTCCAGTGAGGTGTCTTCTATCGTTAAGTCGAAGGGAAGCGCATTGATATCTTCGGTGGATTTTAAAGATGAAAGTTTATCGAATATAAGGTTTTTCAAAGAAGTCAGCAGATAGGAACGCACATAATCGGTGGGAGACAAACGGGTGCTGCTGCAAAGTTTCACGAAAAGATCCTGAATGCAATCTTTAACAAATTCTTCATCTGAAACATATTTGAGTCCAAAATTCAATAGAAGCTCGTAATGTCTCTTATACAATACCTCTAATGGCTTTGTGTCACCTTTCAACATGATGTTCCATAAGGTGATGTCTTTCATATTATAATAAGATTCCCGTTGCACTGAAATATATTAGTTTGCGGCAAAAGTAACAAAAAAACTTCTCGAAACAAGGTTTATCCGGAGATTTTCCCGTAACCTAACTCTATGATAGTAAAAGAATTGTAAAAGGCTTTTATTGCAGTATGTTTTCTTTGTTACGGTCATGTTTGTTCTGTGAAAAATGATAAAACTTAATCTTTTCTTTTTTATCCTGTCATTAAATTACTTTTATACGTTGCAGATTTATATTGTATATGAAAGATTATTTTGATATATTGTCTTGGGTGGAATATACTCTATTAATATAAATATTTGAATGTTAGATGAATATATGTATGTTGTAAGCTATAGGATGCTTTTGTGTTATTCGGTTCTTCGTTAAATTTGATGGAAAGAGCTTTAGATCGCTGGGTAAATATATTAGTGAGAGGAATAAAACTGTAAGGAGAAGGTC
>OBVZ01000660.1_pt1 | contig 15144 bp, 10 predicted proteins | sample 1476241 | NCBI WGS metagenome assembly OBVZ01 (sample SAMEA2580034, study PRJEB22360) | human gut metagenome | reverse complement strand
CCGTGGGGCAAGGCGAACCCGGCCGCCGCATCCATCGTCGTCGGCTTCATTGTGTGGGGCCTCGTGACCTCCATGGGCGGCCCGACCGGCCCTGGTCTGAACCCTGCCCGCGACCTCATGCCGCGCCTCCTGCACGCCATCCTGCCGATTCCGAACAAGGGCGATTCCCGCTGGGGCGAGGCCTGGATTCCGGTCGTGGCCCCGATCGCAGGCGCGATCGTCGGCGCGTTCCTGTTCAAGGTGCTGTTCGCCTGAGCATTACTTTGACGATTGCCGGCATTCGTCTGACATGCTGGTAAGGCCCGTGATTCCCTCCGGAATCGCGGGCCTTACGCATAGGTGGTATGCATGGCGGTCGGCGGCTTCGGCATGTTGACTGAGACTGGTACTGTTGCCGAAGAGAGAAACATCACCATATCGGGAGGCTGGATTGAAGCGGATTCGTCGTATCATACGTGCGCTCGATCCGAAAGCCGACGCCACAATGGGCCAACGGGAACGGCTTGAGGCGTTTCGCATCCGCAGGGCCGCCGCGCTGGTGCTCGTGCTGTTCCTGCTGATCGCATCGATGACGTCCTGCAGCGTGCACGCACTGCTGGTCCGCATGACGCCGAACACGCAGACGACGGCACAAGCCACGCATTCGACGTCGGCCAAGAAGCCAGCCAAGAAAACAGCCAAAACCAATCAGCATAAGACGGCCAAAAAAACCAAACCGGAAACCAAACAATCGCAGGAAGAGCAGGCCGTCGCCAAAGCGGTGAGCGCGCAATCGGCGGCACTGAGCGACGACGAGAAAACCGCGATTCTGAACAAAGCGCAGGAAACCGCGCAAAACAGCGGCAAACCGGTAACGCAATACCATTACTGCATCGCAACCAAAGGAAACGTCGGTTCGGCCGACGAATTCGGCAACGCGGCGTTCCGCATCCTCAACGACGAACACGGATGGCCACGCGCCGGAGCCATATTCGACCAATCCACGGACGGCAACTGCGATTTCAATCTCGTGCTGTCCCAAGCGTCGGAAATGACGTCGTTCTCGCCATCATGCTCGGTGGAATACAGCTGCAGGGTCGACAACAACGTGATCGTCAACGACGACCGTTGGAACGGTGGCACGCAACAATGGCTCGCCGCCGGCGGCAACCTGGCGCGATACCGCACGATGGTGATCAACCATGAGGTCGGACACCGGCTGGGGCACATTGACAACGAAACGACCTGCGCCGGCGAAGGCCAGTTGGCGCCGCTGATGCAGGAGCAATCCATGCATTTGGACGGCTGCAAGGTCAACGAATATCCGCTTGACTCGGAGCTGTGGATCGGCTGAACGTCGACTGCTTCCCGTTATTTTCTGCTGCTTTCTGCTGTTTCCCGGACTGACCGGGTCGTCTCGGCAATTCGGCGAGATCCGGCCAGCCGTTGTCACAAGCCGAAATACGCGTCGAAATCGTCTTGGCTGATACTGCGGTCGGCCGTATCGGCCCGTACCTTACCCCAATCGAACTCCTGCAACGCCTCGACGGCGCTCATCGGCTGCGGACTGGTATGCGCGGAATCGCCCTGCAAACCAAGCAGCCACGCACAATAGCCGACAACCTGCTCCGCGGTGACGCCATGCGCGCGCAGCGCCCCCATATCCAAAGAACGCTCGCGTTTGGCGAGCCTGCGGCCGGCCGCGTTGTCGATAAGCGGCAGATGCGCGTACCGTGGGTTTTCGGGGTTATATGGGGTGTATTGCGATTGTGGTGCGTGCTGCGATGGTGCAGAAGCCTGCGTTTTTGCCTTGCGGAATCCCGCCTTGATAAGTGCTTGGCGAATGGCGATTTGCAGGGCGTTCGATCGGAGCAGGTCGCGGCCGCGCACGATGTCGTCGACGCCCATGTCAAGATCGTCCACGACCACCACCAGCTGGTAGGAGAACAGGCCGTCGGCGCGGCGCACGATGGTGTCGCCGACGTCGTGCGCCAGATTGAATTCCTGATGGCCGAACACTGCGTCATCGAATTGTACGGTTGCGTGCGGGTTTGTGTCGGCGGGCATGGCGATGCGCAGCGAAGGGCGGTCGCCTTTGGCCAGCCGCCGGACGGTATCCGGATTGCTGGCGATAAGCCGGCGGCACGTGCCGGGATACACCATGAAACGGTCGCCTTCCTGCGGTGCGGAGGCTGCACGGATGTCGGCGCGCGAGCAGAAGCAAGGGTAAATCAGCGGGGTTGTGCCAGCGATTGCGCCATTGGGTGCGCTGCCGACTGCGGGGATGTGGTCGTTGCGCGCGTCAAACGGCGAATCGTATGCGTCGTCAATCGTCAGGTTTTCCAAGCAATGCAGCGCCTCACGGTGCAGGTCGTGCCGAGCGGATTGGAACACCGGATCGCCGTCCCAATCCAAGCCAAGCCAATGCAGATCGTCCATCATCAGTTCGGCCGCGCCGGGCACCACGCGCGGTTCGTCGATGTCTTCGATGCGCAGCAGCATGCCGTCGCCGCGGCTGCGCGCGGACAGCCATGCTCCGAGCATCGCATAGATGTTGCCGATGTGCATGCGGCCTGATGGGGTGGGTGCGAAACGACCTGGCACGGGGTCCCTTCCTGTCGTTGGCGGGCGGTTCGGTGTTGCCGATGCGGAGACCGGTTGCGCCGATGCTTGCAACTGTACCTGCATCGGCGGTCGGAACGGCGGGTTTCGTGGGACGCGATTGTGGAATGCGTTGCTGGACGTGCCGTGACGTGCCATGCCGAGGTTGCAGCGTGCTCCGAAAACGTGCCGTCGCTGTGAGATATCTCACAGTGTGAGAAGGATATTTAGCGCATGGTGATACGGGCCGCGCGTTTCGTTTGGGGTGTGCGTAAGGTGGTGTGCGTCATCCGGTATTCTGGGTGGTGATTTCGGCAATTCGGTCTATGCGTTATCGGTATGGCCGGTCAAAAGGGGATTTACAAGGGGCGAATATGACGAAGCGACAGTTCAGTAGAGCGGAAATCGAATACCTGCGTACATTGCCGTCGATCGACGCGGTGACGGACAGCAGAATCACGTATGCGAGGGAATTCCAAATCGACTGCATGAGGCGGTATCTGCAGGGGGAGAAGCCGACTGCGATCTTCATTTCCGCGGGATTGAGCCCATCGGTCATCGGGCACAAGCGCATCGAACGCAATATCGCACGCTGGAAGCGTGACGAGGACATCATGCGCAAGGCGGCCGAAGAGCCGGAACCGCATGATACGGCTGTGGACAGCCACAATGCGATGTCGGAAGTGCCGTTGGGCAAGATTCAATCGCTGGTATGCCAGGTGATGGTGTTGAGCGATCGCGTCGATAAATTGGAGCGTTTGGTGGAGGGGCTGCGCAAGGGGGATAAAATCTGAAAAAAAGTTTTCAGATTTATTGGTTTTTTCCGGCGGTTCGCGCGCATTTATCTGATACATTAAATGCGTAGACGGAGTCTTTGAAGTCCCCCTTCTACTGCCGTCTGGTTTTATAGCCCGCGCGAATTTATGACCGCTTTATCGCTTCACTTCAGGTCATCGCGCGGGCTTCTTTATACGTTGTCGGCGGTTTTCTGGTAACACTGGTATCGAAATATCAGCCGACATGCCGGAAACGGTGGTGCCGGCCGCGGACCGGCGGTCGAATGAACTTGCGAGAGGTGGACGATGACTGCATACATGGATCACAAGAACCTCGCCAACGAGGTGATCGACGATGCGCGCGCACGTGAGATCACGGACGGCGTGCATCGTGTGCTCGACCGCATCGCGGCAGCTGAGGAACAAGCCGGACGCGAAGCCGGCTCCGTGCGCCTGCTGGCCGCCACGAAGACGCGCGACATCGGCGAAATCATGGTTGCGATTGATGCCGGCGTGCGCATGATCGGCGAGAACCGTCCGCAGGAAGTGACGGCGAAGGCCGAAGGGCTGGCACGGCGATGCGCGGAACGCGGGTTTTCGCTGGGCGTCGCAGGCGCCGCGCCGGATGCTGCGGCGGAGCATATTCCATTCCACCTGATCGGCCAGCTGCAAAGCAATAAAATCGGCAAAGTGCTGCCGGTGGTCGACACTATCGAATCGGTCGATTCAATCGATTTGGCAGAAAAAATTTCACGTAGAGCCGTGGCTCGCGGTATTACTGTCGGCGTGCTGCTGGAAGTCAACGAATCCGGCGAGGAATCGAAATCCGGTTGCGATCCGGCGCACGCCATCCGCATCGCGCAGAAAATCGGCACGTTGGACGGCATCGAATTGCAGGGACTGATGACGATCGGCGCGCATGTGCACGACGAAACGGTGATTCGCCGCGGTTTCTCGCACCTGCGCAAGACCCGCGACCTCATCCTCGCATCCGGCGAACCGGGCACGGACCGTTGCCGGGAACTGTCGATGGGCATGACCGGCGACATGGAACTGGCCATCGCCGAAGGTTCCACCATCGTGCGCGTCGGCACTGCGATTTTCGGTGAGCGTGCGTTCATCTGAGCGCTTTCTTTGACTTTTTCTGTTTTTTTAAGGATTTGCGGGGCTCGTCCGCCTGGATTGCATTCGTCTGGCTTACATTCGTCTGACTTGCATTCCTCTGAAAAACGGCTTGTCTGAGCTGCGTTCCGCCGGTAGGTGGGGTGCTGCGCGGTTTGGTGCCATAATTGCCGGTTTCGTGCCTGAAACCGTTGTCTTTCTAGGGGTAAGCCCTCCTATAGGGGGCAAGGGCTTTCGTATGGCGGGTGTGAACATGGGTGTGTTCGAAGGAGAAACCCATGTTTTGGTCTGCCTCTCGATTGATGAGTAAACCCGTCCGTCTGCTCGCCCGCAGGACGGATTCCTACGTGCATGCGCATGCGGTGCTGCGTTCGCCCATGCGGCTGTTCGGTGCCGTGGCGGGCGCCTCGGCTGATTCCTATGATGCCGGTGATGATAACGATGGCATCGGCAATGGCGCCGGAGTCGGATCTGATGCCGGTGCAGCTGCCGACAGTGGTCATGCCGGAACTGTTGCGTTCGCTGGAACGTCTGCTGGAACGTTCGCTGGAACGCCGTCGTTTTACGAGGCGATTGACATTGCCGATGTGGTTCGCGCGCGCAGGCTGCGGCGGATTCGTTTCATATTGGTGCGGTGCGTGTCCGTGCTGCTGATCGTGGGCGCGGTGGTGGTCGCGTCGTTGCCGTTCGCCATGCAGGCGCATTCCGCGCGGCGCTTGGCCGAGACATCCGATTCGGCGGCTCGCACGGTTGCCGGATGGCCGTATCCGATGGCGATGGAGGAGTTGGAACGGGCGCGCGCATACAATCGGCGGCTTGCCGTGGAAGGACAGCCGGTATTGGGGCGAGGCGGCCGATCCGTTCACTACCAGACCGGCTGGCACTGCCGGAGATGCTGATGTCGCCGACGATTCGGCGCCTTCCGGCGGTTCCGGGCTTTCCGCGGCGGACACGGACGCGAACTATCAGGGCCTGCTGGATTCCGGCGCAGGCATCATGGGCACGGTATTGGTGCCCAAAATCGGCGTGGAACTGCCGATTCGGCATGGTACGTCCGAACCGGTGCTCGCCGTCGGCGCAGGGCATCTGTACGGCACCAGCCTGCCGGTCGGCGGCACTGGCTCGCATACGGTGGTCACCGGGCATCGCGGCCTGGTCAAATCGTTGATGTTCACACGGCTCGACGAACTGCACGACGGCGATTTCATGTACATCAAAGTGATGGACGAGACGCTGGGATACGAAGTGGACCGAATCAGCGTGATCGAACCGGACGACGTCTCACGGTTGAAAATCGTGCCCGGCGAAGACCGGCTGACGTTGATGACCTGCACGCCATACGGCATCAACACGCATCGGCTGCTAGTCTCCGGGCATCGCGTCGCAATACCGCTGCCCGCGCCAGATCCGGCCGACGTGCGCGACGAACGTGCGACCGAACTGGGCGCGCTCGCCATGACCATCGTTTGCACGATGGGCGGCATGCTGTTGTGCTGCATGGTCGTGCGGTCGATGCGGCCCCGACACCGAATCATGCGGCACGCTTCCGCCTGGCCGCGTAAAGGATAAGGGGGAAGGCCGCGATTTTCGCGGGTCCGTACGTTCCCCGAACCCATCAATGGAGGGGACGGGTTTCAAAACGTTCATCCATAAGGTTCAAGGCATGGAGGCGCATAGGCAATTCGCCGCAGCGCCATGAGAGATGGACATGTCATGAAGTGGATGAAGGACCCGCTTGCCGGCTTCATAAGCCGGTGTGGCGCGCGGATGGGAAAATTCACCGCATTGCTTGTCACGATTGCGATGCTGGCCGGCACCACGGGAGCCGGCGCGACCGCGTTCGCCGACGAAACGGTGACGGATGGCGGCAACGTGGCCGCCGAATCCGCAGCGAGCCAGCCGGAATCGACACAACAATCCGATGCTGAAAACGCAGTCGGATCGGACGTTGCCGACATTGCCGGGCAAGATGTTGCCGGACAGTCCGCAACGGACGATGACGACGCACAATGCCTTACGGACGACGGCGAATCGCAGCAGCCATCGAACGAACAAGCGCAATCGCAACTGCAGTCGCAATCGCAGCCGGAACAACCGTCGGAGACGATGCGGGAACAGCGGCAGCCGTGCGATAAGACGGAACAGCCGAATGAGCAGAAGGAGCAGGAACGGCAGGCGGTTAGGCAGCCGACGGCTGAGAACGCTGACGTACCTGCAAATGGTGCTGCACCGGCTCAAGACGGCGATCGAAACGACCATGCCGGCGAAAATCGCACGGATGCTGTGGCGAATGGCGATGCGGGCGCGACAGCCGATGACGGCAAAACCGGCGATGCGGACGATGCTGACAACGATGGCAACGCTGCTGAAGATGCCGACGATGCCGAACACATCATGCGCGATCGCTTCACCTTCAATCGCAAAACCGTGATGCGTGCCGCGCGTAACGTCGCCGTGCCGCAGCCGGACCACACGAAAAGCATCACATACAACAACGGCGGCAAATACACGCTGAACCTCAACGTGGTGGGCAAGGATACCCGCGAAAGCCATGAGACCACGGAGAAAATCGAAGTGGTGCTCGTACTGGACACGTCTGGATCGATGAACTACTGCATGGACGGAAGCCAAAGAAGATGCAACAAATCGAATCCGAAGCGGTTGACGGCGCTGAAAGAAGCGGCGACCAGCTTCATCGACGCCACCGAGACCACCAACGACACCATCCAGGACGAAAACAGCAAAGTGCGAATCGCCATCGCTCAATTCGGGCAGACATCCGGCGTGGTGAGTTCCCTGACCAGCGATACCGCCGCTCTGAAATCATCGGTGAGCAGGCTGTCCGCCAATGGCGCGACCCCTGCGGACAAAGGCATGGCCGCCGCGCAGACGGCATTGCTGCGGGCAAGGCCAGGCGCGAAGAAAGTCGTCATTTTCTTCGCGGACGGTGTGCCGACCACGCAAAACACTTTTAGCACGAGAGTCGCCAATGACGCCGTGACAACCGCGCTCGCCATGAAATCGGACGGCACGCTCATCTACAGCATCGGCATCTTCGAAGGCGCCAATCCGGAGCAGCAATCGTTCGGTAACAGGGAGAACGACCAAGCCAACCAGTTCATGCACGCCGTGTCCAGCAACTATCCGAACGCCACCGCGTACAACAAAACCAATTGGGGTACGGGCAGCAACCTCGGCTACTACAAGGCCACCAACAGCGCTGACGACCTGACGAAGATCTTCGACGACATCCAGAAGGAGATCATCACGGGAAGCGCCTACAGCGGCGTCTCGATCGTCGACGAGCTGTCCGAATACGCGCAGGTCGATGGCGTTGTCTGGAACATGGCCAGCATGCGGAACTTCGGCGGAGCGACCTACTACCGGGTGACCGGCGGCGTGACGCTCAACGTGACGAATCTGTCTTCGGGGGCTACGCCTCCAGTGCTGGAACGTGATTACACATTGTGGTACAGCGACGCCGGCAACGGCAAGATCCGCGTCGAATTCGCCGGCGATTACGAGCTGCTGCACAACGCGACCTACACGCTCTCGTACGGCATAGTGCCAACCGACAGCGCCTACGCGCGGGTCAATATGGTCGACGGCGGCATCAACTACGACGCGACCGGCGACGCGGGCACCGGCACGACTTCCGCAGGAAAGCCGGGCTTCCGATCGAACGCGTCGGCGCAGGTCTGTTACACCTTCGACAAGCAGTCCGCCTGCGCGGCCTACCAGCATCCCGTATTGCAGGTGCCGTCCGCCAACGTGGTCGTGACGAAGCATTGGGAGGGTGGTGCGCCCGCCGGCGGAGCCACACTGCGCATCGATTTCATGCGGGACGGCTCGTCGGTGATGGGCAAGGATTTTTCCGCGGACGACGAACTGCCGACCGGCGAATGGCAATACACGTTCCGTGGCGTGATGGCGGGCGATTACACCGTCACGGAAGGCAATATCGCCGGCTACCACGCGAAAGACAACGTCACTTCGGCGCCGATCAGCATCAGCAAAGCCGACATGTGGGCCGCGTTCGACGAAGGGCGTACCGCCACCTACGAAGTCTCGTTCACCAATGTGAAGCAGACGGTGGCCGCGCTGCCGCTGTCCGGCGCATCGGAAGGGCGGATCTGGCTGATCGTGGCCGGCGTCGCGGCGCTGGTGCTGCTGCTTGCGGGCATCGTCGGACTGGCCGTGGTCGGACGCAGACGGCCGTGACGGAACTGCCGGACGGCAATCGCAATTCTCTGATCGCAATCCGGCAATCGCAATTTTCAATCACAACTAAAGAACAACACAACTTACGAAACTTCCCATAAAACCAACCAATCGGCTGCGGCAACAAGGCCGACCAAACCAAGGAAGAGAGGTCTCTCATCATGAAGACGAGAAGGCTTTGTGCAGTAATCGCCGCGGCGGCAACGTTGCTGGGCGGTATGGCGTTCGGCACGGCCGGAGCGTACGCGGCCGGCAGCGCATCGATCGAAGTGCGGCATTCGCAGAAGGGGCACACCTACTCCGCGTACAAGTTCGCGTCATTGACGGTGGACGGTGACGCGGTGCAGGTCGATACGGATGCTGACTGGGTTCAAGCAGCGACCGAAGCGGTGGTCGAAGCCAATAACGCGATGGATCCGGCCGGTACCATGCCGAGCGAATACGACAGCAATCCCGCTGCATTCGCAGCCACCAAAACCGGCGACAATGATGCAGCTTGGTTCCGCGAGTTTGCGAAAGCGATGAAGGCCGGCACCGGCGTTACGGCTGACGGAACCGTTGCCGATAATGGCGGGGCTGCGACCATCGGCTCGCTTGATGAAGGCTGGTACCTCGTTACCGACACTGACAAGGACGGCGAACTGGGTGTCAACGCCATCGTCGCCACCACGCTCAACGGTCTATCCGCCACGTTCAAAGTGAAGGGCGACGCGGTCACCGGCCAGGGCATGATCAACGCGGTCGGCGCGTTCGTGGCTAAGAACGAGAACGATCCGGACCAGCCGGGCAAGACGGCCGACTCGATCACCACCGAGGATGGTGTGGGCATCGGGCAGACCATCACCTACACCATCACACTGGATATTCCGGACGCGGCAGCAGGCTACGACACCTATCCGTACTATGTGAAGGACGTCGCATCCAAGGGTCTGACGGTCAACAAGGACTTCGCCGCGAAAATCGGCGACAAGGACATGTCGTTTACCTACGTGACCGAGCCAACTGTCGATAATGACAGTGGTAAGACCACTACTGTGCTGAAGTTCGATCTGGCCGGCAAGAGCGGACAGCTGGTCATCACCTACACCGCCGTGGTCAACAAGGACATCATCTCTGCGGGCAACCAGGTGTCCAACACCGCGGAAGTCTCCCGTGACAACGAGAACTGGACCCCGCCGGTCGTATTCGAAGCCTACACCGGCGAATTCGCCTTCCACAAGTATGGTGTCGGTGACGATGCCAACGGTCTTGCCGGAGCGACGTTCAACGTGTTCGAGGGCAGCAAGGCCGAAGGAACCCCGCTCAAATTCGTCAAGCTTTCGGACGGCGAATACCGCTTGGCCGAGGCGGATGAGAACGGCTCCTCCGCGAATGTTGTCTCCACCACCGGCAATGTGTTCATCAAGGGCCTGAAGTCCGGTGAATACACCCTGAAGGAAACCGGCTTCGTGGACGGTTATGCGAAGAACTTCGTGCCGACCTTCACCGTCGAACTGACCGTGAATCAGGAGAACGGCGAATCGACCTTCAAGCTGGTCGGCGCCAACAACTTTGGTCTGGCAAGCGAGGTCGACAAGGCAATCCAGGTCAAGAACGTGAAGAACGTCACGCAGCTGCCGCTCACCGGCGCCATGGGAACCGTGCTGTTCACCATCGCGGCCCTGGTAATGGCCGGAGCCGGACTGGCGCTCGTGCTGCGCTTCCGCGAATCCGATACGCCGATGGCGGTCTGAGCGGGCCAGCAGACAGGCAACGGGGCTTGTTCGGGCGGGTGAGTCGTTGAGCGATCAACGGTTCACCCGCTTTTGTTGTGACGAATACGGGTGATTTAGGGTTTAGTACCGCCTGAAATGGTTGGAAAAACGCCATTCGTACCGGTATGATGGAACACGAAGCGAACAACGGATCGGATTGCTGCCTTGCATCGCAAACACGTATCGCAAGCGCGCATCGCAAACCGAATCGCAAGCCGAACAGGGGAATGGCATGACGGAGGCCATTCGACTGCCGTGCGGTGGAAGGGAGCCGCCGCACGCCAAGCCGAAAGGGAACATCATGTGCAACGGTGGGGGAGCGTTCAGTCCGGAAGAAGTCGAATATCTGCGCTCGCTGCCGGTGGTGGCCGAAGCGACGTCGCGACGCATCACCTACACGGAATCGTTCAAACACAACTGCATGCGCCGGTACCATGCGGGCGAATCGCCGGTCGAACTGTTCCGCGAAGCCGGACTCGACCCATCGCTGATCGGCTATAAGCGCATCGAACGTTGTTTCGCGCGCTGGCGCAAGATTGCCTGCCGTATGGGCACGGACCGGCTGGTATCGGTTGATGGGAATGGTGGAGTGGTGCCATCGGCGTCGGCGGGTGTGGTTCCGTCGGCGGACTCGGCGGAGGTTGCTCGATCTGCGGTATCGCAGCCGGTGCAGCCAACGCAACCGGCGGAAACGCAAAGCAATGCGACGCTGCCCGCGCCGCGCAACGCAGCCGAGGTCCCGATTCTGTCGGGAGGTGACGTGCGCGACCTGCTCATCGCCCAGCAGGTGCGCCGCATCGACGAGCTGGAACGCGAGGTGGCGGCGTTGCGGGCGGAACTGCATCGCAAATAATCGCAAAAATCGTAAAAAATGCGAGCAATCGGCATCGTCCGCAAAGCGACGCATGTCGAGAACGGCGGGCGTGGCGAGCGGGTAGACTTGCGGGTATGAGAATCGCACGTTTTACGCATAATGATGTACCGCAGTACGCCTTCGTTCAGACCGACAAGAACGACGGCAAGGACTATCTCGTGGCCTTGAACGGCTATCCGCTGTCCGGCCAGGCCGTCGAACCGACCGGCGAGCGCTATCCGGTGGATGGTGACGGCATTCGTCTGCTGGCTCCGGTGATTCCGTCGAAGGTGTACGGTTTGGCGAAGAATTATGAGGCGCATGCGCAGTTCATGCATGAGGCCGGTCATTCCGATATCAAGCATGCGCCGGAGGATATGGTGATTTTCACCAAGCCGAGCACGTCGGTGATTGGTCCGGATGATCCGATTGTGATTCCGTTGTGTTCGAATGATATGAATTTCGAGCCGGAGTTGGCTGTGGTGATGGGTCGTATCGCCAAGAATGTGCCGGTGGAGCAGGCCATGGATTATGTGCTGGGTTTCACGTGCGTGAATGATGTGACGTTGCGTGATCTGCAGGGTCTTGATCCGACGTGGACGCGTGCGAAGGGTTTTGATACGGCGTGCCCGTTGGGTCCGTGGATTGTGACGCGTGACGATGTGGATTGGAAGGATGCGAAGATTTCCTTCACGCTCAACGGTGAGGATGTGCCGATGGCGTCGGGTACCACGGCGAATCTGATTCACGGCATTCCTGAGCAGATCGCGGCGATTACGAGTTTCACCACGCTGCTGCCGGGCGATGTGATTATGACGGGTACGCCGAACGCGTCGGGTCATCTGGATCCGGGTGACGAGGCGATCGTGCACGTCGAGGGCATCGGCGATCTGCGCAACGTGGTGGTGCGCGGCTGATTTTCGGCTTGCTGGCGGACTTTGGATTAGGCGGGTTTGCAACGTTTCGTGATTTCGTTACGTTGCTGCCCGCCTTTTTCGTATGTATTGCGATTGCCGGTGAGCGCTGGTGATTGTCGGTGACTGCCGTCCTGTGTCGAAAGACGGTTTTGAGAAACGCAAAAAGTTGAGTGTGTGGGACTCAAGTTTTGGGAATATAATGGCGATGAAGTCGGTTGAGCATATCAGATAACGACATATGCGTCCGAATGCCAGCCCAGTAGTGAAGGCTACGTGCGGCTTGGTGGCGGACGCGAACCATGGAGGATGATATGGAACAGAAGTTCACGCAGATGGCGCAGGAAGCGCTTTCGGACGCCGTTCAGAACGCGGCGGCGCTGGGCAATCCGCAGGTAGACACCCTGCACCTGCTGGACGCGATGCTGCGTCAGGAAAACAGCATGGCCCGCGCGCTCATCGAAGCGGCAGGCGGCAACGCGCAAAACGTGAGCGCCGAAGTGCATCAGGCGATGCAATCGCTGCCGAGCGCCAGCGGATCGACCACAACGCAGCCGGACGTCAGCAGGCAGCTGTCGGCGGTGCTATCGCAAGCCGAAAAAGAAATGCAACGGAGGGGAGACGAGTACGTCACCGTCGACCTCATGCTGGTCGCAATCGCGGCCGCGAAACCTAATCAAAGCGCGGACATCTTGGAAAAGAACGGTCTTACCGCGGATAAGCTGCGTAACGCCCTGACCGCCGCGCGCGGCAGCGACCGCAAGGTGACCAGCGCCGACGCGGAAGGCTCGTATAAAGCTTTGGAGAAGTACTCCACCGATTTGACGGCCGCCGCGAAGGAAGGCAAGCTCGACCCGGTGATCGGCCGTGACCAGGAAATCCGCCGCGTCATCCAGATCCTGTCCCGCCGTACCAAGAACAATCCTGTGCTGATCGGCGAGCCTGGCGTCGGCAAAACCGCCGTCGTCGAAGGCCTGGCGCAGCGCATCGTCGCCGGCGACGTGCCGACCACCCTGCAGAACAAGAAGCTTATCTCGCTTGACCTGGGCTCCATGGTGGCTGGTTCCAAGTACCGTGGCGAATTCGAGGAACGTCTGAAGAGCGTGCTTGAGGAGATCAAGAAGGCCGACGGGCAGATCATCACCTTCATCGACGAGATCCACACCATCGTCGGCGCGGGCGCGGCCGAAGGCTCCATGGACGCGGGCAATATGCTCAAGCCCATGCTGGCCCGTGGCGAACTGCGCCTGATCGGCGCCACCACACTGGACGAATACCGTGAGAACATCGAAAAGGATCCGGCGCTCGAACGTCGTTTCCAGCAGGTGTTCGTCGGCGAGCCGAGCGTGGAGGACACCGTCGCCATCCTGCGCGGCATCGCGCCGAAGTATGAGGCCCACCACAAGGTGACCATCGGCGACGACGCGCTGGTCGCGGCGGCAACCCTGTCGAACCGCTACATTTCCGGACGCCAGCTGCCGGACAAGGCCATCGATCTGGTGGATGAGGCCGCAGCGCACCTGCGCATGGAACTCGACTCCTCGCCTGAGGAAATCGACGAACTGCGCCGCCAGGTGGACCGTCTCAAGATGGAGAAGTCGTACCTGCTGGGCAATCCGAAGAACGACAAGGCCGCGGAAAAGGCCGAAGCGGAACTGGACGACAGCGCCAAGGACCGTCTCGCCGATTTGAACCAGGAAATCGCCGACAAAAGCGAAAAGCTCAACGGGCTGAAAGCGCGTTGGGACGCCGAAAAGAACGGCCACAACCGTATCGGCGACCTGCGCAAGAAGCTCGACGAGCTGCGTACGCAAGCCGAAAAGTACGAGCGCGAAGGCGACCTGGCGAAATCGTCAGCCATCAACTACGGCGAAATCCCGGCCATCCAGAAGGAAATCGCCCAAGCCGAGAAGAACGAGGCGGAATCGGGCGGAGCCGACAATGCCAACGCCGACGTGCCGATGGTCCCCGACCGCGTCGACGCCGACTCCATCGCCGAAATCGTCTCCGACTGGACCGGCATCCCCGTGGGCCGTCTTATGCAGGGCGAAAACGAGAAGCTCCTGCACATGGAGGAGTACCTCGGCAAGCGCGTGATCGGCCAGAAGGAAGCCATCCAAGCGGTTTCCGACGCCGTGCGTCGCTCGCGTGCCGGCATCTCCGACCCGAACCGTCCGACCGGATCGTTCCTGTTCCTCGGCCCCACCGGCGTGGGCAAGACCGAACTGGCCAAGGCGCTCGCCGACTTCCTATTCGATGACGAGAAGGCCATGGTGCGCATCGACATGAGCGAATACATGGAGAAGGCCTCCGTGTCCCGCCTGATCGGAGCCGCGCCGGGCTACATCGGCTACGAAGAGGGTGGCCAGCTTACCGAAGCCGTGCGTCGCCGTCCGTATTCGGTGGTGCTGTTCGACGAGGTGGAGAAGGCCAATCCGGAAGTCTTCGACGTGCTGCTGCAGGTGCTTGACGACGGTCGCCTGACCGACGGCCAGGGCAGGACCGTGGACTTCAAGAACACGATTCTGATCATGACCTCCAACCTGGGCTCGCAGTTCCTCGTCAATCCCGACATGGACGCGGACGCCAAGAAGAAGGCCGTGATGGACGCCGTGCACATGCAGTTCAAGCCGGAATTCATCAACCGTCTGGACGAACTGGTCATGTTCCACCCGCTGACCCGCGAGGAGCTCGGCGGCATCGTGGACATTCAGGTCGCGCAGGTGTCCGCACGTCTGACCGACCGCCGCATCACGCTCGACGTGACCGATTCGGCGCGCGAATGGCTTGCCAACACCGGTTACGATCCGGCGTACGGCGCACGTCCGCTGCGTCGCCTGGTGCAGACCGAAGTCGGCGACCAGCTTGCCCGCATGCTGCTGGCCGGCGAAGTGCACGACGGCGACACCGTGCTGGTGGACCAG
>OBVZ01000616.1_pt1 | contig 16103 bp, 8 predicted proteins | sample 1476241 | NCBI WGS metagenome assembly OBVZ01 (sample SAMEA2580034, study PRJEB22360) | human gut metagenome | reverse complement strand
CGGACTTCCGACAGCGAGCCAGTCAGAAATCGGCTGCTCAGCCTTGATGTTGAGGAGCGCGAGCATCGTCACGATCACGCCGAAGAAAACGAGGAGCGGCGCAGCCGTCCAGGCCGCGCGGCGCGCGGTCTGCGCATTCTTGGCCGCGAAGGTGCGCGAGAACATGTCCGGGCCGATCAGGTAAGTGATGCCGACGAGAAGCATCATCTTCACCCAGTCGCCCAGCCCGAAGGTCTCTGTAAAGGGCATCACAGGGAGCGCCGCGATGTCGGCGCTTCGCTCCATGACGCACCAGAGCGCCGCAGCGGAAAAGCCTCCCAGCAGCAAAATCGTGTGCAGAAAGTCGGCCCGCAGAATGCCGCGCTGTCCGCCTAAAGCCGTATGAAGCACAATGCCGGCCGCGAGGAGCACATAGAGCACCTCAGCTGTCATGCCGCCCGAAATGGAATGAAGGAGTGCGCGCAGTGCAGTGAACTGCGCGGCCGTCACCGCTGCCCAAGAGAGCGCGATAATGGCGCCCGCCCATTTTTCTGCCGCCGGGCCCGCAAGGTGTCTGAGCACATCTGGGAGCGTCACGACGGGGAGCTTGCGGATAACGGGCGCAATGATGAGACCGTGGAGAAAAAGTCCGACAGCGCCGACGCCGAGCCACCAAAAAGCCGCCGGGCCGACCTTCTGAGCGAGTGCGCCCATGCCGAGCGTGGCTGAGCCGCCGATGATCGTACTCACAAGCGAGAAGGCGCAGAGAAGCGCGCCGGCCGATCCGCCGGCCGTCAGAAACGCGTTGAGTTCACGTTCGCGGGTCCCGCCTCGGATGCCGAACCAAAGGAGCGCCGCGAGGTAGGCCAGAACAAGCAGAGTGAGATAGTTCATCGAAAGGCTCTGAGAAGAATTCGAAAGTTCATGATCTTACGCGCCTGCCGCAGCCGATTTAGGGTTTACGCTTGATCTTTCGGCTGAACGCTATCCCGTGAAAAGGACCTGTGCCGGTGTTTTTCTGCAGTTCCGATTTAGGCACATCTTTGAGAGAAATGGATATTTCCTTTGTTGACAGGAATGGCGAAAATAAATCGGTCAACACGACTGCAGGCACGTTTAAGCCGTTGCCCTCTGACGAACTGCACTGATTGAAGGGCGGCAGTCCATTCAAACGCTTTAGGAGAACCGTTGTGAACATGACTCGGAAAGACTTCTTGAAAACGGCCGGTGCTTGTGCGCTGGGTGCCGTCGGGACGGCAGCGGGCGCAGCCGTTCCGGCAGCAGGCACAGAAACCGGGCGAGCCAAAGTGTATTTTTCACCCGTGATCGACTCGGATCACTTGAATAAACTCTACGACCTGATCAAGGGCAATTTGTCGGGCAAGATCGCCATTAAGCTCCATACCGGCGAGCGTCACGGTCCCAACATCCTGCCGCGCGAAATGGTGAAGTCCCTGCAGGCACGCATCCCTGAGAGCACGATTGTCGAAACCAACACTCTCTATCACGGCGACCGCTACACCACCGAGGATCACCTCAAGACCCTTGAAATCAACGGCTGGACCTTCTGCCCGGTTGACATCATGGACGCTGAGGGAACGGTGAATCTGCCAGTTAAAGGCGGCAAGCACTTCAAGGAAGTTTCGATGGGCGGCCATATCGTCAATTACGATTCGATGCTGGTCCTCACGCACTTTAAGGGGCATGCGATGGGCGGTTTCGGCGGCTCAATGAAGAATATCGCCATTGGCTGCGCCGACGGCCGCATCGGCAAGCAGCAGGTTCATGCCGTTTCGGATGTGAATCTGCCGTGGGATCAGTGGCCCGGCAAGGAAATGCTGATGGAGACGATGGCAGAATCCGCCAAAGCCGTCTGTGATTACTTTGGAAAGAAGATTGTCTTTATCAATGTGCTGCGCCGCATGTCGGTTGACTGCGACTGCGCGGGCACGTCTGCTGCGGAACCCACGATCCCCGATATCGGCATTCTCGCTTCCACAGATATTCTCGCCATTGATCAGGCTTCGGTCGATTTGGTCTACGGCCGTCCTGCCGCAGAGAAGCATGACCTCGTTGAGCGCATCGAAAGCCGCCGCGGCCTGCATCAGCTCACTGCCATGAAGGCGCTTGGGATGGGCAATGACCAGTACGATTTGATTACGGTGCCGTAATTCCTGCAGAGCAGAAACAAAGCGGCCTCAGGCGACGCGGGTTCGTCTGAGGCCGTTGCTTCTGAGGGATGCATCGGTGATGTTCAAAGCGTCGAAGACCTTTGGATTGCTTTCATTTAGAAAACCGGCATTCAAACTCAGGCATAGCTTATTTTGATGTCGAAGTTTCTATGCTGTTGGCTCCGGTGATTGCTTGACGAATACGGTTGAATTCAGTAAAGTCAAATAAACAGAAAACAGTTGTTTCTGTCATTGCGCATGCAATAAAAATTTACACGGGGGGGGGTAAACAGCCCTCTCCAGTGTTGAGAAATCAGCACTTTCTTTCCGACGAACTTCGTGTTTCGAGTCTTTGGGCTTGGATGCGAAGTTTTTTTATTTCTCTTCTCTCCAAGTTCCAAGACGCCAGCTTGGAGAGAATCTATGACGAAAGGAAAATTCATTTCCCTCACGCCGTTGGCTTTCGCCCTTGGTTCGGCGCTGTCTAGTGGCGCATTCGCGGTTCAAATCGAGGGTCCGTACATCTATAACAGTACCCAGTTTGATGAAGATACGGTTTATGTTACGAAAGCAGGAGCTTCGGTAGGAAGTAATCGGACACAGACTCCGGTAGAAATTACGATCGCAGAAGGCAAGACCCTGACATTAATCGAGACGCAGGAATCCCTTCAAGCCCGAGTAGTCGACGCAACGAGCCCGAGTGGCTTGGTTTTTTCCGGAGGGAATTTGATTTTGAGGCGTGATGACGCCTTTTGGAAAGATCGAACGGAAGACGCGAAGAGTGAGACGGAACAGTTCTTTATTCGTGCATCCGATGGTGAAATTATCTTTGGGGGGCCTAATACCTCGATTATCGGTGGTGTGCATTTTCAAAACGCTTACACTGAAATGAGCGGTGATATTGCCAAGGGCATTTATTTGACGAGTGGCGGGGCGGCTTCTTTCGATGAAGGGTTCGTCATGAACTTGGATCGTTCCCTCGTTCAAGGAGAAAAGAAACAAGTCGAGCAGATGTACGGAGCCAAGGTCGATGGCGGTGCTCTGGTAACGGGGACAAACACTGAGATCAACATGATCGCTGGTGTACATGATCTGTCCATGCGTGGTCTATGGATTCTCGGTGGCGGAGATTTTCAAGGCGAGTCTCTCACACTGAACTTGGATGCCAATAACAACAATCTTATTTCTACCTCGCTTACCGGTTTGGTGGTCGCCGGAGCAGCAGGCAAAGCAGACTTGGCTTTGACGGGGGATGTCAACATCAGCATTAAGAACGCCGCCAATACTCGCGCAACCGCGCGCGGCATGGAATTGGTTTCCGCCCGGAAATACTCTTTTGCCGGAAACACGGTCATGGACATTTCCAACGTTGCCAACGCATATGGCCTGACCACTAGTCAAAAGGTTGATTTCGGTGAAGCGCTGACCGTCAATATGAGTCAGATCGGTGATTCTGCCATTGGCGTCAATGCCACTTCGACGGCCTCCGTTACGGCGAAAAAGGCCGTCTTTCAGATTGACGGTGATCCGACGTATGGCAAACAGGCGGTGTATGCACAGTCGGACGCTAAGGTGTCATTCTCGGATTCTTTGATTACTAATGCCGACTTGCTAACCGTCACTCGGGCCACGATAGACGTTGTAAAGAACTTCGAGTCAACAGACGACGTCGCTATAACCGCCCAGGCCGATTCCACCATCCTCGTCAATAGTTCGAAACAGGGGACAGTGCATTTTTCGGGATACACCGAGCGTACGGCCAGTTGGGGCGGAACTCCGAACAGCACGATTTCCATGAACATCGGCTCCGGTGCCGATGGGGACGACTCCTACTGGAACGTTACGCAAGCCTCCACGCTGACCAGTCTGTCGCTCGCCAAGAATGCGAGTCTGTACTTCAAGGTTAGGGACACCGATTTAGACGGCACGGACGCCTTGATCACCGTTACCGGAGCGGCGGCTACAGCGGTTGAGCTTGCCAGCGGCAGCAGCATTGCGCTCTACGGTTCCGGATTCGATTTAGAAGCAGGAAAGACTATCCAGCTTATTAAGAGCGACAAGGGTATCGAGAAGGACGGCAATGCCTTGGCTGCGGGTGATTCTCTGGACGATCTTAAGGGTGACCTTACCGTGATCGACATTAAGTCATTGATTCGAGCGACGGAAACGGGGTTTAGTAAAGACCAATACGATCTCTCAATGAAGACTGATGAATTGCTTATCGCAACCATTAAAGAGAAGGCTCCAGCACCGACTCCGGACCCAGATCCTGATCCAGATCCCAACCCTGATCCAAAGCCGAATCCTGATCCGGTACCAGAACCGGATCGTCCAAGCGGCGACAAGGTAAATGACCAGACGAACGCGCTGATGCAGTCGAGCATTGCTGCGGCCGCCACGATGTTTGCGGCTGACGAACTCCTGATTGATACAACGATGAAATCCCGGCAGGGCGTACGTCAGACGGGGCCGTTTGCTGCAGCAAGAGTCGGACGGTATGACTTGGATGTCCGCGGCGACCTTGAAACCAATGTGATTTCGGGATTGCTGGGGTATGCCGTCAATCTGCAGGGTTCTGAAATCGGCGCATTTGTCGAAATGGGACACGGAACCTATGACACCAAAACAACTGTGACCTCTCCGGTCGGTGAGACCAAGGGCGACGGCAAGCACAACTACGTGGGCTTCGGTGTCTACGGCAACTATGCGACGCCGATTGACTGGCTGCATGTCACCGGATACGTGAAGGGCGGTTGGCTGCGCAATGAGTTCTCCGCGCCTATTGCCGGCGTTTCCGTAGATTTTGACCGCACGAGCAATTATTGGGGCGCTCATTTAGGCATGTACGGTGAATTCCAAGCTGCTGGGAAGATCAAGAACAGAACATTCTTGAATTATTTCTACGACGGCCGCGAGAGCGAGTCCTACACCGCCTCGGGTTCTTCGGACGTGGCAGGAGCGGATTTCCATTTCAATTCGCTCAATTCACACCGAGCACAATTGGGATCGGTGTTTGAATACGCCTACACGTCCGCCCTGCGTCCCTATGCGGCGTTGACCTACGAATACGCCTTCAAGGCGGATGCCAAGGGCCGAGCCTCCGATCAATTTGGTGATCTGGCTTTGAACGGTACTGACCTTGAAGGCAGCACGGGCATCGTGTCGCTCGGCTGGACGTATCAGAACGAAGCCAAGCACTTCGAATTCGATCTGGGCGTGAACGGTTACACGGGCAAGCGTCAGGGTGTGAGCGCCCAAGCGCAGGCCGCCTGGAAGTTCTAAACGATCTCACCTGAGAACCGGTACGCTGCGGTCCAAGCAGCGTACCGGCCGTGATTGATTGTTGGATCCGTTCAGGTGAAGACCTGCAGTCACATGCATTCAACAGCTTGGGTGACGGAAGGCCGCAGGCGGCAAAGCTGCCGCTTCGATGAAGGTTGTCGGCTGGTTTCACACGAAAGATCAGCATCTTGAAGGATTGCAGTGCTGATTACCCATGCGGTTAGTATCACAATGCCGCAAATTGCATTTGACCTGCAAATGGCTGGAATGACCTGTACGCACTTTTACGGAAGAACATCGGCCGAGTCTCGTGCGCAGACTTCGCGTTGGATCGGCAGTCTGCAATTATCCTGGCTATTGATCAGGCTTCGGTCGATTTGGTCTATGGCCACCCTGCTGCTGAGAAGCATGATCTAGTCGAACGAATCGAAAGCCGCCGCACACTGCCAAGGCACTCGGGATGGGCAATGATCAGTACGATTTAATCTCGGTGTCGTAATTCCTGCAGAGCAGAAACAAATCGGCCTCAGGCGACGCAGGTTCGTCTGAGGCAGTTGCTTTGAGGAATGCATCGGTGATGCTTAAAGCGTCGAAGATTTTCGGATTGGTTTAACTTGGAAAATCGGCATTCGACTCATACATAATTTATTGAGGCCGAAGTTTTTGTTGGCTGTCACCAATGGTTGCTTTTGAAAATGGTTGGATTACTTGACGAATACGGATGAATTGAGTACAGTCAATTAAGCAGAAAATGACCATTTCTGCTATTGCGCATGCAATGAAATTTTACACGGGGGGGGTAACAGCCCTCTCCGGTGTTGAGAAATCAGCACTTTCTTTCTGACGAACTTCGTGTTTCGAGTCTTTGGACTTGGATGCGAAGTTTTTTTATTTCTCTCCAGCTTCAAAGACGCCAGCTTGGAGAGAATTTATGCAAAAAGGAAAACTGACGCCATTGGCGCTGGCTCTCGGATTCGCGGCGACAGCCAATGGTTTCGCTGCAGAAGTTACAGGTCCTTCTATTCTTGCCAGTCGTGCGTTTGATGACGATACCATTTACACGGTGACAGATAATGTTGCCGTGATCCGTTCTGATTACACCAATCCCGTAGAAATTACGATTGCTGCAGGGAAAACGCTGACGCTGAAAAACACCTTCGTTAATCCGCAGACCAAGATTCTGGATGGCAGCAATCGCGGAGGCTTGATTTTCACGGGAGGCAATCTGATCTTGCGGCTGGATGACGCCGGCACAGACTCCGGCCCCGGACAATGCTTCTTGCGTGCTACAAATGGCGCCGCCACGACGGGGACAACGACCTTTAATACGGACAGTGCTGTTGTCATGGAAGGCAGTGTGCCTCAAGGCTTGGAATTCCATGGAGATATTAATTTTAAAAACGGTTTTGTGATGAACATTGACCGTTCCGCTGGTGATGCCGCACGCAGCATTACCGCAGTTCTCGGTCAACTTGGCGGCACGCTCACCACAACCTCAGCCGATATCAACATTACGGCTGGGAAGAATGACACTTCAATCACTGGCATCGAATTTGGGTACGGAGGAAATCTGAATGCCGCCTCCCTGAATTTGCAGCTCAACGGCAGCAATGCGCAAAGCCTGAAAGTGGTGAGGGGCATAAACATCTGGGACCATAAAGATTATCCGCATTACAACCAATATGGAAAAGACATCACGATAGCGGGACCGGTAACGATTACGCTCCAAGATGTTCCTAGCGCTAGTTCTTATGCGGTCATTCTTACCGCAAAGCGCGACTATTCTTTTGCCGGGCCAACGAAGCTCACAGTGAACACTTCGAATCGAGGGTACGGTTTAGTCACGAATCGAAAAGTGGATTTCACTGATGATCTGACGATGGATTTCAGTGGGAACAATTATTCTTGGGGTATTTTTGCGAATGCTGCGGGTCAAGTGACGGCGAAAACTGCCTCCATCAATATGCAAGGCGGCAATTCACATGCGATTTGGCTCAAAGAAAACGCTTCTGTCGCTATTGCGGAAGCGTTAAAAACGAATGCACATTACGCCATGGTTGGCCAAGGAGAATCGACCATTGATGTCCAAAAGGACTTCATCACAACAGCGAGATCTGGTTTATCAGTTCAAGACAAAGCGAAGATCTTCATCAATAGTTCAGGCAGCGGCAAAGTTCAATTTTCAGGCTTTACGGAAATGGACGATAAATCTGAAGGTCAGATTGTGCTCAATGTCGGTTCTGGCAGTGTTGACGAAAATTCTTACTGGAACGTCACTGATCGCTCAATCCTCACCAATCTTGCAGTGGCTTCGAAAGCATCACTCAATTTCCTTCTGACTGCCGATGTGCTTTCCTCACTGGCCGATGATGAGACCATTGTTTTAGTGACAGGGACGACTCCAGTACTGCTGCATTCTGCAGCTTCTGCTTCTGGTGCGAGCCCGATTACGCTTTCAGGCACGGGACTTAAGCTCAACGCAGGCGATGAAGTGCGTCTGATTAAGAGCAGCGCAGGCATTGCGCTGGATAAAGCCGACAATCGCCTCGCTGCGGGATCTTCTCTGGACGAACTCAAAGGCAATCTTAATGTGGAGCACATTGCTTCCTTGTCTCGAGTTCAGGAGACGGAATTAACAAAAGACGATTACGATCTCAAGATGAAGTCGGAAAACATGCTTGTCGCCACGATCAAGGCAAAGCGGCCGAGCGTCGACAAGGTGAATGACCAGACGAACGCGCTGATGCAGTCGAGTATTGCATCGGCCGCAACGATGTATGCGGCCGACGAGCTCTTGATTGACTCCACGATGAAGTCCCGTAATGGTGTGCGTCAGACGGGACCGTTTGCCGCAGCAAGAGTCGGTAAGTATGACTTGGACGTTCGCGGTGATCTTGAAACCAATGTGATTTCGGGATTGCTGGGGTATGCCGTCAATCTGCAGGGTTCTGAAATCGGCGCATTTGTCGAAATGGGACACGGAACCTATGACACCAAAACAACTGTGACCTCTCCGGTCGGTGAGACCAAGGGCGACGGCAAGCACAACTACGTGGGCTTCGGTGTCTACGGCAACTATGCGACGCCGATTGACTGGCTGCATGTCACCGGATACGTGAAGGGCGGTTGGCTGCGCAATGAGTTCTCCGCGCCTATTGCCGGCGTTTCCGTAGATTTTGACCGCACGAGCAATTATTGGGGCGCTCATTTAGGTATGTACGGTGAAGTCCAAGCTGCAGAGAAGATCAAGAACAGAACGTTCCTGAATTACTTCTACGACGGCCGTGAGAGCGAGTCGTATGAGGCTTCAGGGTCTTCGGCGGTTGCCGGAGCTCGGTTCCATTTTGACGCTCTGAATGTTCATCGCGTACAGGCCGGCAGTCTTTTTGAATATCAGCATTCCTCGGCTCTGCGGCCCTACGCTGCCGTCACCTATGAGTATGCCTTTAAGGCCGATGCTGAGGGGAGTGCACGGGATCACATTGGGACTCTGGCCATGAACGGAACGGATCTGGAAGGCAGTACCGGCATACTGTCGTTGGGATGGACTTTCATGAATAGAGCCAAGACCTTTGAATTTGACGGCGGCGTCAATGGCTATGTGGGTGTGCGTAAAGGTGTGAGCGCGCAGCTGCAGGCCGCCTGGAAGTTCTAAACGTTATCGTCTGAGAACCGGTACGCTGCGGCCCAAGCAGCGTACCTTCCCCGATGAATTTTGGATCTGCTCTAGTGAAGCCTGCGTTCGAGGTGACGAGAGCTTATGCCTCAGTTTGAGGTGCGCAGAAACGAACGGATACCCCTCGAGAGCTCTTCGACCGCGTTTTCGAGCTGAACCTCAGAAAAGCCCGCGAAACCGAGGATCAGACCGTACTCTTTGGGCGCATCGGCAAAGCAGGGCGAAAGAGCGCGTGTCTCGAGGCGGTGTTCCCGACGCAGGTAGTCCGCAAGATGCACGTCGTCGAGCGCTTTTTCAAAACAAAAGCACAGGTGCGTGCCTTGGTTGTCGATCGTGAGGTGACCCATGTCGCCAAGAAAGCGGCCGATGGCGCGGATGGCTGCGTTGCGCCGCTTGGCATAGAGCACTTTCAGACGCCGCACATGTGCGTCGTAAAAACCTCCGCTGATGAATTCGGTGAGAATGGTTTGGTGCACTTCGGACTCATGTCGGTCTGATAAGAGCTTGGCGCCCTCGAAGGCCTTCGTAGCACTTTTGGGGGCAACCAAGTACCCGAGGCCGAAGCCCGGGTAGATCATTTTCGAAAAGCTGCCGAGGTACACCACGGAAGATTGAATCTCTGCGATAGCAGCGAGCGCCGTCGTTGGTGAGCCGGCGTAAGAGAGTTCATTGTCGTAGTCGTCCTCTATGATCCAAGCCTTGTGCGCTGATGCCCAGCGGATTAGAGCCTCTCTTCGCTGCCGCGACATGAGCATTCCGAGCGGGTACTGGTGACTCGGCGTGACCAAAACGCCTCGAACTTCAGGGAAAGCAGAAAGCTGCTCGACGCAGAGCCCTTCAGCGTCAACGGGAACAGGTGCGGGACGAAGGCCCCAGTAGCGAAGTGTGCTGCGGTGGACTTCAAAGCCTGGATCTTCGTGTGCGACGGCATCACCAGGATTAAAGAGGATTTGCGCGCACAGAGCGAGGCCTTGCTGAATACCCGAGGTAATGATGATCTGTTCGGGGTCACAGGAAATCCCTCGAGCAGAGCGCAGATGATCTGCGAGGACGCGGCGAAAAGGCCCCCAGCCTCCCGGATGGCAGTAGCTGTTGTGCATCCAGGGACTTTTAGAGATGCGCGCAACAATCTGAGTCCATTTTTTCCCCGGCAGGCTGTCGTAGTCTGGTGCGGCAACCGCCAGCGGTTCTTCGGTCTGAACATGGAACTGCGCAGCGCAGAGCGCCAGTTGCGCGCGTTCTGAGAGTTCTGGAAGGCTGGAAGTCTCTGTGGGCGGCCTGCCTGTGCGGGGGTCTCTCCGTTCACGCAGCGGCAGATGCTCCGCAACACACGTGCCGCTGCCCACTCTGGCATCGCACCATCCTTCATCTACTAAGCGTTTGTAGGCGGCCGTTACGGTATTGCGCGAGATGCCGAGGCATTCGGCCAGAATGCGCGAGGCAGGCAGCCTGTCGCCGGGTTGGAGCCGGTGTCTGATCTCCTCCTGCAGGGCTTTTGTGAGCTGCTCGTTAAGCGGCACGACTGAAGTCTGATCGAGTTTGATGGAGAACGGATGGGGCGTCATGGAGAGACCTCTAGTGCAGCGTAGCTGTGCAGACCCGCAAAGAAAATGTTAACGCCGACGTAAGTGAAGATCAGCACCGCGAAAGCCGCAAGTGTCGCTGCGGCGAGTTTTCGCGGGGGAAGTTCGCGGCGGTGATCAAAATGAAGAATAGCGAGGAAGGCGCACCAGGTGATAAATGCCCAGGTCTCTTTGGGATCCCACGCCCAAAAGCGTCCCCAGGAGTGATGCGCCCAGATTGCCCCGAAGAAGAGGCCCCCGATCGTGAAGATTACGAGTCCGAGGAGGTTCAGACGGCGGATGAGCGGTGCTGCTGTTTCCGCAGAGGCGCCGCCGCAGAGAAGTGCGGCTCCTGCGCAGGCAGAAAGGCCAAAGAGTGCGTAGGCTGTAAAGGAAAGCGTGACATGTGCAACCAGCCAATAGCTTTGAAGGGCGGGCAAAAAGAGCACTGGAGCAGTCGGCACCGCATAGAGATTCAATGCCAGCAGCACAATGCCGCTCAGCATGATGCCTCCGCCGAAAAGCTGCGGGCTGCGGCGCACGGAGGAACATGCGGCGGACGCCAATGCAGTGAGAAAGGCGCAAAAGACTGCCGACTCATAGAAAGTGGCGGTTGGAAAGGAGAGAAACCAGTCCGTATTCATCTGCCACATGTACCAACGCCACCGATCCAGAAGTCCCCAGCCGAGGCCAATTAAAGCAAGAAGCGCTGCGGCAAGACTGAAAACTCGAAGTGCTTTGCCTCCGGATGAAAGCGGCTGTCGTGAATTGGGCTGAGTCTGAGCCGCACTGGCCGGAACCCTCCGAGCCGTAAATGCAAGCGAGAGCCAGGACAGCAGAGCGCCGATGACCAAACCGGTTCCAGACAGGGTGAAGAGTTCTTCAATATTCATGGCTGGCCTCGGAAAAAGATCGTGAACCGAAAGTGATGAAGGTGTAGAGCAGCAGGCTCAGTCCGGCGACAAGACCGCCGGCATAGAAAAGCCAGGCAAAGGGTGTTTTGGCAACGGAAAGAACGGTGTATTCGAGGTTTTTGAAGTCGCCGACTTCGATGACGAGATCGTCTTCGATCCATTTCGCGTTCTGATACGGCATCACCCAGTGGCTCAGATCTTCTCCGGAAGGTCTGACAAGCCGAATCAGATATCCGGGATTGCGCATCTGATCGGCGTCGATGGTTTGGGGACGTCCTTTGACAAAAGTGATGGTCGGCGAAAAGTCTTCGATAAGGAGGAATGTGCCGTCGGTGAGCTGGATCGGTTCGCCAATGGCGATGAGGTAACTCATCTCGCGGTCACGAACGGCAGCTTTCACCTCCACGGCGCTGTCTTTTCGAGGTGCAAGGCCGCAGTCCTGCTGATAAAACGTGACGCCTTGATAGGATTGGGGACTGTTCACCGCCAGAAGCAGGCTTGAGGCGGGAACAGTGTCATCCCGCGATGAAGAGAACCGAATGGTTGAGGCATAACGTTCGGGGCGCGTAGTGCCGGGATAGACGTCGAGTTTGAAATTAAGGCATTGAACCAAGAAGCCCAGAGGCCGCTCGTTGCCCGCATCGTCAAACCAGGTGGCTGCGCTCTCGCCCTCACGAATGTAGACGAAGCCCTTGAAGCCTAGGGCAAAGTCCAATCCCATGCTGACCACCATCGCCAGCAGTCCGGCATGAAGACCGATCATTGCCAGCGATTGCCGCGTGAAGGGCGCTCGAGTGCGGCGGATCAGGTAGAGGACCAGTGAGAGGGCCGCCGCGGTGCTGCCGACGATCTTCAGTACAGCCAGAATGTCAGCTATATACGGCCGGTAAGCAAAGTTCTTGAGGGTCTCCATCCCGGAAGACCCAACCAAAAGGACTCCGCCGATGAAAGCAAGCAGTACGCTCAAAGGGATGCAGCGCAGGTTGGTGAAGAGATGGGACATGGCAAAAGCGTGCAGGAATAGAGGCTGGAGAACCTCAGCTGGGACCAGTCTATGAAGCCATTTCCGCTGGCGCAGAGCCAATTGGAGACCTTTTGATGGTGCCAATATGAAGGAGGCATCCAAATCTCTAATGAATTGGATGGCAGGGGATAAGCTCTTGTGGGTAGATCCGCAAGGCAAGGAGGGGTATTGCCGCGAATCATTTTTCTTCCTTTGCAGCTTTGAGCTGAGCGTCACATAAATGATGAAATCTCCTAACCGCTTGCCAGCAGCGCTGCGCCGCTGCCAGAGATACGGCATTCCTGCAGCATTCATCTTTGCGCTTATGTTTCATGGCTTGCTGCCTTCCGGCGGATGGTGCTTCGAAGTACGGGAACTGCTGGCCTGGATGGGACAGGCGTTTATTTGGGGATTGACTTTGGCGGCTCCTCTTTTAGTTGCGGCATCGACGTCGACCGCTGTCGGCGGGATTCAAAGCAGCGGGTTTTGCCGAGTCGGGCGCGTTTTTCTGGCCTTCATACTCTCAACGTTCCTCTGCGCAATGGCGGGAGCGCTGGCCGCTGGAAGCGTCGAAATGACCTATCCTGATCTGAGCGCAGAACTGGGGGTGCGGCAGGATTCGACAGCGGTTGCGGGGTGGAGTCAGATGCTGCCGGTTTTGCCGGTGATGCCGAAACTGCTGATGCCTGGCGCAGTTGCGGCAGCGCTGGGAACCGGTCTGCTGCTGCGCTGGGCGGGTTCTCAAAACGTGCGCGCTCTCATCGAATCCGCAGGCATACGACTGATGGCTGCTCTGCGCTGCTATCTGAAGCTGCTTCCGGCGGCGGTCTTCTGTCTGACAGTGGGGGCACTCACTCGCGGAGGATTTTCTTCATTAGGACAATTCGGCGCTGTCGCGCTTTTAGTGTCGGGCGTCACGCTTACCGGTCTGTTGGTCATTAATCCCATTGTCTACAAATTATTTGCACGACGCCCCGTGCGCGGCGTACTGCTTGATCTTCTGGAGCACAGCGCCTACCCGGCGTTTCTCTCGCGAAGCTCGCTCGCAAACATTCCAATGAACCTTGCGTTCTGCCGGCGTTACGGGGTGCCTGACAAAGTCGCGTCGATCACGATTCCTCTGGGCGCTGCCTTTAACATGCCAGGCGCCGCTGTGACGCTTTCCGTCTATGTGAGCCTTGCACTTATCGGAACAGGCATGGGCGATTGGGGAACGCTGGCAGCGGCCGCAATGTGCTCGGCGCTTTTTTCCATGGCGGCAGCCGGCATCCCGAACGGTTCGTCCGTTCTTTTGCCGACGCTTCTCGGTCTCTTTGGGTGCGGTGATTCAACGGCAGCAGTGATGACGGCATATTTTGTGATCTCTGTCCTGCAGGATTCTGTCGGCACTGCACTCAATTCCTCTTCGGATGCGTTCCTTACAGTGGCCTCGGCGGGCGGACACTCTAAGGCGAATAGGGCGGCAAACCTTATGCGAAACTGAAGTGGCTCTGCCATTGAGCAGGAAAGTGGCTCCGAAAACTGGCTGAGCGACGGGAAGAATCTCCTTCATCAAGACTGCACCGCTTTGACCGCGGTGCAGCACCTCAAAGGAGATCCATCCATGCACCCCAAAAAAACAACACGCATAACCATGCTGATTGCTGCGGCCTTGATCAGCTTGCCGACGGCCGCATCAGCTCTCGGAACCGGCCGTGCCGCCGGTACGCCCCTTACGCCGCCCGCTCAGGCGCTCGATGCGCAGACCTGTCTGTCATGCCATACCACCATCAGCAAGCTTCACACCCGCGGAGCGCACAAGGACGTTAACTGCGGGTCGTGCCATACGGTGAAGGCTGAACACTTTTCTAAGCCCTCCGCTGCGAACCGTCCGACGACGCGCTTTGACTACGAATCTTGCTCTCAATGCCACACCTCGGAACATCAGGACCTGATGAATCCGAAATACCATTATGCGTGGGCAAAAATGGGCGGGAATCCCGCCTACTCGTTCATCCGTGATCAGGACGATGGTTGGCCGCGGTCGCTGCAGTACCGCTTCCCTCGTTTCCATTCAAGTCTGATGGCTGATTTTGTGGCGAACCGCGCGAACGGACGCTTCCAGTACGATGACAAGACGGGACAGGGGAAACCTCAAGAAAAGCACTGGGATGTCATCAAGGACATGCATCCGGAAAACGGCGATCAGATGATGGGCGACGTTATCGGCATCGGCTGGCGTCCGCACAAGGGGCGTGAAGGACAGCAAGACTCCCGCTGCCTGCTTTGCAAAACGTCCGAGACCATGATGGAGTACTCATACGATCTGATGTCGGCGAATCCCAAGGGTTATGACTTTTCAAGTCCGGTGGTCCCGATGCTGAAAAAGATTCAGACGGGCTTCAACTGCAATTTCTGCCATGACCCGCATTCCGCCGAGCCCCGCATCATTTTTGCGCCCTTGATCGAATCCATGACCGGCGAAAACGGCAGGGAGAACTTCTATCAGAAGACCGTCGGCAGCAAAGCCTCCACTCCGATTGAGGTCGTCGACATGGGTTTGCGCGGCTTCACACGGAAGATCGGCATTCTGAAGGACTACAACGCTAATTTCCAATGCGGTCAGTGTCACAACGCTGCGAATCGCTATCTGACTTATAAATGGCTCAAGGACGATAAGCCGGTTAGACCGGAGGACCTGCAGAAGGCCGGCGTAAGCCCCTACGCGACGGAGTTTTTTAAGGATCCCCTCGAATCCTGGGCCTGGTTCAAGGCGAAGGGATGGCACCAAGGCGTCAACGGCACGACCGGTGTCCATTACGTCAATGGATCGGATCATCCGCATGTTGAAATCATGCTTCAGAGCAAGCACGGTCAGGCCGGGGTGACCTGTACGGACTGTCACTTCGCCCGCAAAGCGGACGGCAAGGCTGAACATCAGCCCAGTCTCGTGAAGCTCAAGGTTGAGAACACCTGTATGCGCAGTGCCTGCCATGGTCCGGGCTCAAAGAGCAATTGGACCGATCCGGGACAGGCGCTTTATACGATTGAAGCGATTCAGCAGGAATACCGCATCCGTGTGCAGAAGATGGAGATGGCTGCTAAAGACGCACAGCGGATCTTCATGAAGCTCAAGGCGGGCGAGGCGAGTCTTCCGCAAGAGGTTAAGGAGAAGCTGGAAACGGCCTATGAGAAATACCTCTCCGCACGAGATTGGTACCTTACCGATCTATCTTCCGGTTTCCATGATCCCGAAGGATTTAACCGCACGGTCTCCGTGGTGACATGGGAGCTGCGCAAAACGAACGCAGCGGCGCAGGGCGCTCTGAAGAAAACGCCGGTCAAGCAATAGCATCCGTCGTTTTTCAAAACTAGGGACGAACATTGCACGAGGGGCCAGAGCCTTTTGGCTCCTCGGTGCGGCAATGAATAATGCCTCAATAAACATCAAAGATCGGGTAGAGAGCGGGTTTGCACCTCGCTCCCTCCCACACCACCGGACGTGCCGTTCGGCATCCGGCGGTTTCTAAAGTTAGG